>Ga0272440_1001760_pt1 | contig 17386 bp, 10 predicted proteins | sample SSMMMBAug17_FD_192440 | JGI IMG/M metagenome (GOLD analysis project Ga0272440, IMG submission 192440) | Marine sediment archaeal communities from Little Sippewissett salt marsh, Falmouth, MA, United States - SSM-MMB-Aug17 | ecosystem: Environmental > Aquatic > Marine > Wetlands > Sediment ... | reverse complement strand
CAAAAGGAAAAATTGAATTTGGTGATTTTCAGACTCCATTAGCGTTAGCATTAGAAGTGGTTTCAATTTTAGAAATTAATAATTTTAAAACAATTATAGAGCCAACATGTGGTTTGGGAAGATTTTTTCTGTGCTTGTGAAACCATGCGTAAAAAACATATCAATATGATCGGTTGGGAAATAAATCCAGCATATGTTAAAATCGCAAATTGTGAACTACAAAACATTTCAAGCTGCGGTGATACAATTGTAAAACAGCAGGATTTTTGTGGAAAGCAAGGGAACTGAAACATCTACAAATGAGGCTGTTGAAGCACTTGCAAAGGAATTGAACCTTACTGAAGATGATTTAAAAGAGATGCTTCCAAGCGGGTTTTGGCGAATAACACAGCGCTCCACAGGACGCCAAAAGCAAGCGCATTTTTTAACAGTTGGCAAATTATTGGTTAAAGGACGTTATCGTTTCAAAAGTTATTCCTTTTTTGCTTTTGCCGCCTGTGAGCTTAATGTTAGATATCAGTTAATTAATTAATATAGAGGTATAGTTTTGAAAAAAATTAGCGTATTATCAATTATTGTGGTTATTGTTTCAGGTCTTACCGGTATATATGCCCAGAACACCAAACAAATGAATCCGAAAGAATTGGTTGCCAATAGTTCCTCGGAATCAGTTTCCCTAGATACCGGTGTTATTCAAAAATTTGAGGATCAAATCCAATATATAGAACTGTGTAAATCAATTGAAAACACCATTCAGGAAGAAAAAAAGAGTCTATTGCCCCTGAAAAAAACATTCGCTCAGGCAATCAATGATAAAAGTATACATGAAAAGTCATACAACGATTATAAAATCAAGTTATCTTCTTATACCAATCTGTTAGCAATGGAAACGACGCAGGTAAAAGAACTGGAACGAACTTATGTTTCAACCAATACAGTAATTTATCACATTGATGAGCAAGAAAATCTATTAAAAAAGCAGTTAAAATCTATCAATCAACTTTATACGCAAACGTCAGAAAGGCATATTACCAATAAAAAACAATTATCTGAAATATCAATAGAAAAAAAGGGTGATAAACTGACTGTCCCTGAAATTCTTGTAGAAAATCTGGAAACATTGACTTTCATATTAGAGGACAAGCTGCTTCTTTTAGACAAAATCCGATCTAGCTACAATGAACAGTCTCGGAACTATACTGAAATTAAACACGCCTTTCTAAATTTTAAAAGTAAGTGCCAGGCACGTATCAATGAAAAACGAACACGGGCATTATTTCAAAGAAGAACGTTTGATTCGGAATTATCTGTATTGCAGCAACTACGAACCGAATGTTTTCTGATTGCCTCAAAATGGACATCATTATTTTCCAAACATTATTGGATATCATATCATAACGATTTGTGGCAAATCTATGGCATTTTCATGTATACTTCGCTGGTTGTATTCATTTTTATATTCGCTATATTTTTCCAACTCAAACACCTGTTTCAACGACTCATTAAAAAACTTCAAACTTTGGGAAATTTTTTCTGGTGTATATTTGCATTACATTTGTTTACCAGGTCTTTTGTTATTTTTGGAATGACAATGTTGAGTATTGTAATGTGTGCATTACTGTATTCGCCGATTATTGCTGTTAAGTTTGCAAAAAATGTACTGATAATGTGGCTGTTTACCAGATGGATCTTAGATGCTGCAAAATATTGGGGACAACAGAATGATCAGGTGTTCAGTATTTCCAATGTCACATATACCAAAATATTGATATTTATTATGACCATTCGATTGACATTTATCTTTTATTTGATCATATATCACAGCATGGATGGATCAGGATTCTTGCTTGACATATTGAGAATGACATTTGAAACTGTTTTGCTAACCGCAGTTATCATTGCCTGGAAAATATTTTTTAAATCCAATGAAAAGGAGTTTCATAGTGACAGAAATCGGTTAATTCGCTTTCGAACAATTGCAATCAGCATGAACTGTATTTTAGGTGCCAGCATGTTAATGGAGCTATCTGGTTTTTCACAACTATCAATCTATTGGCAAATATCATGGGCACGCTCTGTAATCGTTTTTCTCTGGTCAATACTGATATTTATGCTTGTCAATGAGTTAAATATCAATATTAAACCATTGGAAAACTCAGACAATGCACAGCAAAATACACGTCAAACCATCAAATGGACTTTTATTCGGATCTCTTTTCTGGCATGGGGCTTGTTATCCGCCATTTCTGTTCTTCTTGCCTGGGGCGTGACCGGAAAAACAATTGTCAATTTGTTCAGACTTCTTAATCATCCCATTCCTGTTGGTGGTATGAATATTAGCCTGCCGGGTTTTGTGTATTCATTTTTAATCCTGATTTTTACACATATGTTTGTCAAGATCTGGCGATCAACTATTCTAAAAAAAATGCTGACCAATAGCGGTATGGCCAAAGGAATACAGGACACAGTTTCAACCATAACATCTTATTCATTCTGGGTTTTTGGAACGATCCTTGCGCTCAATGCAGTAGGAATCAGTACAACGTCATTGACAGTTGCTTTCGGGGCGTTGGGTATCGGTCTTGGATTTGGCCTTCAAAATATTTTCAACAATTTTATCAGCGGCCTGATATTGTTATTTGAACGTCCTATTCAGGTTGGAGATTGGGTTGAAATCAATGGCATCTGGGGAAGTGTTGAAAAGATTAATGTTCGATCAACTATTGTTAAGAGTGTTGATAATGCAGCATTAATTATACCTAATTCAGAGTTTATCAGTAATCGACTGACCAATTGGAGTTTTAAAGATCCCAAAATTCGTCGCACCATTACCATTGGTGTTGCTTATGGTTCTGATATTCACAAGGTAAAAGCAATTCTACTAGATATTGCAAACAAGCACCCGAGAGTTTATCGCTTGCCCGCACCTGATGTTGTTTTCACAGATTTTGGTGATAGTGCATTGATATTTGAACTTCGTATTTGGGTTCATGTGGATTACAGCATTTCTACACGAACTGATATCCGATTTGAAATTGATCGGCAATTCAAAGAAGAAAATATTGTTATTCCATTTCCACAACGAGATGTTCATATCTATAATAGTGGCAATCAAAAAAAATGAGGAATATCAATTCTAAGGATAGATCAAAATATTATATTGTTAACAAAAATGGATCAAGAATAATGAAAAAAATATTGCTTTTTATTTTTATTATACCTTTGGTTTTCACAGAAACATTATTTTGTGAGGAAAACACCTATCTCACTATCGGATCAGGCGATATTACTGGTCTGTATTATCTTACAGGAGGTGCCATTGCGCACATTGTTAACAGTCGAAGTACTGAAACCGGACTGCGATTGAACGTTCAATCAACATCAGGCTCAGTCTATAATATTGAGAATGTCATATCCGGTACAATCGAACTTGGTATTGTTCAATCAGACAGGTTGTATCAGGCTTTCAATGGCACAAAAAAATGGTTGGGAAATGCAAAACAACAACTAAGAGCTGTTTTTGGCATTCATACTGAGGCTGTCACAGTGATTGCATCTGAAAATTCTAACATTACGTGCATTGCTCATTTAAAAGCCAGGCGTGTGAATCTTGGACACCCTGATTCAGGACAACATCAAAACGCAATTGATGCATTGGAAAATCTGGGAATTAATTATCAAAATGATATCAATCCTTCAGGGCATGAAGATTATAAAGTGCCTGAATTATTAAATAAAAATCAATTGGATGCGGCATTTATTACTGCAGGACATCCCACTGATTTTTTCAATGCCATATGTTCAGGTAAAACAAAAGTCCGGTTTATTCCAATAATTCATCTCAATCCGATCCTGAAAAAATTTCCATATTATCTTGAAACAAGCATACCAGTTTCGGTGTATCCATATCAGAAAAATCAGCCAGATGTTAAAACTTTTGGCGTAAAATCAATATTGATGACATCTGAAAAAATAAACGAACGCGCAATTTATATCATCACAAAAGAAATATTCACAAAAATTCAACAACTTAAAAAATATCATCCGGCTTATGTGAACCTATCACCTCACTATATGATTGAAGGCTTAACTGCCCCCATTCATCCAGGGGCCCTAAAATATTATAAAGAAGCAAAACTGTTGAAATGAGAAATTGGAATAATAGTGGCGTACATGCATTATTGTTTTAACATGCAGCATTTTTTATATTTCTTTCCACTGCCACAAGGACAAGGCTGATTTCGTCCTGCTTTTGGAGCGCTAATCGATTCATTTATCAATTTGGGCCTGGATTGATTTAGAGATCGCTTTATTGCCCCACGTTTTTTACTCCTAAAATTGGCATAGATATCCCGAAGTTTTTTATGACGTTCTTTAAATACTTTTCCCAATTTCATGTGCAAAATTTTGTTGACCAGCTCCTTAGGGGTTGCGATATTTGTTGTTCCACAACCTTCTACCTTATATGAATTGGTTTTGTAATCAAATATAATGGACAGAGGGCTGTTTTTATTCAATGGCCGTTCATTTTTGATTGCAAGAAAGGTCAGAGCTGTATGTGTGCATGAACATGTATAAGATAAACAATATTGATCAAAAATGATATAATGAATATCTTCATGGTCAAACCAAATTTGTTCAGCGTATGGTAAGATATCGGCATATCCAATCATCATCCCATCTTTTTCTATCCTTTTTTCAGGAAAAGAAACAATTAAATTGTTGATGGGCGTTTTGTTTGTTATTTTCAATTTGAAAGCCAAGAAAATTTTTCTGAGCTGACGCCAGTCATCGTCTGTCAGATTTTTAACAAATGATGTTGCCAATCGAAAATCTTCTCTTGTTGTTGGCGTTTTGCCTTTCAGTTTGACAGCTTTTTGTTTAAAAACATCCATACTGATACGATGCACCGGTAATGCAGAGTCTTTATTCTCTGAATCATATAATTCAATTGTAACATCATTACAGCTACATGTCGGATTTTTGCATATGTCTAATTCTGTGTACCATTGAATATTTTCAGCATTTTTGATATGAAAATCAACGTTCAAAGTTGTATCTTCGGAACAAATCTTTAGTGACATTGTTATCTCCTAATTAGTTATGATAAAATTTTTAGATTGATTTTTGATTATACCCAAATTTTGATGAAATTGTCAAAATTAATTCCAATGTATCGTTTTTATCTTGACATTTTTTCCATGATTGCTAAGTCTAACAAGATAAATGGCATTCACATATAGTCTCTATCTCGTCCCATCAAACAAACAAATCCATTTCAGAAGCCAATTAAATATTTTATCTATTATATACAGACAAAATAAAGTTATGCATTTTCTTTAAAAAATCATTAAACGAAGGATAAAAAGCATGTTATACGAAAAAGCAGCACTAAAGTATCATCGGGAACCAAGACCAGGTAAGATTGAAACGATTCCCACAAAGCCATGTCTGTCCCAGACTGATTTAAGTCTGGCATATACACCTGGCGTTGCAGTGCCTTGCCTGGAAATTCAAAAAAATGAGGATTTATCTTACGAATATACATCAAAAGGAAATCTTGTTGCTGTTATCACAAATGGAACTGCAGTTTTAGGACTTGGCAATATTGGTCCCCTTGCCGGCAAACCTGTTATGGAAGGTAAGGGGGTTTTATTTAAACGATTTGCAAATCTTGATGTGTTTGACATTGAAATGAACACCACCGATCCAGATGAATTTATCAATGCGGTAAAATTATTGGAACCTACTTTCGGCGGCATAAATCTCGAAGATATTAAAGCGCCTGAATGCTTTTACATTGAAAAAGAATTACAAAAATTAATGTCGATACCGGTGTTTCATGATGATCAACACGGGACAGCTATTATTTCTGGTGCGGCGCTTATCAACGCATGTGCATTGACGAACAGACAACTATCCGAAATAAAGGTTGTTATCAATGGGGCTGGCTCTGCTGCAATTGCCTGTGCCAATATGTATATAGATCTCGGAGTGACCAAAGAAAATATTATTTTGCTTGACTCAAAAGGGGTCATTTATAAAGGTCGTCAGCAGGGTATGAATCCATACAAGGAAGCGTTTGCAGTTGAAACATCATGTCGAACGCTTGATGATGCAGTTAAAGATTCAGATTTGTTACTTGGGCTGTCTGTCAAAGATGCTTTTACACCCGATCATTTAAAAAAGATGAATAAAAAACCTATTATTTTTGCATTAGCCAATCCTGAACCTGAAATTGGATATTATGAAGCCAAGAATGTTCGCAGTGATGCAATTGTTGCAACAGGTCGATCCGATTACCCCAATCAGGTAAATAATGTACTTGGGTTTCCATTTATTTTTAGAGGGGCTTTGGATGTTAGAGCCAAAGCAATTAATACCGAAATGAAAATTGCTGCTGTCAGAGCATTGGCTGAAATTGCGAGAGAAGATGTTCCAGACTCTGTCATGCGCGCTTATGGCGGAAAACATTTCCAGTTTGGGCCAGATTATATTATCCCATTGCCTTTAGATTCTCGCGTATTACTAAAAGTTGCACCGGCTGTTGCCAACGCAGCAATAAACAGCGGTGTTGCCAGAATTCAACTGCCAGGTCAGAAAACATATGTTCAATCCCTTGAGTCCATGCTTGGACCGGAACGAGAAATTATGAGAAAAATGATTTCGCGCGCCCAGCAAAATCCAAAGCGTATTGTTCTGCCTGAAGGCAAAAACACAGTTATTCTCAGGGCTGCACATCAAATAGTAAAGGAAGGAATTGCACAACCTGTATTACTTTGTACAAGACAAGAAGAAATCTTTGCTTGCTCAAAAGCTTTAAATGTTCCGCTTGATGGTATAGAAATTGTCGAAAATCAAAAGAGCCCGCTTTTTGAGCCTTTTGCTGATAAACTATTCAAGATGCGTGCGCGTAAAGGATGGTCAAAGCATGAAACACGCAGGCTTTTACGTAGTCGCTATCTTTTTGGCGCAATGATGGTTCATGAGGGGCTGGTTGATGGCCAGGTTCATGGAGTAGATTGTTATTATCCATACGCGATTCGTCCTGTGGTGCAAGTCATTCCCAAACGAAAGAATGTGTCTAAAGTGGCTGGTGTTTATTTAATGATTTTTAGAGAAAGAACATTTCTGTTTGCTGATGCGACAATTAACATTCATCCCAGTTCTGAAGATCTTGCAGAAATAGCATGCCTTACTGCAGACATGGCTGAGTTTTTTGATATCAAACCGCGCATTGCCATGCTTTCCTATTCTGATTTTGGAAGTACCAGGCATGCAGATACCGAACGTATTCGAAAAGCTGTTGAAATTGCAAAAAATAAATATCCGCACCTGATCATTGATGGTGAAATGCAAGCTGATACTGCGGTTGTTGATGAAAAACTGATGAATGAGTATCCATTTAACACCCTTGGCGGGTCTGCCAATGTTCTTATTTTTCCTGAATTAACTTCAGCCAATATATCCTATAAGCTTCTTCACAGATTAGGGAATGCAAAAGCTGTGGGGCCACTATTGATGGGAATTAGTCTGCCAATTAATATTGTACAAAGAGGGGCTGACATGGAAAATGTTGTTGATGTTGTGGCCATTACTGTTGCACAGGCGCAAGATATGCAAAAAGACTGAGAACTTTGTTTGGAAATGTTCAGAAAATAACATGTTTGCTCATTTTTTTTAAATTAAAAAAGGGATTTAGAAAAGAATAACCGCTCATAAAAGTCATCAAGTTTAAAGGCAGCTCAAAGATATTATATTATTGCGTGCATCAGCACGTTGAATTGTAACTTCAATCATATCTTCGGGATCAAAATTCATGGCTGATGTAACAGGAAGGGAGCATTCCAGCAAATATTCGGTCAGTAACACAATATAGTTGTTCCATCGTCTTTCTAAAACCATTGCCGGTGTCTTGATACCACGATGTTGTTCGAGATATTTAACGATCCAGTAACGATTGCGGGCAAACTGAAGTCGACTGGCCTGGGTCATGGGTTGGCGGGCGTATTGAATGATTTGATTGATTTCTTCTTTTGTATAGGGTGTTCCAAAGCCCAAAATAGAACGAATTTGTCTTTGTGTAATTAAATCATAATATTTGCGTATGGGCGATGTGGCTGTCACATAACAATCAAGGCCTAAACCTGAATGCGCTGAGGGTTTACAACTTAACACAAATCTTGATAACAATCTACGTTGCATCCAGTTTTCAAACAAGCTACCTTCCTGCTTTTCAAACAATCGTTCTTTAGGTTGCGGTTGAGACCGGTAAATGGCAGGCGTTTGATTTTTTCTTAAAAACTGTGCGGTAATCCAGTTCCCCAGGATCATGGCTTCTGCAACCAGCATGCGGCATGCATTTTCTCGATTTACACGATTGATAATTATTTCACCGGTATCTTCGTCGATACGAATATGAATCTCTGGTAATGTAATATATACGGCATCATTATTCAATCGAAATTCTCGAAATGCACAGGCCAATTCATGTAATTGCCTCAATTCTGGATGATCATTTACCATGAGGTTGGCATCATGGTAAGTCAGTTGATGTTTAATCTTTACCAAACTGGGAAATATATCAAAATTAGAAATTTCAGCCCGATCATTCACCCATGCCATAATACTGATAGCAGGTCGTATTTCATTGGCTTTAAGACTACAAATATTTTCGGCCAACACAGGTGGAAGCATTGGTATTTTTAAATCCGGCGTGTAAATAGAAGTTGCTCGATCCAAAGCGGTTTTATCAATGGCACTTTGTTTCGGAATACAACCCGCAACATCTGCGATATGAATGCCGAGACAAAACTGATTGCCATCCCACTCAATACTCAACGCATCATCATGATCTGTGGTTGCCTGACCATCAATAGTGATCAGATCCAGATTTGTAAGATCTTTGCGTTGAGGTGCCAACAATTGAATATCATGTTTGATCGAATGCGCCTGATCAAGAACATCCTGAGAAAAAGACATGGGAATTTCGAATCGATATAAATCCAGATTGACATTTTCATCCCAGGCCCCCATCTTGATTAAAAGTTTGAGCAGTCCATTTTCAGTATCAACGCCAGCATGATCGACAATACCGCGTGCAATGTCGTAATCATCACTTTCCTTGCCAAACAAATACACCGATTTGAGAATGTCAACTGTTTGCATTTTATCAGGCGGAATAATTGGATTTGGGGTGGACATCACTTTTTTGAGCCACTCGCCACCATCATCAATCAGCGACTTTTTTCGCTCGGCTTCTCTGGCCTGATGTTTAAGATTTTCAACCTGGGTTTCTGAATAGGGATAAAAATTTTCAGGGGTAAATTTAAAATAAAATTTATTGTGAAGCATGGCCCGAAAAACAGCCGATTTATTGTCATCATTGACATCATCAAAGCATAAACCGGTCATCATATCAATGTCAATTTCGTCTTCCTCAGCATGAACAACATCCCATAATTCTTCAACATCAACACTTTCCTGCATGGATTTACGTTTTTGAACAAGGGTATTGAGATGTTCCACAAGGCTATCTCTTCCCTGACTCAGGTCAAGCGATAATTGATCCACATGAAGCAATCTTTTGGTTGAAAGATTGACCTCGCGGTTGGTCTCAGTGAGGATACGAAGGCGTTGTTTTTTTGTTTCTAAAACAACTGCACATTTGATATCTTTTTGTTCGATATATTCGACTATGTTTCCAGGTTCCATTTCATATGTATATCACATTGGATAAAAGTTATCAATTATTGATTGTGCAATTTGAATTAAAAACCTGGCAATTGACGAAACTCAAGGTGCAGCAACAATTCCCCGCCATATGTTCCCTGTGTATCCTGCATACCTCGAAAGATCAGGTTTTCCAAAATTTTATAATTTGCCTGTGTATGATGAATTAATTGACCTTTTCTGGTTTCAAATGCATAGGTAACAGACATTCTGCGTGATAATTCTTTACCAAGCGTAATTTTGTAATCATCATTTTGATTATCATCAACTGTTTCATGTTCGTAAGCTTCCAGACGAAAGGTGTCCAGACCAGTTGTGTTTTTAATATCATCCTCGAATGTGCTTGAAAGTAACTCAGCAATCATTTGCTGAGTGGACTTGTATGGACCGGTATCTTGAACGAACAATCGATCTGTAGGTTTCCCAAAAAGCAGGATAGAAATAATATCTGCATGCTCTTCTGCCGGTGTTGAGCTTAACTTAACCTGAAGCTCGTCCGGTTTGCCAAGAACATCCAGCGAAATTTGCCAGTCCCGAATCGCCACATTACTTTCAATATCGATCATCGGTTCAGTACGATAAGGATTGACAAAATCAATCACACCTTTTTCCAAAACGAATGTCTTACCAAGATAATTGATTTCACCATTGAGCATTTCTGTACGTCCCAGAATAACAGGATTATACAATGTGCCACGAATACTCAAATCCGGATGAATTTCCATATAAGCGAGATCATTATCTGCAATGAGTGGAATACGAGATTGAATATTGATATCTAGAGATGTACTGCAAATGGGCGGATAAAATCTACAAATTTGATCCACCATGTCCGGGCGGCGTTTTTGTTGTAATTTTTCAAGAAGCATCTGATTAACGCTCAAGTTATGATAATAAAGGCCCTCTAAAAACTCCAGATTGCCGGTTAATTGACTATGCTGGTTTTGTCTGGAATAATTCATCCTTGCGTTGACCATAAAATCGGCAATATCCGGAATTGATATGGGAATAGCTGAGGCCGATCCCTTTAAATCAACATGCGTCAATTGATTTTTGTTTACAACTATTTTTCCTTTCAGTACGCAATTGCCATCATCAACACCAAACGAGAAATTTTTCAATGCAAAAATATGATCTTTTGTGTCAATCTGTCCTTGAATATTATGAAATCGTTGGTTATTCCATGCAGCTACAAATTCACCATCTGTAATTCTGATCTGACCTTCAAACATTGGGGCATATAGAAATTTATAAAGCGTACCATCCACTCTCAGGACTCCTGCAATATCAGAAAAATTATCTGTGAGATTCCGCATCACATCCAGTGGGATAATGCTATTAATTTTTAAGTGTGTTTGATCTGGAAATTTGCCATATACAGCGCCTTTGCAAAATCCACCATCGGAAAAATGAATCATATAGTTCGATACTGTCAATTCTTTATTATCAATAATAAGATCAAAATTGTCCATCCAGGCAAGCGGCAAATTATTATAAGTCAAGGCGGCATGATCGATTTGAAGTTGGCCGCGTGCATTTAAAATATTTTGAAGTTGTCCGGCTATCTGAAACACACCACTGACCTGACCATTGAATTGAGATAATCCAAAACAGGCGATCACCGGAGCAAGCTGCATCTTTTTTGCCTGTGCGCGCATATCAAGATAACCATTTTTTAAATTGTATTGCGCTTGAAAATCCAGCATTGACTGACAGTTTATTTTCAACATATCTTGTAATGTACTGATATTAAACATGGCATCAGGTAAAGGCTTGTTTTGAAACAATATGGGGGCAACAAGAATGTTTCCATCTACGTGGGGATGGTCAATATTTCCCTTTCCAGTGATATCTACTTTAAACTTTCCCTGAATATCAGGAATACACCCTTTTAAACGTGACAGCGAAATTGGATTGGAGTCAATTTTAACCTGATAATTTTTATCAGTGTCCAACGCAAAGTCAATATTCATTTGTTCGTTTTCATCCATTTGAATGATTCCGGATCGCATCTGAATGCCATCAAAGGAAATATCTATTGGAAAATGTACCGACTTGATGTGCTGTCCAAAGATATGCAATAATTGTCCATCAAGTCCGAACTGGCCTGAGGCTTTTTGTTCACTACCCATGAGATTGCCATCAAGCTTAATAATGCCAGACAAGCCTGGATGAAAATCGTTCAATTGTATATCATTTGAATGAATTGAAATATCATAGTTGTCTGGAAATGATGCGCCAAATTTTGAAATGTTTTTCCAGTCCACATACCCTTTTGTCTCTAACTCAGATGAATTATGAGATAACGAAGCTTTGTTTATCGTGATTTTACCTGGGATGGATAGGCTGGCATCAATATTTAAATCTCCCAACTGATATTGATTCAAAGCCAGTTGGTTTCCCCATAATTGAATGTGGGCATTTGTTTCAGAAAGAGAACGATGCATGGTCAATGTTGTATGAAAATCAGGGGTCAGTTCCGGCAAACCAAACACAGAGAGCCATTTTCCGGAAATAATGGTATTCATGGACAGATTTCCTATCTTTTGCAGGTTGACACGGCCATTTGCAGTCAAGACCATACCTTCAGTTTGAGCGGATAGACTACGAACTGTCAGCATGTCTGATTCTGCATAAGCGGAAATATTATATTTCAAAGGTGTTTTAGGGTTCAAACAAAAATTATTGGGAAGGTCTGCATGGCCATTGACGATTATTTCAGACTGAAATGATGAAAGATCAAGGCCCTGTCCTTTGAGTTTTATCTGTCCATTAAATTTGCTGCATGTTGGTATAGCAGGATGGAAATGAGATAGCGGAAAATTCTTTGAATCTACAATAAAATGCCAGGTAATATTTTCCCAGTTTTTATCAGGTTTCAGGAAATTATGTGTAAAGAGTTTGTTTAAGTCAACGATACCCTGAATATTTACCTGACTGTCCCGGGTTGTCATTGTTATTTCATTGATTGTAACCAATCGTTCTTCAACGTTGGCTCGAAATAACAATTCTGTTATGGGAATATTAGCAATATGATCACCTGCAAAGCCGATTGAGATTTTCATAATCGGAGAATCTGAAAATGCGTCCAGTTCAAATGTGCCGACGATATTGCCTGATATTTTGTTTTTTGTATATCCAATTTGTTGAAACAAGGTGTTTGAAAACTGAATATGCCCACTTGACTGGGAGCGAAGATTGTTAACTATATGCAAAAAGCGATCATAAAAGATCTCATACGACTGAGAGGACAAAAGCATTATAACCGATTGGGCCAGATCATCATCAGAATATTTGCCAGATGTTTCAAATTTGAGAATGTGCCTTTCAGAACTATATTCGTTTGCATGCGATAACAAACCAGAAATATGTAAATTATCGTTTGTCGCATTTATCATAAAATGCTTTAATCGAAATGATTTTTCATTGGCAGTTCGTGAAAAATAGAGCGCACCATCAAACAGATCAAGAGATTGCAAAAATATTGTTTTTTTTCTTTGCGCCTGTTTAATTGAAAATATGCGCTTTTTCATTAATTGATTAATCACTGAAAAGTAAGGCAAAACCTGCTGGAAAGTCATGGGCTGGTTATCTTCAACCGGAAAAAACAGCCAGGGGCGAATCAATTGCAAATGGCTGATTTGAATAGTGTCTGACCAAAAACTGGAAAAGGGAATAGACAGGTTCAGTGCCTGGCAACCTGCCAAGGGTGTTTTATCTTTGGAATTAATTTGGACATTATGAAGTTTAAGTTCGGGTTGCCAGATATTGAAAGAAATTTTTTGAACATCAATATCTGCATCCAGTTGCTGATTCATAAACGATTCTACTTTTCTGATTGCATATTCAGAACCAAATAAAACCCAAAAAACCAATAATACAATTATTGTCGTTATACATAACGTTCCAATAACCTGTATTGCTTTTTTTATCATAAAAAAACTCCACTGGTCAGTTACTGAATATCATATAGAGTTATTCGGCTGAGTCCATTCTGAAACAAATTATTTTGTTTTAATACACATGCAATCCATAACCGCCATTTGTTAGCACATTTTTCCAAAGCATAAGCAGTTACAGGGCCGGGTTGCTTTTTCGATGTCCAGATAATGTTCATTTCGCTGCCAGTCCAGGCCAATATATGGACAACGCCCTGTGAATAAAATCTGGACTTTTCAAATAGCCTGCCTGTACTCGAACGATTTTCACAAACAATAATTTTATCGGATTGGTCATGATCAAGATCACAGACCAGGAGTCTGGAAGGGATATATTTTCTGATTGCAGAATCAATCTGACCCGTATCGTTTTGTACGTCAAAAAAATGAATACTGCCGCCCATCGCCTGACTACTTCGCCATACTAAATCCTTATTTCGAAATACGTTCAAGCAATCATTTTTGTCAAATCTTACAAATAAAGGCATTGTTTGGATATGCATGATATTGAAATCAAATATATTGGCTTTGATTGGCATGTCAAATTTTTCTGGTACGAGATTGTCTGGCAATTGTCCTTTCATTTGCATGATATTTCCCCAATAATCACTGTATCGACGCTGTTGGGCAATAATCATTTTTTTCGCTTCCAGAAATGTTAAAAACCATCCAGAATAGCTATTTAAGAGATGCCATTGATTGGCTTTCCATTGATACAGCCCGGTGTTAATATCCGAACCGGATGTTTCTGAAATGATAAGGCATGAATCTTTTCTGGAAAAATCAATCCATCTGGCAAAAACAACTGTTTTGCCAAATCCTGATTTTCGTATATCTATAGTGTTAAATGATTTGTCCACAACGTGAATTTGACTGGGACCATACAACAAAATTTCGTTTTCTGAATCATGATCAATATCGGCAATATCCATGCCAATAATTTCATCATTGATATTTTCAATGTGGGGCTGAATTTTTGGTATCAAGGTGGTGTTAGATTGTGCCTGTGAAATTTTTTTCAATGAAGCAATAAGCCAATTATTCAGCCAGGCAGGAATTTGATCCACTTTGTTCAGAGTGTCTGTTGATGAATATACGACAGTCTGATTCTTGCTATCAAGCAGAACTGCATTCATGGAGAGGCTTTCCCCAAAAAAATTGGCACTGCCATAAAGCGTGTGAGAACAATTTTTGTCTGATGCAATCTGAGAAGCTTTTTTTCTAATGTCTGGTGCGAGTATCTCAGATGATGTAAAAGCGATATTGTATTGTTCAATAGCGATATCAGACTGATGTAATAATGTAAAAGAAACTGTATGATTGATCTGTTGCGCAATTGTTTCTCTGGATTGTGGGATCACTGTAAATGGAATCAACAAAATTCGTGTTGTGGCATGCAGGTTGATCGTTCCAAGAATGATTATCAATGAAGTGACTGAAACACAGCGAATAGCAAAACTATTTAAGATGACTATTTTTTTTATTATGTTCACAATGATTACCTTGTATGATTGTTCAGGAATACGCTGAAAATAAATCAAGAATTCCATAGAAATTCTCGAAAATAAACTTAAGAAGAATCTAAAAATAACGCCCATTTTATCAGGATCGTACAAAAAATTATAGTCGTGTAGAGACGTAACATCCTACGTCTCTACAGTACATTTACCTAATAAACGAACACTTTCAAGAATGGGGACGTTATTATCAGCGCATTTCTTAACTCGTTGCAAACTTCAATTGTCCCTCAAAAGCCTCAAAATTATTACATCTGATAGCCTGTCGATGCAGCCCGCTTAAAATTTCATGTCTATCAACTGAACGAATTTGATCAATAATGCGGCCTGGCACAGCGCCCAGCTTTTCTTCAAGAACTGCAACAACCATGTCTTTTGCAGTTTGCAGAATGCCTTGCTGCATGCCTTGCTGCATGCCATCATTCCTGGCAATTTCTAATATTTTAAGCATATTTTTAACCTCCTGGTAATAATATTCTAAAGCATGTTTATCCAGTATTTTATTACATAAAACAAGCGTTGAAATAATCAATTTTTCAAATATCTGATCATTTTTCAACAAATCAATTTCATAATCAATTACCTCTCTGGCCAGTTTATTTCTGTCAATCTTTTCATCCTGTCCATACAATGGAATAAATACCAGCTCAATGAGACTGGAATAATCGTCTCTGCTGATTGATTCCTTAATTTCAATCAATCTTTTATGTCCATCTTTAGAGGTAAAATCAATGAAAATGGGTTTGTATGTGCCGCTTTGTGTTTGCAGTTCTTTTGTGCCATTGTATGATTTGCCGGATATCAGGATGATATCAATCACATTGACGCCAAATTGACGAACAGCCTGAAAATGATACACACTGCAACGTAACAAGTCTTCATAGGTCATATGCCGCTGCTCTTCACAGTGATAGAAAGTATCTTTGTCATCTCGAAATATAAGATCCAGGCGGCCAATTTGCATGCGTATTTCCACTGGTTCAAAAGTGAAAACATCTACAATTTTTCCAGATGGCACATCAAATATATCCAACGTTTTTCCGCGAAATTCCTGGGCAATGTATTTGATAACTGCATCATAGTTTTGCCTGTATTTCAGGGCATTTTTTCCAGTCGTGCTACTGATATGAAAAATCAGATCGCCAAGTTCATCAGGATCAGAACATACCATAATATGGTAATACATTTTTTGTAATAAGCCAATCTCATCGACAGATTGGATTTGATTCACCCAATATTCAGGCACTGGAAAGACTATATTTTTTGCAGCCTGAATGATCAGTTTTTGAAGCATTTCCTGTGAAGTCATTTCTTTTGTAGGCATTTTCTTTTCCTTTGCTAAAAGAGGTTGCCAATACATGGGTAAGTATTTTTAGCGCATTCCTTATTTATGCGTCAAGAGTAAACTTGACTCCTTTTCTTAACTTGTTGCAAACTTCAGTTGTCCCTCAAAATCCTCAAAATTATTACATCTAAGAGCCTGTCGATGCAGCCCGCTTAGGACTTCATGTCTATTAACTGAGCGAATTTGATCAATAATTCGGCCTGGCACAGCGCCCAGGTTTTCTTCAAGAACTGCAACAACCATGTCTTTTGCAGATTGCAGCATGCCTTGCAGCATGCCTTGCTGAATGCCTTGATGCATGCCATCATTCCTGGCAATTTCTAATATTTTAAGCATATTTTTAACCTCCTGGTAATAATTTTCTAAAGCATGTTTATCCAGTATTTTATCACATAAAACAAGAGTTGAAATAATCAATTTTTCAAATATCTGATCATTTTTCAACAAATCAATTTCATAATCAATTACCTCTGGCCAGTTTATTTCTGTCAACCTTTTCATCCTGTCCATACAATGGAATAAATTGCTTACAAGTTTTATCTGAAATTTGGATCAAGATTATTTAAAATATTTTTCAGTTCCCTACCTTTGATTGTTTCGTGCTCACCATTTCGAATAAGCGCTAAATATTCTTCTATATAGCTTTTATTGCGACAGGAAAACAATACGATGAGGTTAAAAATTATGCAAAATCAACAGACAAAAGATTTTGGAACACATTAAAAAAAGGAAAACAAGTCTGGAATTATACAGAATTTGGTTTTTGATGGGGCGCATGTACAAGTTAGGGGAAAAAATTCAGTCCAATAACTGAACGATTCCGGCAAAGCCAAGAACAGCGTAGGGCTAAAGCC
>Ga0272440_1001759_pt1 | contig 17397 bp, 4 predicted proteins | sample SSMMMBAug17_FD_192440 | JGI IMG/M metagenome (GOLD analysis project Ga0272440, IMG submission 192440) | Marine sediment archaeal communities from Little Sippewissett salt marsh, Falmouth, MA, United States - SSM-MMB-Aug17 | ecosystem: Environmental > Aquatic > Marine > Wetlands > Sediment ... | reverse complement strand
CGAATTCGCTTGAAGGGTGGTTATCTTCTCAATACATTTTTCTTAGAAGGGCCATTTTGCCATCAAAATAATGCATCTAAGAGGCTAAAACGGAGCCTTTATGTAATTATTTCTTTTACAATCAGCTACTTATGGTGATACATTTGGTCCGACCAAATTTCACCGACCAAATTTCAGCCAAATTTCAGCAGGTCCAATTTCAACAGAACCTAAAAATTTTGCTTCACCATTTTGGCAATGAATATGGACATGTTGCTTAGGCGCTTCTCTTGAAAAAAAGAAAAATCGATAATCTTTATTTCTTAATATTGTTGGCAATTTTTTTCCTTTCAATGTGATAGAGTACAAATGATAATATAATAAAAACACTGTGAAAACTAATTATCGTTTTTGTTAGAAAATTGCAAACGGTTTAGTGGCTTCTCATTTCTCATTTTCGAGTTTACCAAATGTTATTACGTTATTACTGAGATAATATCTGTAGCGTGGATACTCAGCTATAGTCTCCTCACAATTTTGTTAATGACTGAGATTTAAACTTTCGCGTATTTGTTCAGCCGCAGTATTCACGCACTTCTTTTAATGTCTGTGATTTATACTGTCGTGTGGTTGCTCAGCTGTTATATCCATCATAGTTCTTTTTGCGTGCTTTATTGTATTTGCAAACAATAACCGGTTTCGTGACCACTCTGTTTTCAACCCCTTTTGTAGAATATTGAAAAGCATACTTTGGTGAATGTCCGAATATTTCTTCATTCGCGCCCCAAAAAAATGAACACCATGCAACAGCTCCCTTAGAATTACAATTATTCAATAAAATTATTCTCTATGAAATATTGATATGCACCAGAATGATATGGCGCAGTATTTCCATCAAACATATCCTGTATTGTCAAGTTTTTATATGCTGGATGCAAAGACTTAAACTCGATAAAATGTTCAAAAATAGATCTTGTAATATCGTAGACAATTTGATCTGGTGTATTTATCGAGGTTACAAAAGTAGCTTTAACTCCAAAAGTTTCTATATCTTTAGTTAATTGATATTCAGGATACAAATCCTTTTTAATTATAGCTTTAGCGTAATACATTTTTTCACCCAGCATGACAAAAAGTCTTTCACCTGTAATGGGAATCAAATGAACCTTTCGCTTTTCATTGTTTAAAATTTCAGCAATGAAAGAAGAAGGATGGCCAATTGTATAGAAAAAAGCTTCGATCTGTCCACTGATCAATAGATCTGCAGCCGTTTTGGCATCTTCATAAAATGCTGTAATTTCTTCTGTTTGAATATTGGCAACATAGAGCGCATCCAAACTATTTTGAAGCTGACCGGAACCATGATTACCAAGGTTTACTTTTTTGCCTTTTAAGTCATCCAGGCTTTCAATACCGGAGTTATCCAATGCAACCAAAGCGACAGATTCCTGGTGAATAGAAAAAATAGCACGTAGTTCATTTTGTACACCTCTTTCTGACCAATCAGATATACCATGAACTGCCTGATATTGACGATCTGATTGAACAATTCCAAAGGACAAATCACCAGACAAAACAGTATTAATATTGTATACAGATCCAGGGGTTGATTTTGAAACCAAATAAATATGCTCATTTGAGTATTTATTAGCTATTTCAGAAATAGCACAACCTGTTGGGTAATAAACTCCAGAAGTACTTCCTGTCCCAATGTGATACACCTTATAATCAGTCATTTCACGATCTTGATAAAAACTTAATGCCCCAGAATGAAATGGAGCAGATAAACCTTCAAGCATGCTTTGAGGCGTTAATTGTTCAAATGCAGGATGTAAATTTTTAAATATCCCTAAATTATCAAAGATTTGTTCACAAATTGAATAGATAATTTCATCAGGCATTTCATCGTGAGTAACAAATGTGGCCTTTACACCAAAACTTTCAATATCATCTGAAAGGCCATATGTTCCTCTTGGTATTAAGGCTTTGGCATAATAAGGTATATCTTCGATCAATTCATTAATAACATCACCGGATATGGGGACTATTTTAATGCCCCTGCTTCCCGACAACGCCTGAGTTATGGCTTGACTAGGGTGGCCTACTTTATAGAAGAAGGCATCTATTTCATTTTTATGAATCATTTTTATTGCATCGGAAGTGTGAGCATAAAAGGGTTCGATATCTTCTTCATAATTAATATTAAAAGCATTAAGCGTATCAATACTGTTTTTTAACTGGCCAGAACCAAAGTTGCCAATATTCACCTTTTTTCCTTTTAAATCTGAGACACTATTGATATTTGCATCTTCGGCAGCAATTAATGTAACAGATTCATTATGAATACTGAATATTGAGCGTATTCTTTTCCGAGGATCATTATCCCAATCAGCTAATCCTTCGTATGCTTGATATTGGCGATCGGACTGAACTATACCAAAGTCTAAGCCACCATTAAGAACACTATTGATATTATATACTGAGCCATCAGTAGAAAAAACAGACAAACGTATTTGATTTAAATCACTGGCCTGATTAACTATTTTAGAAATTGCACCACCTGTTGGATAATAAACGCCAGAAATAGATCCTGTTCCAATAACCAAATTATTGTACTTGATCATATCATTTTCTTTATAATATCGTAGTGCACCTTGATGAATTGGCGCTGACAACCCCTCCAGAGCTTTTTCAATCGTCAAATATTTATAAGCAGGATGCATCTCTTTGAAAGTATCAAAATTATCAAAAACTTCTTTGGTAATTGCATATATAACGTCATTGGATATATCTACTGATGTTACAAACGTTGCTTTAACACCAAAAGTTTCGATATCTTCAGTATTTAGAATTTCAGGGTATAAATCAGCCGGAATGACAGATTTTACATAATAAGTTTTATCCTGTATCATTTCATCAATTCCAGGGGAAGATAATGGAATAATCCTTACACGTTTTATTCCTTGAGTTGCGTTGAGAATTGCACTGCTGGGATGGCCAACTGTGTAAAATAGTGCATCAATCTCGTTGTTGTGAAGCATTGCAATAGCTTTATCTACTGTTTCTTCAAAGCAAAAAACCTCAGTATCAATATTAATACCAGCTGCTTCAAGTGCATCTATGCTGTTTTGCCTAGGGCCAGATCCTGGTTTACCAATGTTTATTCGCTTATTTTTGATATCATAAATACTTTGAATGCCAGATTCTTCTGTTGCAATCAAAGTGACTGATTCATAATGAATACTAAAAATACTACGCAGATTCTTTTGAGGTCCTTTTGATTTCCACTCTGCCTCTCCATTAAAAGCCTGATATTGTCGATCTGATTGAACAACGCCAAAGCCTAAATCACCTGTTAATACATGATTAACGTTGTATACCGATCCATCTGTTGATTCTACAGAGCATTGTATCCCATATTGATTGCTTTTATTATTAATTAATTTTGTAATTGCGCCACCTGTAGGATAGTATACTCCTGTAATACCACCCGTTCCAATAACATATCGTTGGATATCCATGATAAGCATATTTTCTCTATAAAAAAGTTCCGCCCCTTTGTGTATTGGTGCGGTTAATCCTTCAAGCATGGTCTCTGGGGTAAGTCCTTCATAAGCTGGATGCATTTCTATAAAATCATCTAAATTTGAAAAAATGGCTTTTGTGAATTGATAAACAATCATATCAGGCGTATTTGATGATGTCACAAGGTTTGCTTTAATACCAATGGTTTCAATGTCATAAATATTTGAAAATCCAGGGTATTTATTATATGGTATTTTTGATACAGCATAGTATGGTTTTTCTTCAATTAGTTTTTGTACTGGTTCACCTGAAATAGGAACAAAATGAGCAGGTTTTGTCTCTGATGCAGAAGATAAGAACTCATTTGGATGACCAGCAGTATAAAAGAAAGCATCAATTTCATCGTTATTAAGCATCGATGGCGCGGCTGAAGAGTTACCATTTGCCAGTATAAGATCATGTATATAATCAATTCCAAAAGCGTTTAAAATGTCAATACTGTTTTGCCGATGCCCTGAACCTTCATGCCCTATATGAACACGCTTACCTTTTAGATCAAAAATGCTATCAATGCCAGACTCATCTGATGCAATGAGATTTACAGTTTTAGAATAAATGCTAAAAATAGATCTTAATTCTTTTTGAGGACCAGTGTTTTCCCAGTCTGTAAGTCCCCAAAAAGCATTATATTGAACGTCAGATTGAACAATACCAAAGCTTATTTTATCTTGCATAATACCAACAATATTGGAAGCTGATCCAGCAGTAGATTCTACTGTAAAACGAATATGGCTTAGCTCTGGAACATCAGCTTGTTTCAAAATTTTAGTAATAGCTCCGCCTGTTGGATAGTATAAGCCTGTAACATCGCTTGTGCCAATAATTGCGAATTGTGTATCTTTTTCAGAAATGTGTATATCTGGATTCATACCAGACAAGACTTGAAGGTAATAAATGACTTTGGGAAGATTAATGATTTCTTCTTCTAATGGTGATGAATAAGCTGACACATTGAAGACTAATATGAACGTTAAAAAAGCGATTATTTTATTAACAAAGTGTTTCATAATAAATTCTTTCCTTTTCATTTTGATTTGATTAGATAAAATTCCTAACAAAATATCTTAATTTTGTGAAAGATAAGTTAAAATATAAATGGCTTCCTCTAAACCTATTTTTGAATCATTATTAATTTCAGCTTGTTTAAAGGTTTGGATGCTATCCCCACTTCCAGAAAGAGTATACAGTGATAAAACAGCATCTTTTAAATCAACAATACCATCGTTATTTAAGTCTGCCATTATGATGCTGTTGTCAAGTTTGCCAATAAAATAAACATCTGAGTTGGTTGTGATATGGTCTTTGTCTTTAGCTGAAACAATGGCTTTATACAAGCCTGGCTTTTTAAGCTCTTTCATCTCTCCATGATACATGCCTGTCTTTTCATTAAAGGATAGATATAAATGATTGAAAATAATATAAGATTTATCCTCTATCAGATTGAATTCAGGTTCAATTATTGAAATCAAAACACTTGTAACTGGTACATCATTTGATTCAATATAAACAGTAACCTCATTTATATTTTCAGAAGATATTACAGGGGAGATGTTTACATCTTTGATTTTTGCTCGCTTGACCTGAGATTTTTGAGTATTCATATAAATAGAAGAGGCAAGTAAATCAGGGTCTGATATCTGTGGTATTGGAAAACCAATTTTTTTCATCATTTGTTGAGCATAAATAAAAGACTTTAATAATGAATTTCCTTGCTCAAGTTTTGATAATAAGTAAACTGAAAAATTTATATTGGCATAAATATCTTGAATATAAGAACGTTTATCAGAACTGGTTAAAACAACTCGTTTATGGTCTTGAAGATATGGTAACAATATGCCTGAATAAGGGCATTCTAAAATAATAACCATTGAGCAATTCAATTCTTCCTGAATAGAATCAATTTCATCTCCCAGATCCTGAGCTCTGATAAAATGGTCATCGTTTAATAATACAAGATTACCCTCTTTTGTTAATTCTCCTTGAATATAAATAAATAATGTTGCGTCAGAATTTATACCATCAGTTTTTAATAAATTTAGCTCTGACCTAAAATTAGTTATAGAGGGTAAATATTCATCAATTGCTGTTTCAGGTAATGGATCAATAACCGGAGAATTAACGATATAACGTATCATTTCATCAGAATATCCCTTGTTCTTAAAGTGAGAATAGGTGTTTGCAGTAAGTCTTTTTGTAATTTTCCATTCTATTCCATTTTCCAGATATCGATTTCCACCTAAAATAACAAGACGTCCATCTTGCATCTCGACAGGTATGGAAAGATTGTCACTTTCACATCCAATATAATTATCATTACCATTCCAGTATGCTTTAAATTTCCAAACTCCTCTACTTTCAAAAAAGGAGCGATTAATTTCAAAATGACCTTGAGCATCTGTTTTCACATTGAAATATTTATTTTGCTGTCGTGGAGATTCAACACATATTGTTATACCTTCATTTTCAATAGCTGGCTCAATGTAACCGGAAAGCAAATAGGGGGTATTGATTTCTGCGCGAGAAAATGGAGATTGAAATAAACATAATTTGGGTTCTCCTTTTCTAATCTCAAAATGCACATTGTTGCTAATAACAAGCCTTGAATCGTTGTCAGTAAAGCTGGACTCTAAAGTATAAAGACCTGGCAATAGCATAGAGGTTATTTCCAAATCAGAATATTCGCCATTTTTAACTGTATATACTTCTTTTGACTTTATTTCATTTGTAGAAAGGTTTTTTATTGTCAAATGGATACTATGTTCGTTCATTTGGGGTTGAATTTTTCCTGAAATCAAACAGTTTTCACCCATACGAGTAGTTTGTTTTTCCAAATGGACAGTAATTCCAGAAGCATCCCATGGAATGACTGATAGTAGTAGTTTCTTATCTATTTTAAATAATTCATTTTCTGTTGACACAGATAAGATAAACTGTTTGTTTTCAGTTGTTGTTGATTCTGTTGTATTTATTTGTAAATTCGTAAATAAAGGAATTTTTACATTTGACAAGGCAGTTCCAATATCAATGCTGTTCCTAAAAAATCGATGACTAAGATCAGAGTCAATGCCAGAACATAAAACGTTTATATTTCCATCATAATTGACTTCAGAAGATATCAATACATAATAATGGGCTGTATCATTTTGCTGAACCATTTGATTCGGAGTGATTATCTGGATATCAAATGGCATGTGACTTTCAGTGTCAACACTTACAATAGCACTTTTATCACTAAAAACATTGTTGATGACAGCTTGAACTTGATAATAGTATAGCTTTGATTTCTTTAAGTTTATATCTATAAATTTTACTGTCCCGTCTGAAGTTGAAATATGTTCTTCTTTGCTAACAGGATAAAATATGCCTTTTTCTGTTTCACTTCTTAATACTCTATAACTTGCATTCACTATATGATACCACTTTAAAACAATTTCAGAATTAAAACCTTGAGCAGAAATAATTTCCGGTGTTTCTGGTTTGGACATACCCAAGACAATACTATCAGAGACTGGAATTTCAATCCAGTTTCCAACATTATCTGAAACTTTGACAAATACACGACGTTCTCCTTTCCCATCAATCAGTGACCAACCATTGTATGAATATGAATAATTCTCAGCTGTTGACCAATGAGCACCATCATTAGAAAGGACCATTTTATCTAGACCTGAACCTAAATCTATGGCTTCAGTTGTTAATTCAACCTGTATAGAATTTGTTTCATCTTCATTGTCATTTATTTGCAGCTTGACATTCTTTGGGGGAGTAGTGTCTACATAAAATGGTCCTAAATGTTTTGTAATACTTGTATTGCCAGCATTATCAACTGATCTGATATGAAAATAGTGATCATTGGCATCTTTTAATTCTGGACTGTAAACTGTTGTATTGCTTATATCTATTGAATCATCAGGATTTGTTAAAGGTATTTGGTCCCAAATATATGAATAACCACCAATACCACTCTGATTATCTGTCGCCTGCTCCCAGGAAATTTTGAGAATTCTGTTATTTGTCCATGTTTTAATTGAACAGTTCTCGCTATGAACATTGTTAGGGGGATCCGGGTTTTCAGTATCTGGTTCAATAGTCGAAAAACTCCATATATCTCCTGTTGTTTGGCTGCCATGATTATCAGTTGCTATAACTTTCCAGTAATATGTTTGACTTGGTTCAAGAGAGTTAAGGTCCAGTCTTGTTTCACTAAGATCTATGTACAATTGAGGATTTGTTTCTAATGAACCAGAATACAATTTTATCTCATAAGTCACATGATCATCAGTATCCGCATCACCACCTGTCCATCCTAGTTGAATATCAAGGGGAAGATTGTTTGAATTGTTTTCAGGTGTTGGATTTGATGGTTTATTTGGTGGTTGCGTTTCACATTTGCCGGAAAAATTCTTTTCAAGAATATCTTGATTTTCAATTGTAAGAGAATAAATATCTGGTGAAAAAGTATATCTCAGTTTTTCAGAAGATACAGAATAATTGCCATTGGATAAACCTTCAAAAATATAAAAACCTTCAGGATCGGTCTTTGTTGTTTCCGAAGTATAGCCATTAAGATTTACAGTGACATTTTCTACAGGTATTTCCATTTCTTTAATGAATCCAGATATCTCATAACAATCTTTGCAACAAACCACCTCAAACTGATAAGCTTGTACAGCACCGCCTGAACTACTATCTTCCATATTCAAGACAAAATTAAAAAATCCACATTGGGCGGGTATTCCATAGAAAATGCCAGTATCTGTGTCCATCTTCATACCATCAGGAATTTTCCCCGATGATATGCTCCAGGAATATGGTGCTATGCCATTTTTTCCTTGAAAAGGCATTTGAAAGAAATGCTTTTGTAAAGCGCGTGGTAAATCAGATGGAGATGGATTAATTTTCAGATTACAATCCATTCCATAGATATAATATGATTTTTTTATAAAATTTTCAGGTGTTCCTGAATCGGAAATTGTTACTTCAATTTCAACATGCTGACCTGGATTTAAAAAAGATTTACCTGAAATTACTCCTGATTTTTGGTTAAGATTTAGTCCTGTTCCTGCTAAAGAACCATTTGTTATCTTCCATAAATAAGGTAATGTCCCATTTGAAACTTTGATTTCATCATTGTAGAATTCATATTGGCAGGCTTTTTTCAAAACTTGGGTTTTAAGGTCTATGCCGCCATAAATTTCAACATTATACTCTTTTGGGTCACAGTTTTGAGGATTATCGTTATCACAAACAATGATTTCAAAATGATAAGAACCAGGTTCATTTGGAGTACCTTCAAGGTATGCAAGAGATGGCGTTGTATTGAAATTCAATCCTTTTGGAATTTCTCCACTTTTTATTCTCCATTGGTAAGGTGGCTGGCCTAATAAGGCTCGAACTTTTTCCTTATATGGTTGTGAAACAATTCCATTTGGTAATTCTGATGTAAAAATATACAGATCATCTCTTATAACATTCATAGTAAATGTTTTTGATTTTGTTTGAGATGGTGTATCACTGTCTCTGACTTCAATTGTGCATTGACGAATCTCACCAGATTGTGTTGGTATTCCATCAATCGTACCTGTAGATTTATTAAATGATAAGCCTGAAAGTAATGCACCACTTTTAATTCTCCAAACATATGGAGGAAATCCCCCTTTAGCCTTTAAGGTGTAAATATAAGGGACATTTTTTACTGCTGAAGGAAGTATACCTGAAACCAAAACCAAATCATCTGAAATATGCCATATAAAATCTTTAGTATGTTTTTGTCCTGAGGCGTCAGTTACTTGAACTTTAAATATTATATCACCACTACCATAAGATGTTCCATATAGTTTTCCAGTATCACTGTTTAATTCTATTCCATCAGGCAAGACTCCTTCTATTACAGACCATGAATAAGGTGATGGCCCGCCACTGGCTTTTAATATAATAGGGTTAATTTCTTTTCCTTTTTGTGCTGTGGGTAGAATTGTACTTGTAAGAATAGTCAGATTTTCTGTTACTTTGAACATTAAATTTTTTGGATCAGTTTTTTGAGAGACTGGATAAGTTCCATCAGTAAGGGATACTTCAATTTGATTAACCAGACCTGACGTTGGAATTCCAAAAAAAATGCCCTTATGTGGATCAAATGATATTCCATCAGGAAGAACCCCTTTTACCTGGAACAGGTAAGGTTCAATTCCTCCCTCAAAACGAACCATTTCAGAATAGTATTCACCGACAAGTCCATCAGGAATTGCGTCTATTAGAATTTTTAAAGGTTTGATGATATGAATACTGGTATCAACAAAATCAATACGACCAGCGGAATCTGTCACAGAAAAGACAATTGTACCATATGTTGGTTCAGTTGGAAAACCATAAAATGAATTGTTATACAAACTCAATCCATTGGGAGGAATGCCAGAATATATATCCCAAGTACATTCTTCAAAACAACCAGTTGCTTTTAGAGATTGATTATATTCTTCACCAACAATTCCATGCTCCAGGATCAATTGTTCTGCAATTAAAGGTTGAATCACTTCAATAGTGAATTCTTTTTGGCCTTTGCGCCCATCTGCGTCATTAACTTCAATTATAAAATTTGAAGATCCAATCTTTGTGGGAATGGATACTGTTCCAGGGATATTTATATTATCAATCCATGCAGTATCATCTCCAGCTGATACTGCACTATCTTTTTCATATTTCCATGAAAATACATGACGTCCTGCAGAGATATTGCTCATTTTGAAAGTATCATTTTTTATACCGCTCCATCGACTGATTACAGTACCATCAATGGAAAAAATCAAGCGATCATATCGTCTTGATTCATTATTATGTTCACTTGAAACCTTATAGTCAAATTGAATACTTGCGTTGTTTTGCATATACCAGGCAAAACTAATTTCGCTGAATTGATCATTTGAAATATCACCGAATTGAATACGATGATCATCTGTAATAAAGGGGACAGCATCTCCACTAAGAATCCAACTTGAACTTAATGGAGAATCAAATTTTTCATGAAAATTACTGGCATCTCCAATAATGCCATTTAAAGATAAATACATTCCTTCAGGCAAATTTCCATTAATTATATTAAACTCAAAAGGCTCTACTCCATTTTTAACGAGAATCTGATAATTATAAGAATACCATTGGGTTGCTCTTGGTAATTCCTGAGGGGATAAAAATTCAATAGAGTCTGTAACATTCATTGTAAAAGTTCTTTGAGCATATTTGTTATTATTGTCTATAACTTTTACTGTAAATGTTTTTGAACCTACTTCCTGAGGTGTTCCAAAAATATTCCCATATTGTTCATTAATTTCAAGACCTGTTGGTAATGATCCATCTATAATGGAATAGGTAAAAGATTGGCCATTACAGTTTGTATCAACAGATTCATTATAATATTGGTTAACTGATGCCGGAGGTAGAGACAATGTTATGATGCTCAAAACACATTCAGGTGACAATTCTACATCAAAAACAGTTTCACCACATGTGTATACCTCATCTTCAAATGCTTCGTATTTATATTTTGTAAAAATAAGTGTATAAAATGCACAATTAAGATTATTTAGAACATAATCACCTTTTGAATCAGTGTGGGTTTCTACCCCTTTAGTTTGAATATGAACATTTACAAGAGGATTTCCAGTGTTTATATCGGTAACTTTTCCCTGTATAGAAGCTTTGATCAAATCAGCCATTGCTTGATTTGAAAAAAAGCCAGAAATTGCAAGCATCAAAGAAATGATAACAAAATTTTTTCTCATTTTTTATCTCCTTATTGTGACAGTTGATTAAATATATAAAGAATTTCAGTCCAATAGACTTTATCGTCCCCATCTATGTCATTATATTTAGCATCAAAAAAGAGTGGAATATCTGCATGTTCTGATAAAACTTGAAGTGATACAATAATATCCTTCATATCAAGTTGGCCATTTCCATCAATATCGCCTTTAATCACCAGAGAAGGAATGATAAAGTTAACCTGATGAACATCTAAATTGTTTACTTCAATTGATTGATTGACAGGTTCAAATATAAATGTTTCATGTGAAGGTGTAACAATATAGCTGCCATTTCTCAGATTTGAAAAACAGTAATACCCATCTTCATTCGTTAGTGTTTGTTTGTTCATTTCTCCTTCAAGTGAAATTGAAATTTGACTTTTTCGCATAATATTTCCAGAAATTTCATAATCATTTGAACATACAATTTGTAATTGAAATTCTCTAATAAATGTGTTGGGAGATTCTGTTGATTCAGAGATCTGTACTTTAAAATAAATTTCATCTCCACACTCAACAGGAGATCCAGAAATAAGTCCTGTTCTTTTGTCAAGCTTAAGACCTTTTGGTAAACTTTGCTCAACAATAGACCATTGATATGGTTGAATGCCGCCAGAAGCTATTAATTGTTGACTATAAAAAGCTTTTTGAAGTCCTTTGCCTAAATGATCTGTTTCGATAATTAATGGTTCTTTAACGATAATCATCAATTCTTTTTCATCCTGACTTTCTGGAATGCCTGAATCGTAGACTCTAACTGAAAAGCTTGCTGACTCTCCAATGTCCATATTGGTCTGGCCTGAAATAACGCCAGTTTTTGAATCAAGGGAAAGTCCTTCAGGGAGTTTACCTGTTCCAGGCAATATTACCCAGGTAAAAGGAGGTTTTCCATTTATTAGTTTTAAGGAATCAGTGTATTGCTCTCCTTTTTGAGCTGTTTTCAATGATTTTGTTTGAATTTTAACATCATCAAAAACACTTATTTGAAATCCCTTTCTTTTTTGAGTGACAGGAGTACTATTATCAGATACCGATAGAGTGAAACCATATACGCCTGCCTGTGCTGGTATACCATGAATAACAGCATCCAGTGTTTCTGAAGAAAATGTTAATCCTTCAGGTAAATGACCATTTGAAATATGCCATGCGTACGGTGTTGAGCCTTGTGCTGCTTTAATTCTTGTAGAGTAGTTGCTTCCAACTCTGCCTTCAGGCAAATATTTTGATACAATATAAAGATCTAATCCAAGGGTTTCCATTGTAAAAGTTTTGGAAAAAGTTTGTGCGGGAATATCGCTATCCCTGACTTCAAAGGTTATTGTGTTGATTGAAGAGTCTGTTTTGGGTTGACCAAAAATTGTTCCGGTTGTTTTATTCAGTTGGAGACCATCAGGAAGTTTACCTGAGGTAATTATCCATTGATATGGCAATTTACCACCATTCGCTTCAAGAGTAAAATTATAAGGAAGACCCACTGGAGCATCTGGAATAGCACCTGTTTTAATTTTTAATATATCATACACATGCCAGATAAATTGTTTTGTAACATATTCATTTTTAGAATCAGTTACTTTGAGTGTAAACTCAAAAATGCCACTATTTCCTGGAGTACCAGCCAATTGTTTTGATTCTTTTAACGCAATTCCTACAGGAAGATTTCCACTTTCAAGCGACCAAAAATAAGGTGACAGGCCTCCACCTGCACGTAAAAGAATTGGATCAATTGGATTACCTTTCCGAATAGTGGGAAAAACCATGGAACTGGTAATGGTCAATTTATCTGTCGTTATTATCTTTAAATCCTGAGATGTAAATTGAGGATCAGGCTGTTTACTGTCTTTAACTTCAATAATAATATTCTTTTCAGCAGATTGTGTTGGAGTACCAGAAATGATTCCAGTGTTTACATCCAATATCAGTCCATCTGTCAGATCACCTTGTTTAGTAAAAAGATAGGGGCCGATACCACCTTTTAGCCTTATGACTTCAGAATACTGTTCCCCTTGTAAGCCTTTAGATAAAGATGTTGTTAGTATTTCTAATTTAAAGGCAACTTGCATGATAAAATCTTTGTAATCAATACGTTTATCAGTATCAACTATTGAAAAAACAATGGTCGCGTAAATTTCATTTTTTGGTATTCCTGAAATTACACCTGTTTTGGAATTTAAAATTAGTCCATCCACTAATTCACCAGAATGAATGGACCATGTGTAATCTCCATATCCACCAATAGATGATAATGTCAGCGCATATGGTTCATCAACAACCCCCCCATTCAATAACTGTGTTGATATCTTAATGGGTTCTACAACATTCAAGTTAAACAATTGATCGGCAGAGTACCCATAATTATCTATCACACGAAGAGCAAATGTGTATGATTTACTAGTAGAAGGAACACCGCTGATATGACCTTCTTCTTCTGAAAGATTTAGACCCGATGGAAGTGTTCCAGAAATTACTTTAAAAGTATAAGGTCGTTTTCCTCCATACATCTCAACGTTGTGAAAATATTCCTTCCCCCGAGTCGCTCGTTTTAAATACTTGTTTGTTTTGTATGTCAATTTTTCTGTAACTTCTATTGTATATTTAAGATTTGTTGTTTTATTTTGAGCATCGCTGACTTCAATGATAAAACCGTACGTATCTGATTCACTGAACATACCTTTGAGAATACCTCTTTGTTAATCTAAGACTATTCCTGGTGGTAAAGGACCTTCAGTTGTTATATGTGAAAATTTATATGGGAAATAGCCGCCACTAATACGAATTCGTTGGCTATATCCAGAACCTACTTCCCCAGGAGGTAAATTTTTAGTTTTGATATTCAATGGTTTTTCTTTACTTAATTCTACATTGAGAACAAGTGGTTTTCCGCTTTGAACATTCTGATTATTTAAAGGTATCGTGAGAAAGCCATCAGCTTTATACTCCAGATCATAAAAACCGGGTGAAGGAATTTCCGCATAATAAAATCCTTTACTATCGGTTTTAACTGTCTGTTGATATTGATTTCCAGATATTGTTATCTCTACATTTGGAACAACTACGCCAAATTGATTTTCAGATGTATACAATTCAGAAATAACACCCATGATGGCGCATTTATCTTCAATATTAAAAGCATACAAGTGGCCATCGCTTGAACCGATGTAAATGGAACCATCTTTACCAATAGCTGGTGATGATACGTTTTGTCCGCCATTATTACTAATCTGATAACGCCATTTTAGTTTTATATCACCAACAGGTTTCAAAGCATAGAAATATCCATCATGTGAGGAGACAAGTATAGTTTCATCCTGACTAATAGCAGGTGTTGCCTGAATGCTGCTACCTGTCGAATATTGCCATTTTGAAGTTCCATTTGAATTTATAGCGTATATTTTTCCATTACCATAAGAACAAATGTATAATGTGCCATCGTTCCCAATTGCCGGTGATGAGATATTGTTATCTCCTACTGTATATTTCCATTTAAGAGTTTTATCAGGATAAAAAGCATAAAAATAGTCGTTGCTTGATCCATTGTAAATAATACCATTATCATCGATTGCAGGGGAAGAGTATTGACGACCGGCTGAGACATTCCAATGTTTTGAACCATTACTATTTAAAGCATATAAATATCCATTATAAGAACCGACATATAGTTTATTATCTAATCCTATAGCCGGACTTGAAAGAATGTATTTACCTAATACATTTTTACTAAATATTTTATTACCGAATGGATCAAATGCATCAATATGTCCATAGCTTTTATGGTACGAGCAAACATATAATGTACCATCATTTTCAATTACAGGAGCAGAATAGTGATATCTTGTAGATCCAGCCTTATTCCATTGTAGAGTTCCATCCTGATTAAAAGCGTAGACATAGGCATCATATGAAGGAAAATATATGGTTCCATCAATTCCAACAATTGGTGATGAATAAACAGCATTTCCTGTTTGATATCGCCACTTTAAAGTACCATCAGGGTTTATAGCATAGGCATAATAATCATCAGAACCTACATAAATGGTACCTTCAGCATCGATAACAGGTGAGGATCTGACATTTCCACCTGTTTTATATTTCCATTTAAGAGTTCCCCATCCTTTTTCATTATAAGGGCTTCTTCCAGTGTGCCTTGGGTCATGGCCTTTCATTGGCCAGGGAGAATTTTGAATGCCACCCTCAAGTTCAAATTTTTCTGTGCGAATGCCTGGTGAAGCATGTATTTGTCTGCTTATAGATTTTCGACCATTTGAAGATATAACTATGGAGTGTGTGCCTGGCAGCAAAGACAAAATAAATTCACCTGAAATGCCAGCAGTTGTGCTTACGCCAGTATCTGTAGATATTTTAGATGGAATTGGCTTCTGTGTTTCAGCATCTAAAGTTTGTCCTTTGATGATACATTTATTGCCATAATGAAGCGCGTATAGATAGTTATCATCAGAGCCAAAATATAAGGTTCCATCTTCACTAATTGCTGGTGATGTATAAATACTGCCAATTGCATTAAATTCCCAGACTTTGACAGCTTGTCTTGCAATATTAAAATCCTGATTAATATAATCTTTTATTGCATATATCTTATTATTCCTTGTTCCGAAATATACATGACCATTTTTATCAATAATAGGGGCTGATGTTATTTTGTCAGAGCTTGTGAATGTCCATAATGGTGATGGTCTGCTGCCTGAAAATTCATTAACAACATCAAAAGCGTATAGATTTTCTTGTGCACCAATATATAGAATTCCATTGGCAGATATCGCTGATGTTGTTGCTGAACTTGAAATGGAAGCATACCATTTTAAACGTTCATCATTGGATATACCCGTGTTACTTGCATTAATGGCTAATAATAGATTTTTATTTGTAGCAATAAAAACTGTTTCATCAGGACCAACAACTGGCGATGTATTTGGATGATCCATATAGCTATGAGTAAACTTCCAAAGTAAGCGATCATCTTCATCAGTTGCATTTGTATCCAGTGCATACAGATAATTATCTGTGGATGTAACATATAAAAAACCATTTTCATCCAAAGCAGGAACAGTTATAATTTTTCCGCTAGTTTGAAAACTCCATTCTTCACCTGCCTTGTATCGCCATCTGCGTTTACCTTCAGAGCTAATAGCATAAATAAAGCCATCGGAGCAGCCAATATAAATAGTATTGTCTGGACCAATGATAGGAGATGAATATCCCCAACCCAGTTCTTTTTTCCACTTCAACGTTCCATCAGGGTTAACAGCATATAAAAAACCATAAATTGCAGAAAAAATGATAGTTCCATCTTCAAAAATTGCTGGAGATGAATGAATATCTCCATTACTTTGAAATCGCCATTTTAAAGTAGCATCTGGATTTAAGGCATATAGGTAATTATCATATGAACCAAAATATACTGTCCCATCTTCGGCGATGACCGGTGATGATCGAATTTTAAACTCTGTTTTATAACGCCACTTTAAAGTAGCATACGCATTTGTTTCATATTCGCTCTGACCGGTTTGAGCTGCATTGTATCTGTACATTTGCCACTGAGATGTCGCATATGAAAGATTTGTTACAAAAAAAAGATGTACGAATAGCAGAAAAAACAAAAACTTGTAAAAAAAAGACATAACACCTCCAAATAAAAATTAATTTGAACATAACTTCGGCAAAATAAATGTTCCTTTTTTAATAATCAATAGCAAATTATTTTGAAAAAAACAAAATAAACCAAAAAAATAAATACAAATTGCAACAAAATTGAGATTTATCTCATTATAAATTTATTCAATTTTCAATTTTTTGTTTTTCCGATACATTAAAATAAACGCTTACTTTTTGAAACTCATATAAAATTCTCCTATATTTGTGGGCTTTGGGACATAACTATTAGCTCTATAGTTTCATAGTTTCTGTATATCTTTTAATGACAGATCTGCATATCATTCAATTGCATATCATAAAAATATCATTTTGTAATGAAATGATTGAATGTAAAGTCGAGAGATAATTCTGCTTAACTGTATATCAT
>Ga0272440_1001758_pt1 | contig 17409 bp, 25 predicted proteins | sample SSMMMBAug17_FD_192440 | JGI IMG/M metagenome (GOLD analysis project Ga0272440, IMG submission 192440) | Marine sediment archaeal communities from Little Sippewissett salt marsh, Falmouth, MA, United States - SSM-MMB-Aug17 | ecosystem: Environmental > Aquatic > Marine > Wetlands > Sediment ... | reverse complement strand
AAAAATACAAGGAGGAAGCAGACATGATTAAAGGTCAAGGAGAAGTGGAGCAGCACGGTGAAGGCGGGGTTAGAGAGTCAAGTAAAGGACGTGGGAGGTTTGATCTATTGCCTTACGAGGCATTAGAAGCCCTAGCAAAATGGCTTGAGGCAGGCGCTGAGAAGTATGGCGATAGAAATTGGGAGGAAGGTTTGAGTGTGAAAGATTGTATTAATCGAATGGTGCGACATGCTACAAAAGCTGCCAACGGGTGGACGGACGAAGATCATTTAGCAGCGACTATGTGTAACGCAGCAATGGCGATTACCATTATGCAACGTAAACCAGAGTTTGATGACCATAAGTGGTGTGAATAATTCGCAAAAATAACACAGATTATAATGAGAGATTAAATTAAAAGGAGATGTTTATTATGTTGAAAAAGATTATTAGTAAAAGTGTTAGTTTTATATTCGGGGGGTTATTTAAACTATTGCCGGGTACAAAATTAAAAATTGTTTATGTGGAGGTTATATTTAAGGCGACACAAAGGATTTTGGATTTTGGTATTCAGTTATATGTTAAAAAACTAGACGGTATAAAAGTTACAGAACTATTTCTTGAGAAAATGAAAATGGAGAAAGATCGAATTAAATTAATAAATCTTATCAAAAGAGGAGCTTAGGCTCTTTCTTTTATCATCCGTATAAATAATATTATATCTTGAAAGGAGACATATTATGAAAAATTTAGGAATGGTGGCAATCGTGGGTTTATTAATTTTGATGGTGGTAGGACCGTTCTTAGCAGTATCTAGTGAGGGCGGCGAACGAGACGTTGTACAGGAGCCAAAACCAACAGAACAAGTAATACAAAAAAGAGCGTTACCAACTATTAAACCAAAACCAGTTATAAAGACTGAATCATCTCGTTGCGTGTCTACTAGCTACACCACAGCTATAAACACATATTTAACAAATAACAACGCAAATCCAGAATTACTGACCATCACCAGGTTAGTGGTTGTGTTATCTGAACTATATGATATTGATCCGTACAGACCAATGTCTATAATAATACACGAGACTGATTTCGGGCATTCTAAAGCGTTTAAAGTAAATCGTAACGTTTGTGGTCTAAACTGGACGGATAGACAAAAAGAGTTACTAGGTATAAAACCTAATATTTACAACCTTGCAGTAGAGAAAACAATTGAAGCATCGGTAACAAATCTAATCAAATTATTAGTTGCGTACAGAAACTTCGACACGCCACTTGTGACTCTAAATGAGATACAAACTAAGTATGCGCCGAACAATGATCCTAGAAATGGGTTATGTGGTATGGATAATTCAACATGGGCGAAGAACACCATTCATCATTACAATCAATTAGCAAAATTATATTCGCGAAAATAACATGGCTTATAGTGAGAGGAGTGATTATATGTTAAAATATTTAAAGAAGGTATTTCATAGCGATACAGCATTAGCTAGAGCGCAAGGAATTACAATAGGTTTAATTGTAGCACATTTAATCAAAGTTGTAATAGGACGGTTTTAACACCGTTCTTTTATTTTTGAAAGGAGAATAAATTAATGAACAGACAACAACGACGTAATACGGAACGTAAGGTAGTTAAAGCACAAACTAAACTGTACACACACCAAGAAGTACAACAAGCTTTACGAGGTATCGAGAACCATTATAAAGAAAAGATTAAACAAATCCAAACTGAGTACGACATTACTTACAGCATGTGTCTTGCTACATCATTGAATGCCGAGCCTACTAATTTTGGCCCGACTAGGGTTTGTAGGATAGTTAATTTATTCTTTGAGCAAGTAGATGCAGTACGTAGCGGGGCATTAGATTACCCAACTATTCGAGATGCAGCTAATAAACTCGGGATACATACTGAATTTAACAAAGAAAGCGGTATGTTCGAGGTTGTTATAGATCCAAAAAATACTAAGGGGGAATGGAAATGAATCTAAAATTATTAAGAGGTGTAACCTCAAAGAACGCAACAAGTATATTGACTGGTGTATCTATATTTGGTTTGATATCTACGGCTGTATTAGCCGTTCAAGCCACACCAAAGGCATTGGATATTATTAATGCTGAGAAGAAAGCATTGGGAGTAGACGAGATTCCAACTATGGATATGGTTAAGATGACTTGGCAATGTTATATTCCAGCGATAGCAGTAGGAGGTTTGACTATTGCATCGATGATATGGTCTAATTCATTAGGACTTAATAGGACTGCTGCTTTAGCAAGTGCCTATTCTTTGAGCGATTCAAAGCTACGAAAGATACAAGATAAGTTTATTGACCGACTTGGTCCAAAGAAGGTTAAAGAGGTGCAGGATGAAATAGCGAAGGAGAAGTTAGTCGCAAACCCTATATCTGACGATACTATCATTGAGTATACGGGTAAAGGTGAGACTTTATGTTATGATGCCTTATCAGGAAGATATTTCAAGAGTGATATTGAGGCAATTCGTAGCGTAATCAATAAACTAAGCAGAGATTTGATGAGTGAGGATTTTATCACGTTAAACCAAATATACAATGAGCTTGGGCTAAAAGGGACAAAGATGGGCGAGAATATTGGTTGGCATGTAGATGATGGGTTGATAGATCCATATTTTGATGCTGCGTTAACTGAGAACGGTTTACCGTGTTTAGTCTTGGATTTCGATACAAATCCGAGATATTTCTATTGTTGAGGTGATGATATGGATGATTATACAGCGGTTATAATGTGGTTAATAATATTACTTGTAGGTGTTCTATCGCTTGCCGCGGGCTTTCTAATTGGATATTTTGTCTGTTAGTCGCGTAAATTACACATCCTATAATGAGAGATTAAATAAATTTTAGGAGATGATTGTTATGAATAAAGATCAATTAATAGGGTTAAGTTTAGTTGGATCAGCTTTTATGGGGTTAGGAGCTCTAGTTGGAGGTTATATTGTTAAGAAAATTGACGATAGACACGAAACTGGATTTTCAACGGCATATGAGTCGGTAGCTAAAATAACTTATGAATTGTGGTTGAAAGAACGAGATGATCGAACAAAACTAGAAAAAGAATTAGAAACTCTTAAAAAGAAGTGAGCTTAGGCTCTTTCTTTATTTCGCGAGTAAAACCTACCGTATAATGAGAGGTGAAGTATTATGAAAAAATTGATTCGGAACATATTTGAGAATGTGGTTATGCTGGTTGATTTTATATTCACGTTGATAAGTTAGAGCTTAGGCTCTTTCTTTATTTCGCGAAAATTACACAGGTTATAATGAGAGATATACTAAATTAAAAGGAGATGTTTATTATGAAATTATTAAACAATGTTGTAGAATTTGGAAAGAAAGAATTTGTTAAATCTGTTGGATTAGCTTTAATAGGTGGAGCGGTACTTGGTATTGCCGCAAAAACGTTATTAGGCGGAAAAGGATTATCCGATACGGATCTAGAAGATGAATACGATGATGAATTAGAAGATTTAGAAGAAATTGAAACTGATGAAGAGGTAGACTCTAAAGATTGAGCTTAGGCTCTTTCTTTATTTCGCTAAAATTACATGCCTTATAATGAGAGATATACTAAATTAAAAGGAGATGTTTATTATGGATGAAAAGAATATTAGCGGAGCGCAAATTATTGAGGGTTATATTGAATATATGAAAGAACATGTTGCAGATATTCCTGATTGGTTAGCCCGTACGATAGTATTTGGATTTGTTCCAGTTTATTGGGCAATGCGATTATGTTGTGGTATTATCTATGGGAAAGAAGGATTCAATAAATTTAAGACTGAAGTTGTTAGCGAGGTCATAGAGAGGATTTAATCCTCTTTCTTTATTTCTTGAAAGGAGATTATATTATGAAGAGAAGATTCAATTTTAAAAAAGCGTTATATCATGGGCTATTAGTTTTATCTATGGCTAATATGATTGCGCCAATAATAGTATTTAGTAGTGAGGGATTCATTCCATTATGGGTAGGCGGATGTGTACTATTATGGTTTGTGGTTGGCTTATTTGCCTGGAGCGAAAGTAATAAATAATAATTCGCGAAAATTACACAGGTTATAATGAGAGATTAAATTAAAAGGAGATGATTATTATGTTATTTAATGTTATTAAGACGGTTGGTTCCGCAGTGGTTGGACTTGGAGTTTCAGCAGCAGTTGGTGGTTTGATAAAGGCGAATGTACCAGTTCAGAAAAAGTTAATAGGAAAGGCTTTAGTCTGGCTTGGTACAGCAGCATTAGCGAGCACCGCAGCAGCGAAATGTCAAGAACAATTCGAGAAGGAAGTTGATGATCTTAAAGAGACAGTCGATGATGTAGTCGTAACAGTGAGAGTTAAAAAATAATACTCAAAGAGGAGCTTAGGCTCTTTCTTTATTTCAAAGGAGGAAAATAAATGAACCCACCGACTAATTTACCAAGTAACACTAGACGGGACAAAGAAGAACGACGTACTAAGAAGGTCGTAAAAGGTAAAGTAAAAAGACGTAAGAAGACTCTTGGTGAGCAATTAAAAGGCTTATTTATAGGTGACGATGCAGATAGTATCGGATCTTATATTTTGCATGATGTACTTGTACCAGCGGTAAAAGATACTGTGACGAACGCAATACAAGGCGGTATCGAGATGTTGTTCTACGGAGAGCGCTCAGGACGTCCTATGAGCCGACAGAGCTCGTACGGCGCAAGAGTCAATACACCATATACCAATTACTCCAAAGGGCACAGAGAGGCTCCTAGAGCGTCTAGGAGGACTAAACAGTTCGAGGATGTATTGCTTACAAGCCAACGAGATGCACAGGATGTATTGAATAGTATGGTTGATATTGTGGAGCAGTACGGACATGCTACGATGGCAGATCTACAAGACCTTGTTGGTATGTCTGGCGATTACACAGCAAACAATTATGGTTGGTACAATTTATCAACAGCACGTATTAGAAGGGTTAGAGAAGGATATTTATTAGACTTACCCAAACCTTTATATTTAGATTAGGAGGTAGTTATGAGAAGGTATGGATGTATAGCAATGGCGTTCGATTTCGTTATGACCATATTGACTGGCGGTTTGTGGTTGATATGGGTTTTGATTAAGTACTTACGTACACATTAAAATGGAGGTTATATCTATGGTACATAGCAAGGTTTACGAGTATTTTAAAGCGATATTTCCAGGGGGCCTTGTTGATAAATGGTTTCCTGCTGGGTACAATGCAGTACGAATTAGATATAAGACAGGCAGAGAAGTGGTATTTATATATGAAGATAGTAACAAATGGTGTCTTGAGACACTTGAGTATTTCATAGAACGTGTTGAAAAAATAAGAGAACAAAATAAAATTAAAAACTAAAGGAGATTATATTATGAAATTATTAAATAAAGTAGTAAACAAATTTGGAAGAACTGGTTTAAAATTGAAGAAGTATTCACCTGAGATATTAGTAGGCGTTGGTTTAGTAAGTATGGCGGCATCCGTTGTATTGGCACATCAAGCACAACCAAAGTCAAAACTTGTTATTGCGGAGACTGAAGATTTGTTAGATAGTGTTGACCAAGCGTTAGCTTTAGATAACGAAGAAAAATACAGCGTTCTAGACGCTCGTAAAGACAAAGCACTTATATACAGTAAGACTGCTATCAACATGGCTAAGGTATATGCTCCTGCTGTAGCTACATTTGCATTTGGTACTGCGTGTATCTTATATTCATTCGGTATTATCAAGAAAAGAAACCTTGCATTGATCGGTGCATTCGGCGCTCTTGAGAAGTCTTACACAGAGTACAGAGAAAGAGTTGTGGCTAAGCACGGTGAGGAAGCTGATAGATTGTTTAAGAATGGTACGACTCAAACCAAAGTTGAGAAAGTAGACATTGCTCCAGATGGTAAAAAGACTAAGTCTAGTGAAATTGTAGAAGCAACTGACCCAAGTGGATTAAGCATCTATGCTAAATTCTTCGATGAAAGCTGCATTAACTGGTCTAAGACTCCTGGATACAACTTTGCATATTTGAAAGGTCAACAAGACTATTGTAATGATCTAGTTATGGCTCGCGGACACCTGTTCTTAAATGAAGTATATGACATGTTAGGACTTCCTAGAACACAAGAAGGCTCTATTGTTGGTTGGGTTAAGAATAGTGATGGCGATGGATATGTTGACTTTGGTATATTTGAAGCTGATAGTGAGAGAGCTAGAGCATTTGTTAATGGGTATGAAAGAAATATCTTACTTGACTTCAATGTTGACGGGGTTATCTGGGATAAAATATGAGAGAGGGATGGCTTAGACGCTGTTGGATCAGGATGTTTCGAAAGAGATATACTTGATTATCCACAGTTGTATACTTATTATTAGGAGGAGATTGTAATGTCGCGATATAAATACGGAGTTTTGTCAATTGATTTAGAACAGCAAATATTGAGGTATGGCACTAAAGATTATCGTGCGGCAACATTGAAAGATTTATTAGCGATTACAGGAATTATTATATTATTTGGTTTGTTCTAAGGTGATAGTATGCACAAACGAGAGATATTTTACTCTACACATGATGGTAGCTTTATGGAATTCGATGGACGCATTGATAATATCTATAAAGAAATTCTACCTTGCTATGTATATTTGTTACGTACGTACGAAAAAGATTTAGTGATAAAAGACTTAGGAGGACGGTTAACTGAAATAACTGTCCTACCATTTTAAAGGAGACGATGAAAATGAGAAAATATATTGGAATGTTATTAGGAATAGTTGTAGGTGCTGGGGCGTGTTATATGTATATGAAGAATAAAGAAGATGTATATGAGGAGTATACTGATGAGGCTGAAGATTTAGTTGAAGCTTGTCAGCAATCGGAGATTCAGTATAATGTTGTAGATGGGGTTAAAGATCTTTCTCCTAAGAAAGTTGCTGATAAGATTGAAAAGAAACAAAGATTTGAAGATATTTCGGTTTATGAAATTAAAGAACCTGAGTTTGATATTGACAATGGATTTGATAAGATCGAATTGGTGTTGGACGTATTTAATTATGAGTTGACTGAGGGTAATGAGTCGGTTAACGAGTTGCTTGGCGATGATGACTTTAAGCGAATAATTGATGTATTCATTGACGACGAGCATAGCGATTGTATTTATATTCGACATGAAGATTTAACTATAGATTACATGCTTGAGAAAAAAGAAACTGCTATACATAGACAGTACAATGCGGCGTTTGACGAGGAGAAGCGGAAAATCATAGCAGAGCGAGGTGAGAAGAATGTTACAAACTGATATTGATTGGTTTGATGATCATGAATATTTCTTGTGGCTTTGTCAAGAGGCTACTGGGTATGATTATCCACATTATAGTAGGTTGTTAAGAGCGATGCATGACGTGTCGTTCTTATACTTTATTGAGTATGATAACAATCGTATGTACGAGGCGTTAGAATTAAGACGTGAATTTACAGATGGTGCATACGTAGATTTGTATACTGAGGAGCCTCGAGTGAGTATGTTAGAGCTTGTTTTGTCTCTTGCTATCAAATGTAGCGACATGACTTTTGAATATTGTGGTGACGTTAAGGGTTGGTTTAGAGGTCTTTTGTGTAATTGTGGGCTTGATAAATGCGCCGGAACGGGGTTTAATGAGGAAATTGTGAAGGATATTTTGAATAAAATCATCCATAGAAGGTATGATAGAAATGGCGTAGGAGGGTTATTTCCACTAAAAAATGCCGAAACTGACCAAAGAAAAGTTGAAATTTGGTATCAAATGAACGCGTATTTGAATGAAAATTATGAGATTTAGTGAAAAACAGTATTAGCGGTGCCAAAAACCTAAAATAAAAACGGTGCCGATGTTGGGCATCAAAATCGCTGAAACGTAGTGTTCATGCGGATTGTAGACATGGTGTCATTTATTTATTTTTATTTTACATTATATATATAAGTATAAAATATATATATATATATAAGAAGTAGGCGGTTTTATTTTTGACATTTTGGCACCCAGGTAATTCGATATGAAAGGAGATAATATGCACGCAGATTTTTTTACAATTAAAGCGAATCATGCCAAGAAAGAGCGAGTTATTATATATCCGGTGTTCGAAGTAAAAAAGACTCAGGATTTAATGGTGAGAGGTAAAGAATTTTATGCTGTATGGGATGCCGAAAATAATATCTGGTCGAAAGATGAGTATAAGATTCAAGAGATAGTGGATAAAGCATTAGCAGAACATAAACGTCAATTAGAGAAAAATAGTGAATCTACCGTTATAGTAAAATGGATGCGAGACTTCTCTACAAATATTCTAAGCGATTTTAGAAGATATATAGGTGCCCTAGCAGATAATGCAGTTGAGCTCGATAGCAACATAACTTTTGCCGATTCGAAAATAACAAAAGAGTCATATGCGAGTAAAAGAGTTCCTTATTCATTAGTAAACGGTTCGATTGAATCGTATGAAGAATTAATAAGCGTCCTATACGACTCAAACGAACGTCAAAAATTAGAATGGGCTATAGGGGCAGTGTTAGCGGGCGAAGCAAAGACTATTCAAAAGTTTATTGTATTGTATGGTGAAGGCGGTACAGGCAAATCAACCATACTAAACATTATTCAAAAACTATTCGAAGGTTATTATACCATATTTGATGCTAAATCCTTAACAAACAATGACCCGTTTGCCTCAGCAACTTTTCGAAATAATGCCCTCGTTGCAATACAGCATGACGGCGACTTATCAAAAATAGAAGATAATAGTAAACTCAATTCTATAATATCACATGAAGATATAATCATCAACGAAAAGTTTAAACGTCCATATGTTAAAAAAGCAGAAGCGATGTTATTCTTAGGCACCAATAGTCCAGTAAAGATAACTGATGCTAAATCTGGAATTATAAGACGCTTAATAGGAGTTAAACCAACTGGTAATTTGATACCTATAAAGAGGTACGCTAAACTATATACACAAATAGATTTTGAATTAGGTGCCATCGCAAACCACTGTCTACTCGTATACAAACAGTTAGGTAAAAATTATTATGCAAATTATAAAGCATTAGATATGATGGTACAAACTAACGTCTTCTATAATTTTATAACTGATAATATTGATGAATTACTTAGCGAAGAAGGCGTAACTTTAAAACGAGCGTACGATTTATATCTAAGATATTGCGAGGAGACCTCATTAGAGTTTAAAATGCCCCGATATAAATTTAAACATGAATTAAATAATTACTATAAAGAATTTCACGATAGAATTAAAATCGCGCAAGTTAGTTATAGAAGTTTATATCGAGGTTTTAAAATGGATAAAGTAAACAACTCACAAGGAGCCGTAATACAAACACTAATCAAGGAGGCGCTCACTTTGTCGGAAACAAGTTCTATATTAGACGCTCTGTTAAAAGATTGTCCTGCGCAGTATGCAAATAACAAAGAAACCCCTATATCTTCGTGGGATAAAGTTACCACCACACTAGAAGAGTTAAATACTAAACAACTACATTATGTGAAACCTCCTGAGAATCATATAGTGATTGATTTCGATCTAAAAGATGAGAACGGCGATAAGTGTCTTGAACTAAACCTCGAGGCTGCCGCTAAAATGCCTCTCACGTACGCTGAGAGCTCGAAGAGCGGCGAAGGAATACATTTACACTATATTTATGAAGGAGACGCTACAAAGCTCTCCAGGGTGTTCTCAGAGGGTATTGAGATAAAGGTGTTCAGTGGGAATGCTTCTTTGCGTAGAAAACGAATAATAAATAATGGTCACCCAGTCACCACAATAAATTCTGGGCTACCTTTGAAAGGAGAAAAGATGGTAAACTTTGATATAGTTAAAAACGAGCAAGGTATAAGAGCATTAGTTAAAAAGAATCTTAGAAAGGAGGTACACCCAGGAACTAAACCTAGTATTGATTTCATTCATAAGATATTAGAAGATGCATATAACGAAGGCGTTCCATATGACCTCACAGACATGCGCCCTAAAATTATGGCGTTTGCAAACAACAGCACTAATCAAGCTGAATATTGTTTAAAATTAGTTGCCGAGATGAAGTTTAAGTCTGAAGTTGAAAGTGAAGATGTCAGTAAATATAACAATGATGAATTAGTGTTCTTCGATGTCGAGGTATTTCCAAACTTATTTATTGTGGTATGGAAGATTGCTGGTGAAGGTCGACAACCAGTTAAGATGATAAATCCCTCACCAGAGCAAATAGGTCAACTCTTAGAGATGAAACTCGTAGGGTTTAACAATAGACGTTATGATAATCATATTCTGTATGCTAGATATATGGGTTATACGTTAGAGCAGATTTATAATCTCAGTCAACGGATAATTAATGGATCTCCGAATGCCATGTTCATGGAAGCGTATAATTTATCCTACACAGATATTTATTGCTTCTCTTCCAAGAAACAAAGCCTTAAAAAGTTTGAAATAGAATTAGGTATACACCATTGCGAATTAGGTTTACCATGGGACCAACCTGTCCCAGAAGAAAAGTGGCAAGAAGCTGTGGATTATTGTGTATATGATGTACTCGCAACGGAGGCAACATTCAATGCTAGAAAGAGTGATTATGATGCGAGATTGATATTATCGAAGTTAAGTGGACTAACTCCAAATCAGACCACGCAGAAGCATACTTCTAAGATCTTGTTTAAAGGTGATCGCAAACCACAAGATAAATTTGAGTATACTGATCTATCGGAAATGTTTCCTGGATATAAATACGAATTTGGTAAGAGTACATATCGAGGTGAAGAAGTAAGCGAAGGTGGATATGTATATTCTGTTCCAGGAATGTACTCTGATGTCGGTCTACTAGATATAACCTCTATGCATCCAAACAGCTTAATCCAGTTAAATGCGTTTGGACCATACACTCAGAACTTCAAAGAGATAGTGGATGCTAGAGTTGCTATTAAGAATAAAGATTTTGATAAAGCTGGAGAAATGTTGGGCGGGATTCTTAAAGAGTTCCTACAAGATGAAACTGCCACTGCCGATTTAGCCTACGCATTAAAGATAGTTATCAATATTGTATATGGTATGACCTCTGCTAAATTTGAGAATGACTTTAAAGATCCTAGAAATGTGGATAACATTGTAGCTAAAAGAGGGGCTTTATTCATGGTCGACCTTAAGCATGCTTTACTAGAAAAGGGTTGGACTTTGCTGCATATCAAGACCGACTCTATTAAGCTCGCCAACATTACTGAAGAGATGATAACATTTGTTCATGAGTTCGGTAAGAAGTATGGGTATAACTTTGAGCATGAGGCTACATATTCTAAACTATGTATTGTGAATGATGCAGTATACATAGCGCAAGACTCTAGCGATAAACATTGGTCTGCAACTGGCGCTCAATTTCAACACCCCTATGTATATAAAACTTTATTCAGTAAAGAACCATTAGATATTCAAGACCTAACCGAAACCAAGTCAGTTAAGACTGCTTTATATTTAGACATGAATGAAGATCTGCCTGAAGATGAGCATGATTATAAATTTGTAGGTAAGGTTGGCGCATTCATCCCTATCAAAGCTGGTTGCGGTGGCGGTGAATTGTTAAGAGAGAAAGATGGCAAGTATCATGCAGCTACAGGTACGAAAGGTTATCGATGGATGGAAGCTGAGAAGTTCGCAGTCTTGAACAATTGGGGTCTTATTGATATGCAATACTTTAAAGACCTAGCCGATGCCGCAGTAATAAACATATCTCAATATGGAGATTTTGAATGGTTTACAACGGATGATGTTCCGTTCTAATAAAATACTAAAAACTGAGAGGAGAAATTAAAATGGTAAACAATAATATTATAATTAAAGATGCGAGAATTGGATTTAGAAATTTCACAGGTAAAGAGGGGCAGTTCAATCCGCCGGGGAGAAGAAACTTTTGCGTGTTCTTAGACCATGCTTTCGGGCAGGAGTTAGAAAGAGAAGGTTGGAATATTAAATGGACTAAACCTAGAGAAGAAGGAGATGAAGAAACCCCATATATGCAAGTGTCGGTTAGCTTTGATAACATACCACCAAGAGTTGTGTTAGTGACTTCTAATGGTAAGACTCCGCTTACACCAGAAACAATCTCGATGTTAGATTATGCGGAGATACAAAAAGTTGACCTATCTATAAGACCATACAACTGGCAAGTAGGTGGTAAGTCAGGAGTAAAGGCTTATGTGAAATCAATGTTTGTTACAGTTGTTGAAGATGAGTTCGAGAGTGATTACTATGATGTTCCCGAAATAGATAGATAATGAAATTGTATGTGCATCAACAAAAAGCAGTAAACCAACTCCGGTCTGGCTCCATCCTTTGTGGTGGGGTCGGTACTGGTAAGTCTTTAACCTCTTTAGCATTTTATAAAAAGTGGTATGCGAACAAACCCCTTTATATTATCACCACTGCAAAGAAAAGGGATTCTCTCGAGTGGGAACACGAGTGTTCAAAGTCCGCTATATTATACCAAAATGTTAAAGTCGACTCATGGAACAATATTAAGAAATACAATAAAGTAACTTCAGCATTTTTTATATTTGATGAGCAGCGCCTGATAGGATCAGGAACATGGGTTAAAAGTTTTCTCAAAATTGCTAAAAGAAATAAGTGGGTTTTACTAACTGCTACTCCTGGAGATACATGGGTAGATTATATTCCCGTATTTGTGGCTAATGGATTCTATAAAAATCGTACTGAATTTATTCAAGAACATGTAATATATAATCGCTTCTGTAAATACCCAAAGATCGATCGATACATAGGCGCTAACAAGCTAATAAAATTTAAAAAACAAATCGTCATTGATATGTATTATGCAAAGCAAACTGAGTCTATAAGTAAAACTATAATTGCCGAGTATGACAAAGAGCTATTCATGCATACAATGAAAAACTACTGGGATCCGTATAATAAAAAACCTGTACGTAATATTGCGATGCTTTGTTATGTGTTAAGGAAGATTACTAATACCCATCCTAGTAGACTAGACGTTGTTAAAAAAGTTACTGAGCTGCATAAACGAGTAATCATATTTTATAATTTTAATTATGAATTAGATTTATTAGTAGATCTATGTAAGAAGTTAAAGATCAATACTAAGCAATGGAATGGTCATAAGCATGAAGAAGTTCCTGACGGAGATCGATGGGCATATTTAGTGCAATACACTGCTGGGGCGGAAGGATGGAATTGTATCACCACTAATGTAATACTTTTCTATTCTCAAAATTATTCTTATCGAATAACTGTTCAAGCGGCAGGAAGAATTGATAGACTAAATACTATGTATCGAGATTTATATTATTACCACATCACATCAGATTCAAAAATGGACCAAGCAATATCCAAAGCACTAAAACAAAAGAAGAATTTCAATGCAAATACAATGCAAATACAATGCAAATAAATTCGCGAAAAAAACATACCTTATAATGAGAGGGGGGTGGATTACATCTCTTTCTCTTTATTTTTGAGGAGGATCGATATGTTAGAGAGTAAGTTTCAATCGGATTTAATAAATGAAATACATGAACGATTCGAAGGATGTATTGTTTTAAAAAATGACGAGCAATATATTCAAGGCTTTCCAGACTTAACAATCTTATACAAAGATAGATGGGCAATATTAGAATGCAAGAAAAGCAGTAACGAACCAAAAAGACCAAATCAAGAATATTACATAGAGATGACTAATGATATGTCATTCGCAAGATTTATATATCCAGAAAATAAAGAGGAGGTGTTACATGAACTTTCACGATCATTCAAGACTAGACGGAACGCACGCATTCCTAAGCGCTAGTAAATATCATTGGGTTAATTACGATGAAGAGAAATTAGTTCAAACGTATCGAAATCATTTTGCAGCAGCATTAGGTAGTGAGTTACACGACTGGGCTAGAAAAACAATATTGTTAAAGCGTAAGCAAAAAGGTAATGGCGAAACAATCAATCGATACATAAACGATGCGATAGGGTTCAAGATGACGCCTGAACAAATTCTTTATTATTCTGAGAATTGTTATTGTACTGCGGATGCAATCAGTTTTAAAAATAACTTTCTAAGAATACACGATTTAAAAACTGGAGTAACTCCCGCATCACATAAGCAAAATGAAATTTACTCTGCGGTATTTTGTTTAGAGTATAATATCAAACCACACGAAATAAAAATTGAAACTAGGATCTATCAAAACGATGAGGTATTTGTACATATTCCGAATCCTGAAGATATAATGGCTATTATGAATAAAATAATTTTATTTGATAAACTAATAGAAAATATCAAGTTGGGAGGATGAACATGGCAAACAAATATTATGGACAAATGTCTGATAAAGGTTTCGCTGGTTATGAAGAGTATTTAGAGCACTATGGAACACCGCGGCATTCAGGAAGATATCCTTGGGGATCAGGCGATGATCCGCACCAAAGAAATACGAGTTTCTTAGGATATGTTAGTAAGCTCGCTAAAGAGGGTTTTTCTGAAAAAGAAATTGCTGATAGTTTAGGAATCAACACCACAAAGTTAAGAGCGCATAAATCCTTAGCTAAAGATCAAGTTAAACAAGCTAATGTAGCACAAGCTTTAAGACTTAAAGATAAAGGATATTCTACATCTGCTATTGGTAAACGTATGGGAGTTAACGAGTCAACCGTTAGATCATGGTTAGACCCAGCTCTTCGCGAAAGAAGTAAGATGACTGATAATACCGCAGATATATTAAAAGACTTTGTTGAAAATAAAAAATATATTGATGTTGGTGTTGGCGTTGAAAGACATTTAGGGGTAAGTCGAACTAAGTTAAAAACGGCTATAGAGAAGCTGAAAGCGACTGATGGGTATAAAACTCAATATATAAATGTCGAACAGCTTGGTACAGGTAAGTACACAAGAGTGATGGTATTAACCAAAGGCGATGTGCCCTATAAAGAAGTTTATAATAATCGCGGGCAAATTCAAACCGTTACTAAATATTCAGAAGATGGCGGTCGAACATGGTTAGGTATAAAACCACCTCAAAACATATCTTCTAACAGAGTCTTAATAAGATACAAAGAAGAAGGCGGCGCAGATAAGGATGGGGTAGTTGAGCTTCGTAGAGGAGTTGAAGATCTAAATCTAGGCAATTCTAAATATGCACAAGTTCGTATAGGCGTTGATGGTACACACTACATGAAAGGTATGGCGATGTATACCGATGATATACCTAAAGGTTATGACTGCATCTATAATACAAACAAAGCTAAAGGTACTCCTAAAGAAAAAGTGTATAAAGAAATGCAGCTAGACGAAGACAATCCATTCGGAGCAACTGTAAGACAGAAAGAATACGTTGGTAAAGATGGTAAGAAAAAATTATCAGCATTAAACATTGTCAACGAAGAAGGCGAATGGAGTGAATGGTCAAGAACTATATCATCACAAGTGCTTTCTAAACAACCAGTTGCAGTAGCAAAGAAACAATTGGGGTTAGCCTATGCTAGTAAGAAAGAAGAATTTGATGATATAATGAGTCTTACCAATCCAACGGTCAAGAAGAAATTACTTGATGCGTTTGCTGATGGATCAGACTCAGCCGCCGTACATCTTAAAGCCGCAGCTCTACCTAGACAAGGATCACATGTGCTATTACCATTCCCAAATATGAAAGACAATGAGATCTATGCGCCCAACTATCGCAATGGTGAATCTGTCGTCCTCATTCGGTATCCACATGGTGGTATCTTTGAGATTCCAGAATTAAGAGTAAACAATAAGCATAAACTAGCTAACAGTATCATTAAGAATGCTAAGGATGCCGTTGGTATTAATGCTAAAGTAGCAGAGAGGTTATCAGGTGCAGACTTTGATGGAGATACAGTATTAGTTATACCTAATAACAATAGAAACATTAAGAACTCAGCGCCATTGAAAGGCTTATTAGATTTCGATCCTAAGATTTCATATGCAGCATATCCAGGCATGCCTAAGATTAAACCATCTGCTAAACAAAAGCTTATGGGTGATGTGTCTAATCTTATAACAGACATGACCATTAAAGGCGCTACCGAAACAGAGTTAGCCAAAGCAGTAAGACATTCGATGGTTGTTATAGATAGTGAGAAGCATCACCTCAACTACAAGCAATCACACATAGACAATGGTATTGCAGGATTAAAAGCTAAGTACCAAGGCGGAGCTAGAAAGGGTGCTTCGACATTAGTATCAAAAGCTTCTTCTGAAATGAGGGTCGATGCTAGAGTGGAGGGTAAAAAAGTATATGATCCCCGTACTGGAAAAACTAAACGGGTCTATGTTGATCCGACCACCGGGGCTAAGCTTTATGAATACACCCAGGAGTCATACACAAACAAGGCCGGTAAAGAAATTAAGAAGACGACCAAAACAACTAAGATGTTCGAAGCAACCGATGCATACACCCTATCCTCTGGTACTACCATAGAAAACGTCTATGCAGACCATGCTAATAAATTAAAGGCACTAGGAAACACTGCTAGAAAAGAATCTTTAAGTATAAAGTCTATTCCATACTCACCAGCAGCAAAACAAACGTATCAAAACGAAGTAAATACCTTGAATGCTAAGCTTAATATAGCATTAAAGAATGCGCCATTAGAAAGACAAGCACAGTTAATGGCTAATATGATAATGGATCAAAAGATGCAAGCCAATCCAAACATGGAAGCTGCAACTATAAAGAAAAAGAAAGGTCAAGCATTAGAAGAAGCTAGACGTAGAACTGGAGCTAGTAAACAACGTATAGATATCACCCCTAAAGAATGGGAAGCTATACAAGCTGGTGCTGTTAGTAATACAACACTAAATAAAATACTTAACAATACCGATCTAGATAAAATCAAAGCTTTAGCAACACCAAGAACTAATCAAACTATTGCACCTTCGAAAGTAGCAAGAGCAAAAGCAATGTTAAAGTCAGGTTATACACAGGCTGAGATTGGTGATATGTTAGGCCTATCCACAAGCGCAGTAGCAAGTCTAATATAGCTAAGCAGCCCAATAGATTAGTAATGTACAACCTATAAATAACAAGATTAAAGAAAGGAATGATGAGAGATGAGAGATGCTATGCTTACAACTATAGATAATCCTTTCGATCCATTCGATGACTTCGATAATTGGAGAGCCTATGACGAAGCTAAAGGTTATCATTCATGTGGTTATGTTGCAAGGATTGCAGCAACAAGCGACGCTTTAAGTAAAGTTGATGAACAAATAGAAATAGAAAAAGCAATTGATGAAATCGTAGACATGAATGTCTTTGGTCTCTATAAGAAAGTAGTTAGAAATATTTTGTAATGCATAGGGGGGAGGGGTCTCGCGAAGTATACCCCCTCTATTCAT
>Ga0272440_1001757_pt1 | contig 17417 bp, 11 predicted proteins | sample SSMMMBAug17_FD_192440 | JGI IMG/M metagenome (GOLD analysis project Ga0272440, IMG submission 192440) | Marine sediment archaeal communities from Little Sippewissett salt marsh, Falmouth, MA, United States - SSM-MMB-Aug17 | ecosystem: Environmental > Aquatic > Marine > Wetlands > Sediment ... | reverse complement strand
TGATTTCCCTGATTATCATATGCCTTGATATCTAAAACAATATATTTTTCTTTAATATGATCAGGTAAAATTTCAGGATTTTTAATGTCAATACTGATAATTTGATCGTTTTCAGTTAACAATAAAATAGAATTAACCAGATCAATTAAAAGTTCAACGCCCAGTGTAAAAAGTTTTTTAAAAACATAATCAAGCTTTGGGGACAGTAAGGTTTCCATTTAATCATTTCCTTTCAGTCGAAAACCAAATTCATTATATAATAATTTAGTAATTTGTAACAAGAATATTGTCAAGTTATAAATAGTGCTGCGACAGGAGGGACTCAGAGATGCGTGCGGGGGCGAACCTTATGTTCGCCCTCCGAAAAATAACCAGAAACGAACCGATGAACAAGTCCACACTGGCACAAATAGTGCAGTAATCCGGTATATTTCAAATCTAATATAAAACAAATAATTAAAGGCTAAATTCATTGATCCAGGTAACTCATCATATATCAAAATACCTGTCAGGTATATTGATCATCATTATTTTTTGCTCAATCGCAAAAAAGGGAATGGCAAATCCGACCATTCAAATATTTGAAGTTGATTCGGAAATTCTCATTGATGAAAACTCACAAACGAATCAGCTTTCAGTTATCATTTCACACAGCCAGGGAGATTTAATCACACTTACATGTGAATCGACAAATCATAGCCTGGTTTCCCATTCGAGTTTTTTATTAAATTATGCAGATCACCATATTTTAACCACAACCCTATTACCACCCCCCAGTCCAACATCGTTTATTCCACTGGTGATTATTCCCTGTCAAAACCAGTATGGAAGAACTACCATAACATTACAAATAAAAGATTCGAATAATGCATCTGACAGTGTCTCATTTGATTTGATTGTCAATGGAAGGCCGCAAATATCTACAATCATTGATCATACGATGAGCAGCTTGAATCCATTTGAGATTTATTTCAACATATTTGATCCGGAAACTCCTTGTGATGATCTTGATATTTCAATCCAAACATCTCAACCTGATATTCTACCTGCTGATAATATTACTTTAAATTTTTTAAACCAGGATTCCAATGCAAAACTGACTTTATATCCGATCATTGGAAAAACTGGCCATGTTCAGATCAGTCTTCAGGTATCTGATAAGCGATTGAAATCCCGACAACAATTTCAGCTTAAGATTTATAGTTTACCAGTCGCTTATCTGCCATCTCAATGGACCATTCCTTTGAATTCAACTAGTACCCCAATTCCAATGAGTATTTGTTCCGCTGATGATGGAAACGTAACAATAACGATTCAATCGACAGACATAGAACTCATACAAAATGAAAAAATATCAATGGGAATATCTCAGACAAACAGTATTTCCCTGACTCTCGATACATTAATATGTATGGATTTAAAGATTTATGTTCAACCAGAAAAAAATCGCATTGGCAACGTTATTTTGGATGTAATCATTGATAATGATGTATTTGTAGAAAAAAAAGAATTGCTTTTAACTGTGAATTCACCGCCTGAAATTATACCTCCTCAAGCACAAGTCATGAACAAAAACACCCTTGCCTCTCCTGTTGTACTCACTGTAATTGACGACGATACTTCCTTTACTGAATTAGAGCTTTCATTGAATACAAACTGTTCATCACTTTTGAATGATATTGATTATTTTTTTACATCCAATACCTGTACGCTTTTGTTGACACCAGTTACAAACCAATCCGGCACCTGTCAAATTTCAGCCAGTGTCAGTGATGGAGTGGATTCTGATTTTGCGTTAATTGATATTCGAGTCAATGAGTGTCCATTTATTGACCAAATCGAAGACCAGAGAACAGATGAAGATAAAGTTTTACAAATATTCACAAATATTTCTGATGATGATGCACTCAATACACATCAATGGAAGCTTGAGTTTAATAATCCTCAACTTGTTTCCGATTATGATGTTCAATTAAATACTGACAATCAATTTGTGATTCTATCGCTTTATCCATCAAAAAATATTTCTGGTCAAACAATGGTGACTGTCATTATGACTGATTCAAATAATCTCTCTTACTCTCGGTCTTTTCTATGGGAGGTGACACCTGTTGATGACGATCCTGAATTATCTGGCTTGTTGTCCTGCTATTGCATTGAAGAAAACACATCATTGACAATGACATTCCAACTGTTTGATATTGATACCCCTGTTCAGGAGCTTGAAATCATTGTCAGTTCCAGTAACACTGACTTGTTGCCCCTTGAAAACATTTTCATTCAACCTCAGGGGGAAAAGCGTATCATGGAAGTATTACCCATAGCAGGTCAATCAGGTGAAACAGACATTGTCGTTAAAGTGTTCAATGCTCATTTTCCAGAATCATACCAGCTGTATCCGATGAACTTGACAGTTGTTCCAAAGAACGTCCCACCGGTCATTCTTCCCAAATATTCCCTAACAGTAAATATTGCCGGAGACTTCAGCCAAAACGATTATTATGAATATACAGTTCTCAATGCCACTGGTAATGAAGCAATTGTGTCAGGTCATTCTCAAGATGATCAGTTTGTTGAAACGCTTCAAGAAGGCTCATATCAGCTTATCATTTTTGCAGCCGGATATGAACCCTATACGTATTCTTTGAATGATAACAGAATAATTACCATGAATGAACATTCTGAAATAACTTGTTATCTCTATAAAAATGATTTAAGCACAAATGATGATGGCGGGTGTTTTATTCGGGGATTAGATATTTTCAGGCATTTTTTGTTTTGAAAAAATAAATTGTATTCAAAATTCATCGGACAGTGCATTCTGTCTGGTCTGTCCGATGAAGAGTATTCTTTATTTGCTTCCACTACTAGGCAAACAAATGACGTTGAGCAGCAGCAGTCAAATACATTGAAAGCGCAACACCAGATTGATCCTGAACTCCAGAAAGATACTTTTTCAGTTGTTCATCCTCTCGTTTTTCAATGAGCGCATTTGTTGTGGATGTAAATTTGTCCATATTCGGCCCCCCTGTATTATCCAGATTTTTGGCGGTGGCTAAAAATTGACTTTGTTGTTGTCCAGATAAACGATTTGCCAATGGTGCAATGCGACTGTCTCCAAATTTCTCAGGGGAATCTTGAACCAGCCTTCCGGTTTCAGAATCAAGCTCTTCAAGACGTTCTCTTACTCTTTCAGGAGCTGTTTGATCACGTTCTTCTTCAGAGGCAACACCTTCTTTATTGATATAATTACCCATGTCTGCATTGGCTTTTTCGACTTCGGTCATCTCCTCTCGATTTTCTTCGCCGGTTAATTCTTCTCGCTTATTGACCAATTCTCCCAATTTTTCATTTAGTTCCTCAGCCTTTTCTTCAGCATTTTCTACAGGATTTTTCTCTCTTTCTTCATCAGGGACCACTCCTTTTACATCCAGACGCCCTCCATATGATTCTTTATATTTTTCCATTTCCGACATTGCTTCAGTGTTTTTGATACCGGTGATCGCTTCATTCTTGTTCACCTTTTCACCCATCTTTTCAACCATTGCAGCCATCTCTTCTTTGGCTTGTTCGGGCGGGCGTTTGTTTCGTTCTTCGTCAGGAACAATGCCTTTGACATCAACTCTGGCGCCCATTAATTCTTGAACCTTTTCAGTTTCAGATAATTCTTCTGTATCTTTTTGTCCGGTGATTTCTTCATGTTTATCTACATGTGAACCCATTTTGTCAATCATTTTTTCCATATCTTGCGCTGCAACTTCCGGAGGTGATTTTTTTCGTTCATCGTCTGGAACAACACCCTTCACATCAAGACGATCTCCCATAAGCACTTTGGCTTTTTCCATATCTGTCATGTCTTCATCGATTTCTTCTCCGGTTATTTTTTCATGCTTGTCAACACGCTCGCCCATTTTATCCACCATGTTTGTCATTTTTGCTTCTGCTTTTTCAGGTGGTGATTTTTCACGTTGATCATTTAATGGGGCATTCTTCAGCTGGTTGCCTAATACTTTGTTTGCTTTTTCAGCAGCGGTCATTTTTTCTTGATTTTCTTTTCCAGTCAGTTCTTTGGGCTTATCAATCAGTTCTCCCATTTTTTCATCCAGTTTTTTCAATCGTTCCTCAGCGCGCTCAGGAAATGTTTTCTTATCATCTGATTTTTCTGCCCGGCCTTTATCATCAACAAAACTACCGATATTTTCCCTACCTTTAGCAGCACGTGATTTTTCAGGCTTATTACCTTCGATTCCCCATTCTTCTGGTCGTTCAATTAATTTTCCTGTTACATTTTTCAGTTGTTCCTGGTTATCTTTTGCAAGTTCTACAGGTGTTTTCTTTTCAGCACGAGCCTTTTCTGGAACAAGACCTTTTGTATCAATATATCCACCGAGTTGCTCTCTAATTTTTTCAGTGGGTGTTTTTTCGTCATTTGGTTTAGGTTCATTAATCAGTTCACGATTCAATCTTGCCATCATACCAGTCACTTCGATTAATTCTTCAGCATTTTCCGCTGCTTTTTCAGCTTCAGTAAGCGTGACATCAAGATCTTCATTAAAAAGTATGGTTGCAGGTTCGGGTTCAACCCTGTTGTATCGTTCAAATTCCTCTTCCATTCTTTTTTGTAAACGATCCCTCATTCGTTCATATTGATTTCCATAGCTAAATAAATCTTCAACTTCTTCCTGCCCTGTCTTTTCTTTTGAAAGTTTTGCAGAAAGGTCTCGCATTGACTTATGATCCATATTGGGCATTTCTTGTAATTTTTTAGTGACCTTACTGATTTCAATAGAAAAATCCTCAAATGCAGGAACTTGATTCGGTTCTGATAGTTCTTTAACCTGTTTTTGTGCGCTTCTATTTTGTTGAACACGATTTATTTCCGTGCTTTTTTGAATCGGTTGTGTGGATTGCATACTTGTATTGATATCCATGGCAGACTCCTTATCCCATCAAAAAATTAAAATCATTTAACTTATTTGATAGGCTTGGCTTGATATTTTTTTCAAATGATTTCGTTTTGCTCGACAAAAAATTCCCCAATAAAAAATGCCGGCACCGAACATAATGCCTTTCAGGCAATTATGAAGAATCGCCTAACTTGTAATTGTACTTTATTTTTTTATCAGGCTGTTTTTTTTAATTTTTGTTTTTCCAAAATCATAATGTTCTCTTATCAATTTTTTAATCATCATGACACTGAAAAATAATGAATAAAATGAACTGAAAGTGTTTTTAGTTCATTTTAAAAATACTTATGAAAGCTCTGAAAATAAGTTTCTTTATATTCAATATTTGTTGATTCGTTTCTGAACCAGGATGTTATTGAAAAAAAAATGAACTGTTGTCTACGTATATGTTTGATGTTTAATTCTTGAACATTCAAAGGGTAAGCACAAAAAAGTTGCACTTCTTTTAATTGAATGATTTTAATGCACCGGCTATTGAATTTACACTCAAATGATATTTTTTTAACCATTCCATTGAATAACGAATAAGAATAATTATTATAAATTATATCGACATTGGGATAAAAATGCTTTAGTATGTATCCAAATAATAGACCTGACTCATACGTAAGGAATGCTCGAAAAATAAAATCCCCATTTCAAAATGATTGAATTAAACATTAAGCATATATGGGCCAAAAAGCTCATTCTGTTTTCTGAACCATGATTACACTGAAGAAGATGAATAAGATGAATTTAAAGTGTTTTTATTTCATCTTATTCATCTTCTTCAGTGTAATCATGGTTCAGAAACGAATCAACAAATATTGAATAATGAGGAACTAATTTTTCAGAGCTTTCCTAAGTGGTCATAAATTTATGTATCGGAAAAATAAAAATATATATAGAAACAGCCTAAAAAATTATGGACTACTTTTAATTATTGTTATTATATGTTGTCCTTTCAGGGCTCAAATTATTGCAATGTATGACCGGGGCGTTTCCCAGTGCTATTATGTGCCGCTTTTTTTTGGGACTAATACATACCCTCTTTTTTAAAAATGCGCCCCTGTAAAAAGGAAGAAAATTATGGCAAAAAAATTTATTAATGCAATTTCTCCAACAAGAACCGAAGATTACCCTGAATGGTATCAACAAGTGATAAAGGCGTCTGACATCGCAGAAACATCAGCTGTTCGGGGATGTATGGTCATCAAACCCTGGGGATATGCATTATGGGAAAATATCGTCCGAGAGCTTGATGACATGTTTAAAGAAACAGGTGTTAAAAACGCCTACTTTCCTTTATTTATTCCACTTAATTTTTTAGAAAAGGAAGCCGCTCATGTGGAAGGCTTTGCGAAAGAATGCGCAGTTGTTACACATCATCGTCTATCTCAAACGAGTAGCGGCACACTGGTTCCAGATGGTAAACTACAGGAACCATTAATTGTTCGTCCGACATCAGAAACCATTATCGGGGAATCATTTTCTCGTTGGATATCCAGTTATCGAGACTTACCAGTGTTAATTAATCAATGGGCAAATGTTGTGCGATGGGAAATGCGGACACGTCTATTTTTAAGAACATCAGAATTTTTATGGCAAGAAGGTCATACTGCGCATTCAACAGCAGATGAAGCCATTGTGCGAACCCGCCTTATGCTTGATGTTTACGCAAAGTTGCTTGAAGAATTCCTGGCAATACCGGTTATTTGTGGACAAAAAACACCATCAGAAAGATTTCCAGGGGCTATCGATACCCTCTGTGTTGAGGCCATGATGCAAGATCGAAAAGCACTCCAGGCAGGAACATCTCATTTTCTCGGACAAAATTTTGCTCAGGCATCCAATATTAAGTATCAATCAGATCAAGAAATTGAAGAATATGCATGGACCACTTCATGGGGTGTTTCAACACGCTTAATTGGTGGATTAATCATGACACATTCTGATGATGATGGATTGGTCTTACCCCCCAAAGTTGCATCAGCTCATGTGGTAATCATGCCAATTATAAAAAAGGATAAAGATCGGATGCAGGTAACTGAATACACCGAGACTCTTAAAAAGGAATTGCAAGATCAACATTATAATGGCAGGCCTTTAACAGTTGAACTGGATACCCGAAATGTTGGCAGCAAAAATTGGGATTGGATAAAAAAAGGTGTTCCTATTCGTGTTGAAGTTGGCCCCCGAGATATAGCTGAAAATGCGGTTTTTGTTGGACGAAGAGATCAATCCCCGAAAGCCAGGCAATCTATTTCAAGAGATCAGTTTGTAAAAAACATTTCAAATATGCTTGAAGATATTCAAAAGGAACTCTTCCGAAATGCTGAAAAGTTTAGAACCGAAAATACCTTTGATATTGACACCAAGACAGATTTTTATAATTTTTTTACTGCAAAGGATGAAAAAACAATACATGGCGGTTTTGCAAGGTCTTTTTGGTGCGGATCTGCTGAATGTGAAGAAATAATTAAAAAAGACCTGGCAGTGACCATTCGATGTATTCCATTTGATATGAATGACGAACAAGGTAAATGTATTTGTTGTGATAAAACCGGAACTGGACGGGTTATTTTTTCTAAATCTTATTAACTTAACTTAGTAAATATATCTGGTTCAGTCTCTCCTCGAAAGGTAGCTACGATGATGAATGAAAAAGAAAAGCTAGATCGTCTAATTGAATTAGGCATAGAGCTGAATAAAGTTCAGGACTTAGATATTTTATTGGAGCGAGTTTTGTTGGAAGCTCGCACGTTCACGAATGCAGATGCGGGGTCGATATATATTCGTGAAAATGAAATGCTTTATTTTACATACACACAAAATTCAACACTTCAAAAGCAACTGCCAGAAGGAGAAAAGTTAATTTATTCAACTTTTCGTATTCCCATTGACAGCACAAGCCTGGCTGGACATGTTGCTGTTACGGGTCGGGTATTGAATTTATCCGATGCGTATCTAACACACCCGCAGGCCCCCTATAAATTTGGACGGCAATTTGATCAAGCAACGGGTTATAAAAGCAAGTCTGTTTGTACCATTCCACTAAATACATCCAGAGGGGATATCCTCGGTATTTTACAATTGATTAATGCGCAAAATTATGATGGCGAAATTGTTCCCTTTTCATCTGATGATGAATCCTTAATGCTGCATTTTGCCAGCATTGCATCTGTTGCATTGGAACGCGCTCAAATGAATCGGGGAACCTTTTTGCGGATGCTTCGGATGTCTGATCTGAGAGATCCCAGGGAAACAGGTGTCCATGTGAATCGTGTTGGTGCCTACGCAGTTGAGCTATATGACCGGTGGGCGCTCAAGCATCATGTAAATCAAAATGAAATTGACAAAAATAGAGATATTCTTCGTATTGCCGCCATGATGCATGATGTTGGCAAGGTTGGAATTTCTGACCTAATTTTGAAAAAGCCCGGGCGTTATAATCATGATGAGTTTGAAATAATGAAACAACATACAGTGCTTGGGGCCAGGCTTTTTTTAGATGTGCAGTCTGAATATGATGAAGCATCCTTTCAGGTCACACTCAATCACCACGAGCGTTGGGATGGTAAAGGCTATCCTGGTTATATTGATGTTGCCTCTGGTGAGCCGATTCCCAGTTTTACGCTTCCTGATGGCCGTCCTAGAGGTAAGAAAGGCGAAGAAATTCCTCTTTTTGCCAGGATTGTTTATGTGGTGGATGTTTTTGATGCGCTGGCCACTGAAAGATGCTACAAAAAAGCCTGGGCAGAAACAAGAGTATTGGATGCGATAAAAAGTGGCGCCGGAACTCAGTTTGATCCGGAATTGGTTGAAATCTTTTTATCCGGGTATCATGCGTTTAAAGCCATCCAAAATCGTTATCAGGATAATGTTTGCTAAAATCAATTGAGTGTAACCAAAATTGCATGTCAAACCGAAACCAAGCCTATGAGCAAAACCAATGTAGGGGAGAATCTTATGTTCGCCCCTGCATTGATTTCTAAAAATCAATTAAAGAGCTGAGACGTCAGGGCGTTACATTACCCCATTTTTCATTTAACAATTGATGAATCGTTTGAAGCATCTTCTGTGGATGAATTGTTGGTGAAATGGTGGCATTAATCTCTTTTGCGTTTGAATGCTCGTTACTGATATCTTCGAATGCTATAATTGGAATATTATTGTATTTTCGATCATTTGAACGAATCAAACGAATCAGTTCAATACCAGAAATATCTTTAAGATAGGTGTCAATGATAATGAGCTGATAAATACCTGTATCCAGTTGGTTGAGTGCGGATTGGCTATCTTCAACCACATTTACAGAATACTGATTCTTTTTTAGTACAGTCAGCATGATTTGTTGATGAAACACATTGGTATCTGCTATCAAAATATGGTGCGTTTTTTCATTCTTTTTATCAGGTATGGCTTTTGATTTTTGAGCACTTAAAAGAAGGTATCGATTGATTACTTTTGTCAATTTATCGGGTTGTATTGGTTTTGTGACATAATCATTCATGCCAGCTTTTATACAAATTTCTTTATAACCAGACATAGCATGGGCAGTCATTGCGATAATCGGTAGATCATGATCTAAAACATTTGAATGTTTATCTCGAATGATTTTCGTCGCCTCAAAACCATCCATTTCAGGCATTTGGATATCCATTAAAACCAGGTCATATGCTTTCTTTTCAAGTGCCTGAATGGCTTCCAGGCCATTTGATGCAACATCAAGATGATAGCCGAGACCTTCCAAAATTGAAAGTGCAACTTTTTGATTGATCATGTTGTCTTCAACTAATAAGATAAGAGCATTTGATATCAATTCTGATTCTAAGGTTTTACTTTCTTTTTGGTCGTCATTGGATTGATGCCGGTGAATTTCAATATTTAAAGTATGAAAAAGCGCCCTAAATAGATGTGCGTGTTTCACCGGTTTGGTCACCACACCACTGAAGAGTTGTTCCTGTGCTAAAGTATGATTCATATGCATCATGCCAATCAGTTCGGTATCTTTTAATAAAGGATCTTTTTTAATGGATGACGCCAGTTCTTCTCCAGTCATTCCAGGCATATCGATATCGATTAATGCCACTTGAAAAGGTTGTTTTTCTTTAACGTCATGATACAAGATATCCAGGGCTTCTTTAGCACTTCTTGCACTGACAGGGGGACGAATCTGTTCACTTAAGCGCGTTTGCAATGCCTTACAATTGGATGGATTGTCATCAACAATTAAGAGTTTTAATTGCTTAAATTCCGGTGGATAGTCGAGCGATTCATCAAACTCTTGCTTGAGAAAAAAAGCAGTAAACCAGAACGTAGTCCCTTTATTTTCAACACTTTCTACCCCAATTTGGCCGCCCATTTTTTCTGCAAGCAACTTGGATATGTACAAGCCTAAACCTGTTCCACCGAATTTTCTAGTGGTTGATGTATCCACCTGAGAAAATGATTTAAACAAACGATTCAATCGTTCTTCAGGAATACCTATACCGGTATCAATGACTTTAAATTTTAGCATCGTTTGATGCGGTGTGGTATTTATAGCCGATATATGAATGACCACTTCACCTTTTGCAGTAAATTTCATCGCATTTCCCAGAAGATTAATCACAATTTGACGTAATCGTCCGGGGTCCCCCTTAAGAAAAACAGGTAAATTGGTCTCCAAGAAATAAACCAATTCCAGGCCTTTTTCTTTAAATTTCATTGCAAATAAATCGCCGCAGGCTTCAATGGTTTCTCGTAGATTAAAGTCAATATTTTCAAATTCTAACTTACCTGCTTCAATTTTAGATATATCCAGAATATCATTTATAATAGACAGTAATGCATCAGCACTATTTTTGGTTGTTACTGCATAATCACGTTGTTTTTCATTCAGCTGGGTTTTTAATAAGAGATCTGTCATTCCAATGATACCATTCATTGGGGTCCGAATTTCATGACTCATATTGGCCAAAAACTCAGTTTTTGCCTGATTTGCCTTTTCAGCAGATATTTTTGCCTTTTTTACTTCATCCATTGCATATTCAATATCATCATATGCTTGCTCAAATCGGTCCATCATTCGATTAAAATTATGGCACATCAGATCAACTTCGTTCATTTTATCGGGAGCGACTTTGACATTTTTGACATTGAGTCGCTTAGAAAGATTTCTTTTATCGGCATCAACGATACGAAGGATATCAATTAACTCTTTAATTCTGTCAATAACCCCTCTTTTCAAAAACAAAAAAAGAAGTAACGAGATAATGACTGTTCCAATAAAAGGGAGAACATATGTCAAAATCTGACGACGAATATCGTCTAAAACTTCTTGAGAATTAATTGCCACAGCAATTTTTCCAATTTCAAGACCGGTTATTGTTTTTAATGGTTTGGTTTCAATATAGTATTCAGTATCGTTATGCACAATTAAATGATCAAGAGGAGGTGGCAGGCTTTTGGAATCTTCAAAACTCGTGGCAACCACATTGAAATCAGTATCGTAAATAATGATTTCTGTATTGGATATTTTGGAAATTTTTTCAAGGAGGGCTTTATTATTATTTAAAGGCTTTATCATTACAACATAGCCATAAATATCACCTGTATCATGGAGCAATGAAATCGTTGATTTTATACACAGTACGTCACTGTTAATGGTTCCTTTGGTTTCATTGAGAAAAATAAGGAACTCGGGATCAATAATATAGAAATGAACTTGCCGGGTCTCACCAATAATAGATTCAAACTTTTCTTGATCAATCGTTGGTTGTTTAAAGCAGCTGCTGGTCACCAATTCCATTTCTTCATCAAACAATAAAACCGCTTCAACACCATTCTTGGATGAAATATTCTGCATCATGAGTTTCAGGGGGCGAATACGATCATAATCTAAAAAATCTATCAGCTTTGCATTCTGTTCTTTTACAATACCTGTAATAATCTTCATTTTTTCAAGTTCGGTGATTAAAAGCGTATCGATAATATTCAGTTTTCCCTCTAAAGAAACTGAAATACGTCGCTTCACTTTTTCTCGGTATTGGAACGTTGAATAAATGGCATTCCCACTAATTACGAAAACGATTAAAAGGAAACTAAAGATAAAGATACTGGATAAGCTTTTAAATATGTGACCTTTTAGTTTGTTTTTTGATGATTGGTGATAATTCATTTCTCACGTTTTAACCAATGACAATGGTGATAGATATTAAACATTGTTATCTATTCTCAACAGGATAATTGTCATGTTTCCATCTTTCGATTCCGCCCTTTAGAACACCGATCACTTTAAAGCCTTCCTTCTTTAGATATTTAGCCGCCAATGTCGATTGACGCATCGCCCAATCAGTGATTACAATATCTTTATCTTTAGGAAATTCTTGGTAACGTTCAGTTAAATCCAGTAAGGGACAATGAACCGAACCAATAATAAAGGATGAATCTCGCTTAAAATCTTTTGGACGAACATCAAGGATAAAAATATCCTTGCTCTTCATCAGCTTCACAATTTTTTTAGGCTTAATTTTTTTTATCCGCATTTTCATGCTGTCTTCATTGATAACCATAGGATAGTTAAAGGATCGCCATTCCGGAATACCGCCTCTGAAACAATATACATTTGTGTAACCGATCTTTGCTGCAAGACCTGCAGCTCTCTGTGTATAAGGTCACCTTTTGCCCATGCAATAAAAAATAATCGGAAAAGCCTTATCTTTGGGAAGTTTGTCTTGCTGGTCCAATAATTTATTGACAGGAATGTTAATGGATTTTTCAATATGCTGAATATCGTATTCAAAGGAACTCATGACATGGATAACCTGCGCACTCCCTTTGAATAGCATATTTTTTACTTCTGGTGCAGAAATGTCTTTGCAAACGTTTGTACCATCTGCTTGTACCTTGAAAATAAAAACTGAACTGTTGATCAGTAAGGTGATTAAAATGAAACTCATAGTTGCATAGATTGATTTCATTTTTTTACTCCTTTTTACAGTTTAGTATTGAATCAGGTTTTCAATATTTTGAATGTGTGAATAAGTTAAAGCGTGCATATCTATGTACCTTCTTCAATCAATTGATTTTTTTCACTTTTTTGAATATATGCCATCAAAATAATAGAAACATTATTCAATAAGATATAACATATTTTTGTAAATTGACAATAATTAATTAATAGAGAACCAAAATAATAAATTATGATCGTCCAACTTTGGTTTTTCCTGGCATGAAACATGTCAATTGCTTAATTCGGCTATTATTTGGATTAAATGTGCCGCAAATGAAGAGAACAGACTTTGTACAGGAAAAATTAAAGATGGTCGATCATATTATTTCTTAAATGAATATTTCAAATCTATAAACGAATTCAGTTTTTACCTTAAACTTTATGAACTTAGGTCAAGAATGAAATACAATATAATCATTATCTTTCATTAGCTTATTATGATCTTATCCTGTTTCTAACATCAAGGCAAGAGAAAGCGTTTTGATGAACTTTCACACAACAAAAAACAATTGCTTGACATCAAGAAAATCATGGCTTAGACTAGAAAAATAAATTCAAATATTTAAATATAAACAAATGTCTTTACATCGAAAATTATTCTATTTTTTAGTATAAAAAGGAGGTTATCAAACCGTGGAACAAGATCAACAAATCGAAACCAACACCACCTATACAGACCAGCCATGGAGAAAACATTATCCAGAACATATACCATCAAAAATGGACTTTAAAGATATGTTTTTGCCAGACTATCTTCAACGATCGGTTCAAAATTTTCCAGACAAAGCCGCCTTAATTTTTCAAGGCTACGTTGTAACCTATAAAGAACTTCAAGACATGGTGGATCGCTTTTCAGCTTGCCTAAAATCTTTTGGTATTCAAAAAGGAGATAGTGTTGCGATTCTTTTACCCAATACAATTCAATGTGTTGTGAGTTATTATGCAACAATCAAGATGGGTGGCGTTGTTGTAATGAATAATCCGCTGTACGCTGATCCAGAACTTGAACATCAATTTAATGACTCTGGCGCAAAAGTTTTAATTACACTGGACATAATGGCCAATCGAATGATTGACTTACGTCCCAAAACAAATGTGACACAAATTGTATACACATCTCTCACAGATTATATGCCTTTTACTAAAAGCTTTGTATTAAAAACAGTTGGTAGTTTAAGTAAAATCGGTGATTGTTTGCCAGAGATTCCTTTTATCAATAAAATTCCAATTATAAACAATATGAAAAAAGTGTTCAATGATCTGAAAGCATTAACTGCTGATGTTAAAACAGCTCCTGATATTTACAACTGGAAAGATATTTTAGAACAATACGAACCTGATAGCAGCCGAGCGCAGTTGAATTTTGATGATGTTGCCATGTATCAATATACAGGTGGTACAACAGGTGTTTCAAAGGGCGTGATGTTAACTCATGGCAATATGAGCAAACAGCTACAACAGGCTGAAATTTGGTTTCCGGACCTTGAGGATGGTAAGGAAGTTGTATTGGGAGCATTGCCCTTTTTTCATGTCTTTGGGTTAACCACAATCATGAATTTTTCCATTCTTAAGGGATGGACCGATGTTCTTGTTCCAAAGCCCCAAGCTGATCAACTTCTTGAAATTATCCATCATTACAGACCGACCTTTACACCATTGGTTCCCACCATGTTTATCAACCTGTTAAATCATCCAAACATTAAGTCAACCGACATGACATCTATTAAAGCCTGTTTTTCTGGAAGTGCTCCCCTTGCTGTTGATATTATACATGAGTTCGAAAAAATAACTGGCGCTGTCATTATTGAAGGGTTTGGCATGACTGAGTCATCACCGGTAACCCACATGAATCCTTTTTCTGGGATTCGTAAAGTGGGTAGCGTTGGAATTCCTGTTCCTGAAACAGAGTGTCGTATTGTTGACCTGGAAACAGGCGAAACAGACATTCCAGTAGGACAGCCAGGCGAACTGATCGTTAAGGGGCCTCAAGTGATGAAAGGCTATAAAAACCGGCCAGATGAAACAGAACAAACATTGCGTAATGGTTGGTTATATACTGGTGATATTGCAACAATGGATGAAGATGGATATTTTTATATCGTAGATCGTAAAAAAGACATGATTATTTCAGGCGGATTCAATGTTTATCCACGTGATATTGATGAAGTGATCTACGAACATCCGAAAATTCAAGAAGCCTGTTCAATTGGGATACCTCATAGCACTCGAGGTGAAGCTGTCAAGGTGTTTGTTGTTCTGCGGGACAATGAAACAGCAACTGAAAATGAAATCATTGATTTTTGTAAATCCAGGTTGGCAAAATATAAATGGCCAGTTGAAATTGAATTCCGAAATGAATTGCCGAAAACCAATGTTGGTAAAATTCTTCGAAAAGATTTACGCAAACAGGAAATTGATCGACGTTCCAGATAATTATAAAAACCTCATTCTTTTGGGATTTCACCTTGACATAATTGATACGTATTTGCTAAATACTTGTAAACAGTTATTATTCAACAATGGGTTTTATATAAGTCCCTCTGCACGTTCCCATGCCCTGCATGGGAACAGCATTTTTTAGGAGTTTTTTGATGAAAGAACAAAATGACATGGACCAAAGAATTGCTCCCAGGCTGCCGATTAAAACAAGGGTCGAATTTTTTGTTGATGCTGATATTATTGATGCTGAGTCTATTAACATTTCCAGCACTGGCATTCGTTTTGATACTCAGGACCCCATTCCGATTCAAATGCGCCTGGAAAAAGATGGCGTTTTACATGAAAACCGTGCACACCTTGTTTGGGCTCAAAGAAAGCCAGATAATACAATGACATATGGATTTCAATTTGTTCCTCAAAATAGTGACAAAGATGCACAAATTATTTTCTAGTGATTCTTTCTTTTTAATCATTTCATTAGATTTTTTCAAAACAGAAAAAATCTAAACCGGCTGCATCTAAATTGCTTTGATCCAAACTATTGAAGTCTCGTTTTTTTTCTTTTTACTCATTCTTCCTTCCTGTGTAGCCAGTTTTTTTGAATTTTTCTAGCTTTTTTTTTTCAATATTAAAAAATTCTTCGCCCTCCGAACAACAATTGTTTGCGTTGCGAACCTAAGTCCGAGGCAACTTACTTATGATCGCTTAAATAATTTTTGAAATATTTGATGAAACATGATATTGAACTGAACAAAAATGAAATGTTTTCAAACTTTTAAAAGGAGAAATATTTTTTATGTACGAATCTTCTGATTTGCGAAAAGGTCTCAAGGTTGAGATTGATGGTGATCCCTATGTCATCGTTCAATTTGAATTTTCAAAACCTGGAAAAGGTCAGGCTCTCTATCGCTGTAAGCTTAAAAATATGGTCACAGGTTCACAGTTTGACCGAACGTATCGTTCGGGCGATAAATTTAATGAAGCCAATCTTGAAGAACATGAAATGGAATATTTGTATGCCGAAAAAAACAGATATTGTTTCATGAATACAAGTAATTATGAACAAGAATTCTTAACTGAAGAACAGCTTGAAGATGGTATTCATTTTTTAAAAGAAAATATGAAATGCAATGTGTTATTTTTTCAGAATCGGCCCATAGGGGTAACATTGCCCAATTTTGTAGAAATGACTGTTGTTAAATCCGATCCCTGGGTTAAAGGAGACACTGCGTCTGGCAGTACGAAACCTGCAACAGTTGATTCTGGATATACGCTTCAGGTACCTCCATTTATTGATGAAGGGGAACTCATTCGCATTGATACGCGGACAGGCGCATATGTTGAGCGGGTAAAAAAATAGCGGGATTTTTCAAAATTAGGCGATCATCAGGGCGTATGTTCAGGTCAGGAAAAAATAATTTCCAAAGTAAAGCTCTGAAAATAAATTCCCCATTAAGGAAAGCTCTGAAAATAAGTACCCCATTTAAATATTTTTTCATTCTGTTGTTTGAATCATGTTTACACTGAAGAAGATGAATTTAAAGTTTCTTTATGTCATCTTATTCATCTTCTTCAGCGGAATCCTGGTTCAGAAACGAATCAAAAATTGAATAATGAGGAACTTATTTAAGAGCTTTCCTAAGTATGCACTTCCCCTTTGCTGTAAATCCCCCCATTTATTTCATAATAATTTTTTGTCAAATCCATTCTTTTTATCATATGAATCTTTCTTCCTACAATACCTTCTAGTTTTTTTCATCACCCAGAAATATTGTTTACACTATTTTTTGTGTCTATCTATTATATATATACTATAAGGAAAGCTCTGAAAATAAGTTCTCCATTATTCAATATTTGTAACTTCGTTTCTGAACCATGATTACACTGAAAAAGATGAATAAGATGAATTTAAACTCATGTTCGACAGTGGTAGGTTCACAAAATCTTTCAAACAAAATAATAGCAATGGATTGTAGCTTGGATGAATTCTCTTGTGGTGCCTACAGTTTAGGAAGGTATTTCGATTTTTTCGAACA
>Ga0272440_1001756_pt1 | contig 17424 bp, 10 predicted proteins | sample SSMMMBAug17_FD_192440 | JGI IMG/M metagenome (GOLD analysis project Ga0272440, IMG submission 192440) | Marine sediment archaeal communities from Little Sippewissett salt marsh, Falmouth, MA, United States - SSM-MMB-Aug17 | ecosystem: Environmental > Aquatic > Marine > Wetlands > Sediment ... | reverse complement strand
ATAGAATGAATAAGGAGCAATGAAAATGGCAAGAGCAAATCTGCATTATATTCCTGGACAGGTTTGGCATCTAACCCATCGATGCTACAAGAAAGAATATCTGTTGAAATTTTCAAAAGCAAATTCTGAAACCAGGGAAGGCTATCAAGTTTGTGAAGAGATTTTCATCCTATAACGCTCTTTTTGATATCGAAAAAGAGCGTTATAGAGGGGGAAAATTGCCTTTTTTGGGATGAAAATCTTTGAATTTTAATGGGTTGGCTTGGTCCGACCCCATTCAAATATGGGTTTGCTTTTTGCGAATTATATTGTTAATATGGCTTTTTACAGTGATGATATACTGTAACAATTGAGTAATAGTTTAATAGAAACAATCCACATTATCAGAAAAAAAAATTATGTCTACTGAAAACAACAAACAAAAAATTGAAGCCATCAAAAAATTGATTGAAAATTTTTGTGATGCAAATCTGAATAAAATCTACAAGGCGTATATCATGAATTTATGTGATGCTGCCAGTCGCAATAAAAGCCTGAACATCAGTCGAGGAAAAAATGAAATTTGGGCAGCATCCCTCATTCACGCCATTGCGCGTTTGAATTTTCTTTATGATGATAACAGTTCTGATGGCCACCATATGACATTTGATGCACTCTGCGATTTTTTTCAAATGAACAAAACAACGATACGCAATAGGGCAAAACAGATAACAAAAGCCTGTGATATAAGAATTGGACAGCCTGAATATAGCAAATCAGACATTATGGATGTAACCACTTTCTTTGAAAAACAGGATCGTTTAAAAATCAATAAAAGCACGTCAAGGGAAAGCTTGGACAAAAAAATTGTGTTCGAAATTGCAAGCGAAGAAGAATCTGCGGAGATAGAACGCTTTATGGCCGAACAAAAGCGCCTGGAAGAAGAAAAATTGCAGCAAAAAAAGGCGCGTCGTTTGGAGATCAACAGAATGATCGCTGAGAAGAAAAAAGCGAAAAAAGAGAAAGGTACTCATAAGCAACTCAAACTTTTTGGAAAAATAGGGTCGGACCAAGATAGAATCTTGAAATAATTGATAAAACATCTGTTTAGATATCCAAAAAATAGTCTATAACGCTCTTTTTAGGGACAAAAAGAGCGTTATAGAATGAATAAGGAGCAATGAAAATGGCAAGAGAAAATCTGCATTATATTCCTGGACAGGTTTGGCATCTAGCCCATTGATGCTACAAGAAAGAATATCTGTTGAAATTTTCAAAAGCAAATTCTTGAAACCCGGGAAGGCTATCAAGCTTGTGAAGAGATTTTCATCCTATAACGCTCTTTTTGATATCGAAAAGAGCGTTATAGAGGGGGAAAATTGCCTTTTTTGGGATGAAAATCTTTGAATTTTAATGGGTTGGCTTGGTCCGACCCCATTCACCTTTTTTTTAATTAATTTGGCAAACCTTCTAATGATCAACGAATATAATATTTTAGTTGATTTTTTTCATATTTTTCATTATGACACTTTAAAAATGAAATCGTTTAAGCTTGTTTAACAATTAACGAATTTTTTATTATAGTGGCGTTTTTTGAATTTCATTAAAGCAAACAAATATAAAATAGTGCCAATAAATGCACTGATTAAGATAATTTAGTGAAACTATTAATCGAAAAAATTGAAAAAACATTTTATCTCCCAGATAAATCATCAGTGCCGGTTTTGAAGGATATACAGATTCCTGTTGAAAAGGGTGAATTTGTTATGCTGTTGGGAGAATCAGGTTGTGGCAAATCCACACTATTGAACATAATTGCAGGAATTGAATCGCCCACTTCTGGAAGAATTCTTGTTGATGACAAAGATGTTACCAAACCAGAGCCCGAAATTTCATTACTTTTTCAGCAACCCAGTCTGCTTCCCTGGCTTAACGTTGTTGATAATATTTCTTTTGGATGTAAGCTCAGGGGAGATACGAAAGACCTGGATGATCGCATTCAATACTTTATCAAATTAATTGGCCTGGACGGCTTTGAAAAAAACTATCCATCAGAATTATCAATGGGAATGGCCTGTCGCGTTTCTCTCGCCCGAGCACTGATTGGACATCCAAAGATCCTTTTAATGGATGAACCTTTTGTGTCCCTGGATACCTTTACGCGGACACGCATGCAACAGGAATTGATCAAATTATGGGAATATGAACAATTTACAGCCATATTTGTTACACATGATGTGGATGAAGCCATTGTTCTGGGAAATAAAGTGGTTCTATTGGGTGGGAAACCTTGCAGTGTTAGAAAAATTATTAATATATCCATTCCCTATCCCAGAAAAATTACTGATAGGCAATTATCCTTAAAGCGCATACATATCATGATGCAATTGGAAAAGATATATCAGATTAATCGTGTGAACCATAATCAGTCAATTGAGGAGGGATATGATCAATTCGTCCGCTATAAACAGACGTAGTTTTATTAAAGGTCTTTGTGGTACTGTTGCTTCATTTGGGGTGTCTCCCATATCTTTTGCAAATGAAAAATCACCACAATTGCGCCTGGGCTACCTTCCCATTACTGATGCTACACCACTTTTAATCGCCTATGAAAACAAATATTTTCAGGATGAAGGTATCCATGCATTACCACCAGTTAAAGTGCGGAGATGGTCTACCCTTACAGAATCCTTTTTGACAAATAAATTTAATTTGACCCACATGCTGTTTCCCATTCCTGTATGGATGCGTTTTAATCGTAAATTTCCTGTCAAAGTTCTCGCCTGGAATCATGTGAATGGGAGTGCCCTGACTGTAAAAAAGAATTCCAATATCAAATCTTTTAAAGATCTTGGTGGTTGTCAAATTGCTGTGCCATACTGGTATTCCATGCACAATATTATTCTCCAGATGGGATTGAGACATGTGGGTCTAAAACCTGTTATTCAGTCTCACACAGCCCCTTTGCAATCAGACCAGGTGAATCTGTTTATTTTGCCGCCACCGGAAATGCCATCGGCTATGCTGGCTCAAAAAATTGATGGTTATATTGTTGCAGAGCCTTTTAACGCAATCGCTGAAATAAAAATTGGTGCCAAAATTTTGCGATTTACCGGTGATATTTGGAAAAATCATCCCTGTTGTGTGGTTGTTATGAATGAACGCTTAACCAAAACCTCTCCGGTTTTTACTCAAAAGGTTGTCAATGCCATTGTGAGAGCACAACACTGGATTGAACGAAACCCATTAAAAACAGCAAACATTCTTAGCAAAGATGGAAAAAACTATTTACCTGTATCAGAAAAAATTCTAAGTCGCGTTTTTACAGGCTATGAATTATCTAAGTATAGCGCAGGAAACATACCGCAATCAATCAAACATCCCAAATGGGAAGTTGGAAGGATTGGTTTTCAACCCTATCCTTATCCCTCGGCAACACGATTGATCATTCAGGAAATGCACCGCACAAAAATGGAAAGTGACACACAATTCTTGAGCAGTATTAAAATGGATTCAGCAGTAACAAGCCTTGTTGATGATACTTTTGTTAAAAAAGCAATTCAGAATGCCGGCGGGTTAAAACATTTTTCTCCCACAATAGATATTTCCAACCCCTGGCGTAGAGAAGAGATTGTTGCACTTTAAAAGAGGTATATTATGTTGGCAAGAATTGGTTATGGCTTTATTGGTATTTTGTTGTTAGTTTTTGGTTGGTCAATTATTGGATATCTTATTTTTTCACAGGAAAGCTATGAACAATTCTCCGGTTTTCTGCCAATACCGACATTCCGCGCATTGCTTGAACTTTTATATGATCCATCTTTCTGGCACTCTGTATATGCCAGTCTGAGACGTATCGTTGTCAGCATTTTTATTTCAGCCATTATGGGAATTCCTTTGGGCGTTCTTCTGGGTTTTTATGAAAAATTGAAAATGATTTCCTATCCTCCCATTCAGTTTCTTCGCATGATAAGTCCCATATCCTGGATGCCTATCGCTTTATTGGTATTTCAAAGCTTTGAATCTGCGATTGTGTTTTTGTTAATTATGGCGACGATCTGGCCTATCATTATCAATACGACCCTCGGTGTGACGCGAGTTGATTCACGTTGGTTACTGATGGCAATCAACCAAGGCGCAAAAAACCACCAATTAATATTTAAAATAATTGTACCATCAAGCATACCTTATATGTTAACCAGTTTGCGAATGGCATTGGGGGTTGCATGGATCGTTCTGGTTCCAGCTGAATTTTTAGGTATTTCAAGTGGACTTGGTTACCTGATTAATGATGCCAGAGATACCATGTCATACGATCGCCTGATGGCAATTGTCATTGCCATTGGCATTATTGGTACGATTCTTGATTCATTCATTAATCTCATTCAAAAACCCTTCCAATGGACAAGAGCAAAATAATAACTGGAGTAATTCATGCTAAAAATTCGTGGTGCCAGACAACACAATTTAAAAAATATTGATCTGGATATTCCCAAAAATCAATTGATTGTGGTAACAGGACTTTCAGGTTCCGGAAAATCAACCCTGGCCTTTGACACACTTTATGCGGAAGGTCAGCGACGTTATGTCGAATCCCTCTCAACATATGCGCGGCAATTTTTGGAACGTATGGAAAAACCTGATGTAGAAACCATTGAAGGCCTCTCTCCCGCTATCGCTATAGAACAAAAAACTGCCAGCCATAATCCGCGATCAACTGTAGGCACTGTAACAGAAATTTATGACTATTTACGTTTACTATATGCTCGTGTTGGTACACCGCATTGTTATAAATGTGGAAAAGCCATATCATCGCAAACAGTGGATCAAATGGTGGATCACGTATTGTCATTGCCAGAATCTACAAAAATTCTCGTTTTGGCCCCATTGGTAGCCGCTCAAAAGGGGACGCATGATAAGCTCTTTACAAGACTTAAAAAAGATGGGTTTGCCAGAGTTCAAGTGGATGGCGATATTATTCAGTTGGATGAAATCAAACCCTTATCAAAAAACAAAAAGCATACAATTGATGTTGTCATTGATCGTCTGGTTATTCGGCAGGATATCAAGAACCGCCTGGCAGATTCCCTGGAACTGGCACTCGCACAATCCCAAGGTCTGGTTTCGGTTCAGGTAATGGATGGAAAAAATATTTTATTTAGTGAAACATCTGCTTGTGTCACTTGTGGTATCAGCTATCCTGAATTTACACCTGCCAGTTTTTCGTTCAACTCTCCACAAGGGGCGTGTAATCGGTGTGATGGTTTAGGGGCACACATGGAGTTTGATCCTGATCTGATTTTGCCGAATAAGAAACTATCCTTAAGAAATGGCGCGGTGGCTTTATGGGCCAATCGGGCATCAATTTTTTATTATGAGTTCCTGGATGCACTTGCCGGTCATTATCAGATAGATTTAAGCACACCCTTTGAAGATTTGCCCCAATCATTCCAATCGGTTTTATTGTATGGGTCTGGTAAGGAATCCATTACATTTTATGGTGAACGAGACAATCGTCGATTTACATACAAAAAACCTTACGAAGGTATTATTCCTTCACTGGAAAGACGTTACAGAGAAACACAATCAAATCACTCCCGTGCAGATATCGAACGATACATGACTTTCAAACCCTGCCCCCAGTGCAATGGGCTTCGCCTCAGAAAAGAAAGCCTGGCTGTAAAAGTAGGCGGTAAAAATATTTCCGAATGTACTTCACATACTGTAAAACGTGCTCAGGATTTTTTTCATGCATTGTCATTGGATTCAAAAAAACAGATGATTGCAGAAAAAATCCTAAAGGAAATTCAAGAACGATTGGCTTTTTTAAGTAATGTAGGACTGGATTATCTGACCCTGGAACGTGCTGCAACTACACTATCAGGCGGTGAAAGTCAACGCATTCGTTTGGCGACACAGATTGGTTCTAAATTGACCGGGGTCATGTATGTATTGGATGAACCCAGTATTGGACTGCATCAAAGAGATAATCAACGACTTTTGCGGACATTGGCTGAAATGCGTGATTTAGGTAATACAGTCATCGTTGTTGAACATGATGAGGAAACAATCCTTTCAGCCGACCATGTGGTCGATATGGGCCCTGCAGCAGGCGTGAATGGCGGTGAAGTTGTATTTAATGGCAAACCCGATGATCTTATTAAAAGTGAGACATCACTGACCGGACAATATCTATCTGGAAAAAAAGAAATTTCTGTACCGCAAATTAGACGAAAATCATTTTCTCGAAATCTGGTTGTTGAAGGCGCATGCCAGAACAATTTGAAATCAATTACAGCTGCATTTCCTTTGGGACAATTTATTTGTGTTACAGGTGTTTCTGGTTCGGGGAAATCAACGCTTGTGCTTGAAACACTTTACAAGGCTTTGTGTCAGAACCTGAACAACACCCGCGTCCAGGCAGGAAAGCATGATAATATTCGCGGATTGCGTCATGTTGACAAAGTTATTCATATTGATCAATCACCCATTGGCCGAACACCGCGCTCGAACCCGGGAACCTATACAGGTTTATTTACATACATTCGTGAATTGTTTGCACGTACCCCTGATTCTCGTGCACGAGGCTATACTCCTGGAAGATTCAGTTTCAATGTCAAAGGAGGACGTTGTGAGGCATGTTCGGGAGATGGGATTATTCGCATTGAAATGCATTTTTTACCTGATGTCTTTGTTACTTGTGACGTTTGTAATGGCGCAAGGTATAATCGTGAAACATTAGAAATTAAATACAAAGGAAAAAGTATTACTGATGTTTTAAATATGACAATTAATCAATGCCTTCGTTTTTATGAAAATATTGACAAAATTAAGAATAAACTACAAACATTGGTTGATGTTGGATTGGGTTACATTAAATTGGGACAGTCTGCAACAACACTTTCTGGTGGAGAAGCTCAACGTGTCAAACTTTCACGTGAGTTAAGCAAACGCGGTACAGGGCGAACCATGTATATATTGGATGAACCCACTACAGGTCTTCATTTTGCTGATGTTCAAAAATTGCTGAATGTTTTAAACCGATTGGTAGATAATGGCAATACCATTGTGGTAATCGAACATAATCTTGATGTTATCAAGTCTGCTGATCATATTATTGACCTGGGGCCTGAAGGTGGTGACAATGGTGGAGAAATCATCGCTGAAGGGACACCTGAAGAACTTACAAAGATAAAAAACTCATATACAGGGCAGTTTTTATTGAAAGTGTTGTAGTATTATGTTACAATTGATATGATTTTTTTTTTACATAGGATTGAATCCGATTAATGAGGCTGAACATTAGGTTTGCCTTACACAGACAAAGGCTGTTTTACAACAATGATTGCGTTTGCTTGACTGCAATGTAGTCTGTTTTGCCCTTTCAGCGCAAGAACGTTGCCATAAAAATCAAAAATTAGACGATCATTATAGACCGGTTTACTAAATTTTTTGACAATACTTTTGCTTGTAGCACGAAACTTGCATATTTCTATTAGTGCATACTTACTATTAATAATTTCAGACACTTAAACATTATCAAGAAAGAAGGCGTTATGAAAGAAAAAGAAAAGACCAATAAAGCAGCGAAATCAAATGGTTTTGATGAGAGCCAAAATCCATTTCTTCGTGCCAGTGTAACCTGCCCGATTTGTAAAATGGAGCATGAACAGATCAAATTAAAATCCCACCTTTTCATTGAGCAGGGTCGAGATATTGATCTCAAACCGCTTACGATTCTTCGCAAAAAAAAGGGGCTCGGACATATCCATCCGGCTGTTTTTTTTATGTGGCATTGTCCACATTGTCATTATACTGCTGCGCGCTCTGAATATGAAGATCCATTAAAAGACAGTGTGGTACGCCCTGAAAAACTAAAAAAGGCAATCGTGTTGGCCTACAAAAATGATCCTTCCATTCACCAGGTGTTCGACCTTTTGTCTCCCATAGAATATGATGAAAAAATGACCCATTATAATGCGGTTCAACTCTATCTACTTGCCATCTATCAAATGCAGTTAGTTGATGATTTTGTAAACAAGGAACCAATTAATATTGGTCGTTATTCACTGCGTCTGGCCTGGCTATATCGTGATATCGAATCAAGTGAAATGCTGAAAAAAAAGAATGCAGCAGATATAAAAACTCTGACAAAAAATGCTCAGAAATATTGGCAAGATGTGCCTTCTGATGAACAGCGGGCATTGAAAATGTCCATTGATTTTTATGAAAAAACACTCACCGGAACAACAACAATCAAAAGTGACCAGGCGGAAGTGGATATGGTGTTGCTTATTTCAAGAATTTATTTAAAACTGAATCAATTGCCTGAGGCCAGAAAATATTTAGAACGTGCGCGAGAACTTCTACGTCACTTTGAAGAGCGCCGCAAAAAATTACGTCGGATTTCTGATGATGATCCCAAAAAGCCAACCATTGGTGAAATGTCTCAAATGTCGGCTGATGCCAGAAAGATGAGGCGATATATTGATGAAGTACAGGGGCTTATGGATGATAAACGACAAGATAAAATGGAAGATGATTTGGCACGTGCGCAGAAATGTATTGATGAATCAGGTCTTAAAAAGACTGAAGAAATCAGAGCACTTTTGAAAAAAGAAAATTTTTCGCCCAAAATTATCAATAAAATTGCACCAGAAGCCAAAAAGAAAGGTTTTTTGGGTTTATTTCGTTAAGTAAATCTCTGAAAATAAGTTCCACATTTTGAATGATCGTTTTCAACGACTGGCGTCCTATTCTTTCGATTTGGGCATTTTACATCTGAAGATGTGAACGTAAGCCTTTTAAACTGGTGGGTATATTTTTCGAGTATTCTTAAATATTTAGAAACACATTATCTGTGCCAACCTGACACAAAACGCTGAGCGTATTTTTTACAACTTGTATTTTTCAGTTGTTATAGATGTTTGCACATCAAAGCGAATTCTTTTTGGGTTTGGTTCAGGTTACACCTGTTCAATAATCAATATGGCAGACAGAATTCGTATACTTTCCATGACATGTGATGATCTCACCCAACGATTGAAAAATCAATTTGGTAAGAATGAATATCATGCAAAAGCCATCATGCGTGAAATATTTCTGCATGGCAATACAGATTTTTCAAAAGTTAGAGAGTTTGAACGCTCCGGAACGTTTGCCCACGAATTGAAGAAAGTTATTGATATTTTGATGCTCCCCATTGTGGATCAAAAAACTGATGATGGGGTCATGAAGTATATTAGTCGATTACCTGATGACCAACTGATTGAATCAGTTGTCATTCCCATGTTATATCATCACACACTTTGTATCTCATCACAGGTTGGGTGCCGGATGGGATGTAAATTTTGTCAGACAGGTCAGATGGGATTTGTTCGTCATCTGACGGCTGAAGAAATTGTTGCGCAAGTCTATACAGCCATTTTTTATCTGAATGCGCCAGTTCGTAATATTGTATTTATGGGTATGGGCGAACCCTTTGATAATATTGAGGCTGTTATTCAAGCCATTCATGTATTGACAGATCCGAGGGGGTTTGATTTTCCTAAAAAATATATCACCCTGTCTACATCAGGCCATGTGCCAGGAATAAATCACTTATCAACACATGGACCCAAAGGCATTCATCTGGCAATTTCCATAAATGCGGCCAATGATGCACTTCGAAATCAATTAATGCCCATTAATCGAAAATATCCTTTGAAAATGCTGCAAACCTGCCTGAAACAATTTCCATTAAAATCCAAAGGCGTTCTTTTTGTTGAGTATGTTTTAATCAAGGGCGTTAACGATTCACAGGCGGATGTTGAAGCATTGGCAGATTTTGTTGCACCTTTAAGCGTTCGTATTAATGTAATTCCTTACAACCCTCAGGCCCATGATTCTTTCCAACCACCAACATCCAATCAATTTAATCAATTTTGTGATGCATTGATTGAAAAAAAATTGTATGTGCGAAAACGCGCGACAAAAGGCCAGGGGGTTATGGCTGCCTGTGGTCAGCTAGGAAATATTTGAGCATTAATTCCCATAAGTTAGAAAAAAAATTCAATTTGATGATCAATTCTTACATTTTTACTGACAAAAAAAGAATCCTACCAATGTCCGAAACTTAGTCGGCACTGCCTGAAATGATATGTTGCAAATGTTCAATATGGGTTCTTAATTCTTCAGAACGACTGAATAATTCCGAAGATGTAGCAGATGCTTCTTCAGCACTTGCTGAAACACCTTGAATGGATAAGTTAATCTCTGAAGCAGCTGTTCTTATTTGTTCTATTTGACTGGACTGATCTTTACTTGCCTCAGTGATTGCAAATGTTTTTTCTCCAATAGATGTTGCAGATTCAACAATTCCATTAAAATCAAGATTAATGGTTTTGATTGCATTGGATGCCTTTGCAACACCATTGATAGTATTGTTCAAAAGCTCCTGTGTGTTTTTAGCGGCTTCGGTAGATCGCATGGCCAAATTGCGGACTTCATCAGCAACAACAGCAAACCCTGCGCCAGCTTCACCAGCACGAGCAGCTTCAACAGCAGCATTCAGAGCTAAAAGATTGGTTTGGAAAGCAATTTCATCAATTGTTTTAATAATTTGACCGATTTTATCACTGTCATCTTCAATCTGTGTCATGTTATTGGTGAGATCAACAAGTGTTTTTAAAGATTGTGCTGATTTTGAGATATTTTCATTCATTAATACGTTTGCACCATCAGTCATTTCCGATGTTTTATAGCTATGTTGGGCCACCTGTTCCAAAGAGGAGAGGGTATGTTCGACAGCGCTGGACTGTTCTGTTGAACTTGATGCCAGAGAGTCGCCAGCCTTTGAAACTTCACTGGCTGCCAATGCAACCTGATCAGAAGTATTCATGAGCCCGTCTACAATACTCGTTATGGGCGCACTGATTGATCTGGACATGAGATATGAAAGAATAACAACCGCAACAGTAATACCAAGAATGATAAAAAGAAGCATGTAAGTTATTTGAATAATTTCTTTTTCAACATTATCAATATAAATGCCAGACCCAACAATCCATCCCCATTTATCAAAGAGTTTGACAAAAGATATTTTAGGAACTGGTGCATCTGCACCAGGTTTTGGCCAATAATAATCCACAAAACCTTCACCCTTTTTTTTGCATATATCAACAAAGGCATTAAAAAGAAACTTTCCTTTGGGATCTTTTACACCGCTAACATCTTTACCATCAAGCGCAGGCTTGATTGGGTGCATGATCACTTTTGGATGAAGATCATTAATCCAGAAATACTGTGATTTATCATAGCGCAATGCTTTTATCACCGCAAGAGCGTTCGCCTGGGCATCATCTTTTGACATTTTACCATTTTCAACCTGGCTGTCATAAAAAGAAATTATGCCATAAACTGTTTCAACCACATGTTGTGTTTTAAGGTATTTCCCTTGATAAATCATATCTTTAAATTTTGGATAAATACCCAGAAATAATAGAATAAAGCAGGCTATAATTATTAGCCCCTGCATTAATATACGTGTGGAAAGTTTTGATTTCTTAAACATTGTGGCCCTCTGGATTAATTCATTTTTAGTAAATTCATCTATTTACGAAAATCAGCAATCATTTAATTCTAATTTTAAATGAACCACATGTCAAGAAATATTTATTTTAGGTATGATGAGTAAGCTTATGAAATTTTTTTATTTTGGAAAGAATCGGTGATCAGTTTATTTTTTATTTGTTCAAGTACTGTTTCCCAATTTCCAGGATGATCCTGACGAAAAAGTCGCATGCCTGGATACCAGGGGCTGTAATTCAGATCTTTGAGCCATCGCCAATCAGCATCATAAGACAATATTGTCCAAACACGAAGCCCTAAAGCACCAGCAAGGTGTGCCATTGCGGTATCCACAGTAATAATTAAGTCCATTTTTGAAGCCGCACATGCTGTATCTGCAAAATCATTACAGTATTGACCCAGGTCAATCAGTTGCTTATCTGAAATATCATTTAACTCTCTGGCACGTGCGCCTTTTTGAAGACTGAACCACTGAATATTCATAATATCCAACAAACCCTGGCATGATTTCAGGGATAAAGATCTCCCTAAATCTGTTTTTTTCAGTGTGCTTCCTGTGCCTCCCCAGACAAGTCCTATTCTCATTTTTTGATTGTTACTCAGGTAAGGTTGTATTTCTTTTGGTAAGGGATAATGTCCCTTTAAATAGGGTATTTCTGAAGGCAAATTGTCCAAAGTGATATTTAATACATAACAGGCACTGAGCAATGATACTTGAAAATCGTGATCTGGTAAGGGATCACCGCGTAATACAATTTGATCTGCTGCATTTAAATCCGAAAATATCCGAACAAGTTCTGGCTGACATTCCAGTATCACTTTTTGTACCTTTTTTTTGATGTCGGGTAAAAATCGAATAAATTGAATGCAATCACCAAAACCTTGTTCCGCATAAACAAGCAATGTTTTAGAATGTATGGTTTGACCTTGCCATACAGGTTTTTCTGATGTTGAATGATATGTTGACTGCTTTTTTAGGCGCCATTCATATTCAGAAAAACCATTGACATAATCTCCATCTGCTAAAAGAAGAAAACTTTTGTTATAATGACTTTTTATATGACCCGAATCAATTGCAAGCACTTTGTCATAGGTTTCAATGCATTTTTTGTATTGTCTTAAGCCATTATACGCAACCCCCATGTTATATAATGCATCTGTATGATTGGCATTTATTGACAGAAGTTTTTCAAAACATTGGATTGCTTCATGAAAATTTTCCATTCTTGAATAGGATTCACCCAGGTTTAGGTATGCATCTTCAAAATCAGGAGAAATAGTAATCACTTTTTGAAAGCATGTAATTGCAAGACTATAGTGTTCCTGGTTTAATAATATTTCACCAAAATTGTACCATGCCAGGTCAAAATTGGAATTACAGTTCAGAGCAAGTTGATAACTGGCCATGGCATCATGGATTTTATTTGATGCTTTGTAAATCAATCCTAAATAATAGTAAGAATCAGCGGTGTTTGGATACTTTGAAAGGCTTGAAAGAATATATCGCTCGGCTATCTCAAATCTGCCAGCATAATAATGCATGATACCAGAATTCACAATCGCTTCAACGCGATTGGGGTCATGTTTGATGATTGATTCAAAACATGTTGCCGCTGCATCATATGAATTTTGGTTGGCATGATTCATACCTTGTTTAAATAATTCAGTTATTTTGGCTTGCATTTTGCTCACTTTGATTTTTAAGTTTGAAATCAATTTTTATACCTTCTATTTATATAGACACGAAATTTTGAAAATTCTTACACAAAAAATAAAAAAAAATGCAAATAAATAGTTTGACAGGCACAAGCATAGATTGATTGGATGAAAAATTTAATTTTCATTCATTATTTCCACAGTAGAAATCGTGGATCTTACATACCCTTATCCAGATTCAGACGATGAAAAAAAACTTGCTTCCCCATTCTTTGGATTCGCCCGATTTCCTCTGATTCCCCCTACATTGGTTTCAAACATAGATTTTAAATTTGACAAAAATATCACAAAAATAAAATTTTGAAATAACAAATTTTATTTTAGATATTTTGAAATATGTTGTTCTGGCAGTATAAGTAAGCGGTCATAAATTTTCGCGTATATCTTAGGGGCGCATTCCCAAAATGTCGGACATTCGGTTTCTTAGCCCTGAAAGGGCGGCGTGACTTGCCGCACGCAAGGGAAAAAAACGAGGTGTTAAATCACGTTCTTATTCATGAAGCATCAAGCGTTGCCAACGTCCAGGTGGGCCAGAAACATTACAGTGGGACGTATGTAAAAGTTAGGGGAAAATGTAGGGAAAAATGGGCATCAACCAAAAACCGAAATCAAACCAATGTCCGAAACCAATGTAGGGGCGAACCTTATGTTCGCCCCTACATTGGTTTTCGAACATAGGTTTGATTCCGGTTTTTGGTTTAAAAAAAACACCCTAATGTAATGTCCGACTTTCATCGGTTCTATTGCTGATCTTTCCAGGCATTTTTCATTTTCTGTAATGATAGATTAACAATTGTTGTTCCTTCACACCCGATGATTTGAAACTGATCAGTATGCAAAATTTGTCCGATGTGGCAGGTGTCCGAATCTTTCATAATATCTTCAAAGGCTGCTTTATTTTCAGGTTTAAGGCTTACAATAAATCTTCCAGCTGATTCAGAAAAAAGTCGTTTATCATTGGTCAATGCTTTTTGGCATGAGATTTTCCGAATATCAATATCTACACCCAGCTTGCCTGCCATTGCACACATGGCAAGATGAACAGCCAAACCGCCTCTATAAATGCCATGCGCTGATGACAGCAGCCCCAGTTCAATACATTTTGCCATGGCAGAATATAAAGAAAAATTCTTTTGTGTATTCACTTGAGGAATATTTAATCCAGTATATCCAAAATGTTCATAATATTCTGATGCGCCAGCCTCATCAAAGGTTTTTCCCACAATATATACAAGATCTCCTGCATGCTTGAAATCAAGTGTTATACACTGTTTAATATTTTTTACACGACCTACTGCTGAGAATTGAAGCGTTTCCAATGCAGAAATTTTGTGAAATTCGCCATATTTTCCAGCAAGATGACCATCAACATACATGCTGTCTTTTCCGGAAAGTAATGGAATGCCATAAGCCATGCAGACATCTTTCAATGCCTGACAGGATCGTACCAGTTGAGCAGCCTTGAATTTGCCATCCGGATTATCATAAGGATGGTATTGAATATTTGGCCAACAGTAATTATCTACACCTCCGATATGATCAATTTGCGCACCACTGGCAATTAATCGTCTTGTGGCTTCATCAATGGTGCAGGCGGTCATGTGATAGGCATCAATTTTTGAATACATGGGAATAATGGCTTGGGCAAAAGCAAGTCCAGTATGTTTTCCTAAAACAGGACAGATAACAGATGCATCCCCAGGGATGTCTCGATCAACGCCAATTAAAGGCTTAATTACGCTGGTTCCCTGAACTTCATGATCATATTGTCGAACAATCCATTCCTTTGAACAGATATTAGGCCGTTGAAGTATATCCAAGAGCAATTGATTCATGTTATCAGGGGCTTTGATAACAGGTTCATAAAGTCCACGTATGGAAGGCGAACGCCACTGTGCTTCAAAGGTCCATTGTGGAAAACCAGCAGATAACAAATCCATATCCACATAAGCACAGGTTTTGTCATTATACAAAACATGGAGTTTACCTGAATTGGTATATTCTCCAATCACTGTGCATTCAACAGCATGTTTCTTTGCAAGAGACATAAATTGTTCAAGATTTTTCGGGTTGACAGCAACAGTCATTCTTTCTTGAGATTCAGATATCCAGATTTCCCATTGATCCAGACCTTCATATTTCAAGGGTACTTTGTCCAGGTAAACCACACATCCATTTGAAAATCTTGCAGATTCGCCAATGGATGAAGACAACCCGCCACCACCATTATCTGTAATAAATTCAAAAAGATCTTGATCACGCGCTTCAAGAATAAAATCATGCATCTTTTTTTGCGTGTATGGATCACCGATTTGTACATGACCGGCGGGTGTATTTTCTGAAAAAATTTCAGAGGATGCTGTCACCCCATGAATACCATCCTTACCAACACGTCCACCACACATGATAATTAAATTACCATTATGAGTCGTTTTGGTCTCTGAAGGTTTACCATTGATTTTTGATGGCATCAATCCAAGAGCAGTAACAAATACCAGGCATTTTCCCATATATCCTGAATCAAAAATTACCTGACCAAATGTTGTCGGTACGCCGCTCTTGTTACCGCCATCGCGAACACCTTCAACAACGCCATCCAGCAATCGTCGCGGATGAAGTTTGGGTTTGAGAGGACCATTGTAATCTCGAAATCCCACACAAAAACCATAGGCACCCATAATTAGTTTAGAGCCTTTTCCTGTGCCTAATGGATCTCGGTATACCCCCACTATGCCTGTTAAAGATCCACCATAGGCTTCCATGTTTGATGGTGAATTATGGGTTTCACCAGTAATGACATAATAGTGATCATCATCCAGGCGTCCAACACCAGCATTATCCCATAAAACAGAAATAACCCAATCTTTCTTTTGTTGAATTTCTAAAGTTGGTGCTTCAATAAACGTCTTGAACAGGTTGTCAAAGGTTTTTGTTTCACCTGTTTCCACATCTGTATAACGAAATGCGCCTCTAAAAGTATTGTGATTACAATGATCACTTCTTGCCTGAGAAATATATTCTAACTCTATGTCAGTTGGATCAGATAAATTAACAGCCTGACGTGCTTTTTGAACATCAGAACGAAGGAAGTATTGCCGAATAATTGGAATATCACTATCCTGCAGTGCCAGATTACGTTTTTGGCTGAGATCTCTTAGTATTTCATTGCTTTCAATGTTCAATTGGGTCACTGTGGGTTTATGTTTTAATTCAACACGTGGTATGATGTATCCGATACCTGTTGTGGGGTCCCATTCATCATGTGCATCTATTCGACATTGTTGAATAATGTCATTGGCCAACAATTCTTTAGCGAGAATTTCAACTTGTTTTCGTGTCAGTTTTTTTCCACACAGGCAATACCGCTTTGATGTATATACTGATTTACCTTTGTCAAAAGTCATATCCAATAAATCCTGGATAGCTTCCACAGCAGTGCTGCCTGGATTATCGCGGACACCGGGACGATATCCAATCCATATGCACCAGTCAAATGATATATTTAAAGGATTTATGTCTGATATTTGTGTGACAGGATGCGTAAATATTTCACTTTGAAGCCGTTGAAGTTGTTCTAATGTAAAGTTCTGATCAGTCGTGATAATATTGATAGTTCTTGCAGAATCAATAGTGATATCAAAATAGCGGTGGGCCTTGCTTATTAATAAAGATGCTTCCGCATCGGTGATTGACTGTTTGTAAGTTATTTCTATTCTTGATGGCATAGTTGTATCCTTTAGGTCATATTATCTGCCTGTTTTGTTGAATGGAATATTTTTAATACAAGGCATGGTTCAGAATCCTAATATGATAGCTTTTTCCACACTGGTTTAGATAGGGCGCATTTCAAAAAAGGGGACATTTTTTTAGCCCTGTAAGTGCTTCACATACCAGCCCAGGGCAACGCCCTGGGGAACTATGAAAAAAAATCTTTAGCCCTGTAAGGGCGTTACATAAATGAGCTACCATTAATCATGGTTTTTATGTGCCGCCCTTTCAGGGCTAAAAAATACCCCTTTTTTTGAAATGCGCCTGTTTAGATACTGAACTCTGTTGTTATTCATTCATTGATAACCTTGTTGCGTTTTCACATACAGTTAATTAATTCATTAATCAAGAAATTTCTTGGGATCCTTCATAATTATTGAAAAGTATGATCAT
>Ga0272440_1001755_pt1 | contig 17425 bp, 3 predicted proteins | sample SSMMMBAug17_FD_192440 | JGI IMG/M metagenome (GOLD analysis project Ga0272440, IMG submission 192440) | Marine sediment archaeal communities from Little Sippewissett salt marsh, Falmouth, MA, United States - SSM-MMB-Aug17 | ecosystem: Environmental > Aquatic > Marine > Wetlands > Sediment ... | reverse complement strand
CTGAATATTGACTATATTATAAGTATAGACATCCCCAACAAGATAGTCTCCCATGAGCGTTATATCTATATGATGAAACAGTATGGTATTTCCTGCAATCTGAATGCTGACAAGGCCCAGTTCGGAGGTTTCATAATTATCACTGACATGAAATGTAAATGAATCATTTCCTGTTGCATCTGGATTGGGTGTGTATATAAATATGCCCTGTGTTGGGTTTGTAATATTGATATGGCCTTGTCCAGGTGGCGATACAATTGAATATATCAATAAATCATTATCCGGGTCACTTGCCTGTAGTTGACCAGTGATATTAAAAACATTTTCAGGAACTTCCACTATAGAATCATGAACGACTGGCCGGTCTTGCGTGCCTGAAACAACAATATTGATTGTTTGCGGTTGTGATGTTCCCATGCGATCGCTGGCTGTAAACAAGAAAGAATCCTTGCCAAAAAAGTCTGTCACAGGCTTATATACAAGAATTGGCGGCGTGCCAGTTATTGTTCCATGTGATGTCGTTTCAAAGACTGCATATGTAATGGCATCATTTTCAATGTCTGTTGCAGACAATTTTATTTCGATGGATTCATCCTCAAACAGGGAAACTGTTTGTGCGATGGGTCGTGGAATATCATTTGATGCCTCGATTGTCACTTGAATTGTTTTTGAAACATAGCTGTTTTCATATCCATCAGATACGCGAATGGTAAAGGAATCACTTCCATTGAAATCTGAAAAAGGTTGATATTCAATATATGCATCATACCATTGGATATTGCCATGTTCAGGGGCATCTGTCACTGATGTAATCAATTGGTCTGATGATGTTTCCGGGTCAGAAATATCAATTTGCAATCTATACGCCTGATCTTCTGTTGTGGTAAATGAATTTTGTGCGATTATCGTGGGCAGATCGTTTACAGGTTTGATAAATATTGTCATGCTGACACTGTTGGCATCAGGCGTCGCTTTATAGAAAAATGTATCATATCCAAATTCATTTTCATTGGGATAATACAGGTATTGATCATCTTCTTGCGAAATCAGACCTTTTGTCGGGATTTGAACAATACTGATTTGTGCGGGTAAAGCCAATTGAATGGGTTCATCTTCTGTGCCAATCACATCCACCTGATAAATACCGACCCATATTTGTATTGTGGCAGTTTTTGAACTGACCTTGCCATCATATGCATTGACAGTCAAGGTATCCACGCCCAGAAATCCCGCAGCAGGTGTGTAAGAAACTCCTGCACCGCCAATACTGGCCAAACCATGCTCAGGTGATTCTATTATATTATAAGCTAAGATATCTTGATCCGCATCTTCAGCCATCAAGGTGATATGGGCCTGTTGATCTTTTTCAATTTCAACGTTCTGGCTTTCCAAAACAGGCGCGTCATTGACTGGTGTGATCCACACAGAAACAGTAGCAATTTCTGAACGTTGGATACCATCACTCAATTGATATGTAAAATTATCATCACCAGAAATGTTGGGATTGGGTTTATATACAAATTTTCCTGTTTCTGAATTCAGCAGATCAATAGCGCCTTTTTGCGGCATAGTCACTATTGAGTAGGATAGTGATGTTGAATCAACATCAGTGCCGCGCAGCATATCAGTATGGCTTGTGTCTTCATCTAATTGAATTGAAAATGACTGTGCCACAGGCGAATCATTGACTGCATGAATATCAATTGTCATTCGGGTGCCATCTGATTGCCCCCCATTGGCATCCTGAACAATAAAAGTCAATTTATCCTGACCCGATACATCATTGAGTGGCGTATATGAAAAACGACCTGTATCCGCAATGAAAATGTGTCCCAATTGTGGAGAATCCACTATTTTGAACTGAAACTGATTGCTGTCCACATCATTGACAATAATGTTCGCAGCAAAGGGAATATCTTCTTCAGTTTCAAAATGTGCGGGCTGGACTTCAGGATTATCATTTACAGGCGCTATGGTAATGCTGATCTGACCAATATTTGATTGTGATAAATTATCCATTGCCTGGAATCGGATAATATCCACGCCATATGCATTGGTAAATGGCGTGTAGGTAAATGCACCTGTGGATGGATTTGTCAAAATTGCCGATCCAATTTGACCATTTTGTACAATTGAAAAAGTCAATGCATCCAGATCAATATCACTTGCCAGGAATGTGGCATCAACGCTTGTATCTTCAATCGCATCCAGTAAAGAATTCATTGCAATGGGAATATCGTTTTGCGGCAAAACATTGATATGAATCTGTCCAATATTGGATATCAAAACACCATCACTGGCAGTAAACCCAAACATGTCTGAACCATTATAGTTTTCATCGGGTTGATATACCACTGATGGCGGCATTCCTGACAAATTGCCATGAGCTGGATAAGTAGCAATAGTATATGAAATGGCATCATAATCCGGATCCATGGCTTGAAGTAATATTTCCATTGATTGATCTTCTAAGCATTCCAGAGTACGATCATTGGCAACCGGTGGTTTATTCACTTTTCCCACCAGAATTTCAATTGTAAGGCGTGTGGTCACATAGCCATCAAACGCCTCTATCCAGAATGAATCCCGACCACTATAACTGGGATAAGGTGAATATACAATTTGACTGACATTGCCTGTTACAGAACCATGCGCAGGTTGTTCCCATTTAATTTGTAGCTCATCTCCATCAACATCAACCGCGTAAATATCTATATTTAAAGGCTTGTTTTCATTGGTTTGAAGCGGCGGTATGGGACTGCTAATCTTGATAACAGGAGCATCGTTAACCGGAGATATATACACAACGTACTCTTTTTCCAGATCATTAATCTTGTATGTAAATATATCCTTACCAAAGAAATTATCCATAGGCCGATACATCAAATTGGGTGGAGAACCAGTTAATTCACCAAATTGCGGTTGTGTTTCAATGACAACATAAACTGGCAGATTAATAGATAAATCATTGTCTTCATTACCAATGATATCTGGTGGCGAAAGTACGTTAAATATGATCATGCCAGTATCGCTGCCACCTTCACTGTCATTAACAGCAAAGGTCAGTTGATCGGCGCCAGTGTAATTGTTATTGGGCTTATAGGTTATTGCGGGTGGAAAACCAGTGGCATAGCCATGTTCAGGCATTTCTTTTATTTCATAGGTAAATCCTTGCGCCGGGCTGTCGATATCGTAGGCTGTCAGGGTAATTGTCATTGATGCATTGGCAAAAATATCAATTTGTTGCTGCAGGGCCACAGGCGGATCGTTGACAGGCTTGATTGTCACTGTCACAGTTGCGGATTGTGCCTCAGATTGATTGTCAGTTACTGAATAGACAAAGAAATCCTCGCCTGAGACATCAGGTCTTGGCGTGTAAATAACCACGCCATCAATGTGATCAATGATTGTGGCATTCCCATTCTGGCCGGTTAACAGCATGTTGAAAAATAAAGGATCATTTTCAGGGTCATTGACTGACAGAATTATTGTATATGGGGTGTCTTCATCAATCGTCATATTTTGCGCTGTGATGACTGGCGGATCGTTTTCATTGCTGATAAATATCTGAATTTTGGCTTCATTGGAATCCAAATAGCCATCATTGACTTTAAATGTAAATGAATCCTGGCCCACGACATTATCATAAGGGCGAAACACGCAATAGCCTTTTTCAGCGTCAGTCAGGGTGAGTTGTCCTTTTTCGGGTTGGCTCAAAATTTCATATGTGAAATTATCATTGTCCACATCATAGGCAGTCAATGTATAACTGGTAGAAACATCCTCTTTTGCTGACCAGGAATCTGAATGGGCTTCAGGCGCATCATTGACAGGTAAAATGTTAAAATCAATGGTGGCAAACTCTGATGACAACAGTCCATCATTTGCAATGTATCGAAAGGCATCAGTGCCATTATAATTATTTGATGGCTGATACACATAATCTCCTGTTTGTGTATTCAAATTAATTGACCCATGAACAGGTTGCTGGCTGATTGAGAATGTGATGATATCTTTATTATTGGGGTCAATGGCAGTCAGTTTGCCTTCAAAACTTTGATCTTCATTCAGTGTTTCTGTGCCAGAATATATTTGCGGCGGATAATTCAAACGTCGGAAAGTTGCAAATATTTTATGATTAGCGGCAATATCCTCAAAAGTATAGGCATTGCCAGATATCGTAACAGGGGTATCATCAACCAGTACCTGGTCAATCATGTAGCCATCATCAGGTGACATCTGAAATACTTTGTCGCTCATGCCGGGCAATGAAAGCGTGCCTTTGGGTGAGATTTGTCCATGGGCACCAGATATGGCCACAATTTCGTATTGGGCAGTCTCAAACTGAACATATAGTGTATGGTTGTCTTGAACATTATAAAATGTATACCGATTCCCCTGAACTGGTGATGCGATATCATCAATCCATAGTCTTGATACACCATAGCCCGGCGATGGCATGAATGTAAACGATTGCGATTTACCATCAAAAACAGCAGCCAATTTGGGTGTCACATTGCCATTGCTGCCAGCAGTTGCTGAAATGGTGAATGCTGGTTTGAAATGTGCTGTCAGATGAATATCGTGCTGAATATGTTCCAGTTTAAATGTTTGTCCTGTAATGTCACGCGGCGCGCCATCGACAGTGATATGGGAGAGTGCATATCCAGTATCAGGTTCAAATTCAAATTCAACAGATTGATCGTGTTCCACAGTTACAGGACCTGATGGCATGACAACGCCATTGTCAGAGCTTGAAATGTAAACCATATGTTCAATGGGGGTAAAGGTGACATACAGAATATGATCATCACTAATGGGTGAAAAGACATATCCTTTGCCAGCAGATTGCACAGCGTAACCATCAAGGGTCATGCGTGACACCTGATAGCCATCATTGGGAGAAATCACGATTTCAGTGCTTTCCATATCTCTGACAATCATTTGTGTGGGAGAAACACTGCCATAAGAATTTGATTTAATTGTAATGGTATGTTCATTTGCGCCCACGTTCAGAATTGTTTGGCCCAGGGTTTGGGCAGCATTTTTGGCTCTGTCCCGAAAGCATGTAAATATTTTTTTAGAACCGCTGTCACCAGACAATTGCCACTGCTTTGTGCTTTTCAATCTTTCCCAAATTCCACCAGTTGAATGGCTGACATTGCTGACATACATTTCTGCTGCACCTGATGCCCCCAATGTCAGGACAATATCTCGTGTTCGGGTATCAGGCGGCAACGTGATATTAATATTTGTCGGCGCCTGGGTATCAATACGAAATGCAATGGAGGTTGTTTCGCCAATCCGCCCTTCTTTATCCACAGCAGCCACATGGAAATAATAATTGACATCATCACCTTCAAGATCTCGGCTGGTAATCTTACGCGTCCGAACAGGCGGTTTCTGAACTGTATTGAATAAATCGATTTTATGGTCTTTCGCCTGATCAAAAGAATAGTAATAGCCTTCGATATCGTTGCTATCTGGCGGGTCCCATGTCATGGCAACATTCGGACGATTGGTAACTTCAGAAGGGATGGCGCTGGCCATATCTCGAAGTCGATTATTGATTGTGACATAAGGATGTGTCAGGCATCGCAAATGACGAACAGCGCCCGGCCCTTTATCTTTTGAGATGGCAGATCGTTTTTTTCCGCTTGTGCTGCCAGTCAATATAATATTTATCGTTTCACCTGTCGCAAAGATTTTAGCACTGCTTTGATTGTCCACCAGACGTCCTGATGCCGCAACCCAGGCATCAATGACTGGTTCATCGCTCGATTGCCAGGCAGTCACATTGATAAGGTATCCTGTCTCTGGATTGAGTCCAGAAATATGAAATTCATTATTTTCAATACTGGTATTTTGAATGAACTGACTGTTTTCATCAAATATTTTCAAAATAATATTCAATCCCAGGGTATTGTCTATTTTGCCAGACAACTCATATTGGGGATGACTTTCCATTTGCAAATCCACACGTGTGCCCACATGAAATCCGCCTCTGGATTGAATGGGATAACCTGATGCTACAACATCAACCTGATAATCATTTATTTGCAAGCCATTGGTATCTCTCATTCTTAGATTACAGACCTCAAATTGTCCCTTGCTGTTAGATTGCGCTGTGCCAATATAATCAGTCGCGTTGTCATAGGCTTTGGAAAATACCGATACAGTGGCATCAGAAACAGGACTGCCAGTTTGAGAACTGTTCAGATTGCCATAGATACAGCCACTGGCTGGTATTTCGAGATCGAACTGCTTATGGGGAGATTGCGCCTGATATTCCTGATCCAGATAGGACTGATGCTGCACAACAATGCGATAATCCCGCGTAAGCGGAGCATTGGTGATTGTATAAGCGCCAGTTGAATCACTTCGGGTGGTCTTAAAAAAGCCTGTCTGTTCCGAAAATACAGTAATTTCAGCATCTGCAATGGATTGGCTGGAATAATCATCAAGGATATGTCCACTAAAATTTGCGGCTGTTTTCAATGTAATATTAAAAAAGTTTGGATTGGGAATCTCAATCTGTGTGGCGCGATAATACGCAAATGGCATTTCATTTTTGGGCCATATCCAAAGGATATAGTTTGATCCTCGGGGAAGGCCCTTTAGCGTAAAAAAGCCATCACTGTCAGTTTGTGCGCGATCATATTGGTTTGAATTATCACTGGCCTGAATTTCTACTGTGACCTGTTTCAATGGCTGATTCATGGTATCGACAACCTGACCATTTATTTCGTAAGCATCCTGGGCTTGAAGCACAAAATTGACCTGGGTATCACCTGTGGCTATGTTGTTTTGCGTTAAACTGGTATGAAAATCTGAATCTGTATGACTGCCAACCGCGGTGACAAGGTAATCTCTTGATGGCAATAAACCCGAGATTTCATATGCACCTGTTTCGTCAGAATAGGTGCTTGCCCCAAAGTTCAATGAATCTGAATGGCAGGTGACAAATACATTGGCCAGGGCATTGCCTTTTTCACTCTTGATTATGCCAGATATGGTTTGCAACTTACTGATAACAAAAGAAATGTTGGATATGCTGCCATCAGCCATAGACAGCGGCGTGCTTTCTGAACTATCACGCAAGGTTTTAAATGGATGATAGTAAAACACGCCCACATCCTGAATTTGGGCAGACAGTATATAATCCCCTGTTGCCAGACCACTTATGATAAAATTGCCATCTGATGATGGGTTGGTTTCGGCCTGAACATCCATGTCTATGGCATTTGCAAGCATACGAATATCATGACCTGTAATGCCTGTTATCTGCCCCTGAATTTTTGCCCCCTCAGAAAGGTTGAAATTGATACCTTCTACATTATTATATAGGGTGCTGACAGCATTATATAGGGTGCTGACAGCCTTTGCATTATTAACATTCAAGGCATCTGGATAGTAGTGGTCAATACAATTATTGGCAGCAATATAAATGAGATAATCATTTGCAGGGGTTAAACCATCAATTGTATATTGTTTGATCATTTCATTGTTATACACAAAAGAGATTGTTTTTTCGTGATGTTGGGATGCTGAGCGGGCAGTGATATGCACAATTTCGCCATCAGGAAATGTATTGTAAAATTGAACAATGCCCGAAATTGACCGATTGGCTTTTTCTGGCAAATGAAATATAATATTTTCTGCATTTTCATTCAGTATATCTATGGGCTGCGCGGTTTCCAATGTGGGCTGATCTGGATAATAGGTCTGAGGATAATCATTGCCATATATAAAAACAATATAATCGCTGGCTGATTGGAGTTGATCTATTGTAAATGGCAAAGCTGCGCTGTTTCCTTCCAGTTTTAAAGAACGTTCAATGCCCAGGCCAGGTGATATGGCTTTTATCCAAAGGATATCGCCTCGTTGGATGCCATAAATTACACCCGAAATTTGTCGATTGGGGGACACCAACACAAAATCCAGATAGGTTGTCTGACGTACCAGTGTGACAGATCTAGTAATTGTTTGATAATCCTTGCCTGACACGTTGACAGCATAAATGCCTGGCGGTAATCCAGAAATCTCATATTGATAAGAACCCAGGTCTTGCGAAATCATGCGTCCCCATCCACCAGTAATTTCTGAAAACGCTTCGACATTAATGCCATAAACTGGTGCATTATCCGCCAGAATTCGACCGCGTATAATATATCCTGGAAGTAAGATTAAGTTGCGATTTGTTTCTGATGGTTGTACATATCCCGCATATTTTCGATTATAAACAGAATCATTGTACAGATTCGTATCGCCATTATCTGCATAGTAAACAGGCATGTTGTCACTGTATTGGGCCATGATTTGGTAATCGGTAACAGTGTTATCCAATCCATGCATTACATAGCGGCCCTGTTCGTTGGTTTGACATTGCCCCACAAAATTGGCGCTATCGGAACGAATGGTCACCCAAACACCTTCGCTTGCTTTTGTATTTTCTGTGCCTGTAAAAATATCCCCTTGTATGGTCGCGCCGCTATTCAGTTGAAAATTAATTTGGGTTTGGGTCAGCATGCAGGCATTGATTACTGTTGCATTTTCAGGCGTATCTGCTTGATTGTAGTACTGAACAAAATAATTTGATTTAAAAGATTTGATAACATAATCAGGTGCGGGAATAAGACTCAATGTGTAATTTCCACTGAAATCACTTGTCGCTGAGGCTGTTTTATGCCAAAAATCATTTGTTGAGACAGCCTGAATCAAAGCATCAGGCAATGGTGTGCCATTCATGTCTGTAATTTGACCAGTGATCAAGACCTGATTGTTCAGATTGAAATCAATATCTGTTCTATTGGTCGCAACTGATGAAATCGACTGATACACATAATCATCAGAAACAATTTCAACAAGATAGCCTTTAACATAGGCATCAATGACTGAAACCGGTGCCAGACCTTTTAAAATATAAGCCCCTGAATTATCTGTTGTTGCAGTGCTTCCAACACGAATCTGTGATGACCAGGCATGCACAGTAATGCCTGATACTGGATTGCCATTAAAATACACATGGCCCGAAATATTTTCACCACTGTTTGGATCAAAAATAATGTCAATTGGCTGCAAAAATGGCATTGTGGGTTGAAGCCATTTTGCCAGATTGGCTGATGTTGTACTTGATGTGGGGGCATCTATTCCGGGTGTCTGGTTGTCGGTGAGGGTAAAAAAGAAATCAGTATCAAATGTTTCTGAATATGCAGAAATACGATATTGACGATCTGGATAAAGGCCCTTGAGTTGATAGAAGCCATTTGCATCAGTGACAGCCAGTGTGCTGTGACTGTTATCTCGCGAAGTTGCATGGACTTCAACATTGGCAATGCCATTATTTCTGTCATGAATTTGGCCGGAAAAACCTGCTACAGGCGCTTTGGGCATAAACAAATCAATGCCTGAAAGATTATCTGCCAGAACAATAACACGATTGGCATCCTGCATACTGTGCTGATTAATATAATAAAGCCCCTGATACGTCGTATCATCCTGTGGCGGCCATGCAGAAACAACAAGATCCGATGCTACCGGCAGGCCGCTTACTGTGTATTGACCATTGACATCAGTAATTGCTGTTCCTTGAAGGCGATCATTTTGCCATACCTTGATCTGAAATCCGGATAAAGGTTGGTCAGGTTGTTCCAGATCAAAAATATGGCCGCTGATCGCACGTGTTTCTTGAAATATAAATTGCGCTGTTATTTGATGATCACCATCTGCAAGCATGGGATAACTTTGGATAGGGCCAAAATCAGTATTATCAACAAAAACAGATTCAATTTGATAATCCGGTTCAGGCTTGATTTCAAATGAAATAATTGTGCCTGCGACAACAGTCATTGTGCCATTTGGAGAAATCGTCCCTCCCCCATTTGCGAAAGCTTTTACAGTGTACGTGGGTAAAGTTTCAAAACTGACATGAATGGCGGCATCAGTCTGTAAATCAGGAAATATATAATTTGTTACAGGGCCAATGGAAATATTATTAACCAGAACATCGACAATTTTATAGCCAAAATCAGGAATAATAACAAATTCTGGATAGTCTCCCGCAAGGAATTGTATTTCTCCTGATGGCGTTATGATGCCGCCTTCATCGGCAGTTGCCACAATGGTGTGGCGGGGTCGCAAAATAAATGTTGCATGAATGTCATGGTCTTCCTGAATATCCCAGAATGTAAAGCGATCAATGGCCCCTTGTGCGATCTGATCCACAAAAACATTATCTATGGCATAGCCATCATTGGGCAAAATATCAAATGTTTGATCATGACCTTTGTTAACGTTCATTTGACCTGTTGGGGTAATGCTGCCATTTTCATCAACAGTGGCAGTCAGTTGATATTGACGAAAGCTGGCAATCAGGGTATGCGGCTGGGTGACATTCCAGAATACATATATATTCGCAGGGGGGATCTGTGAGCCATCGACAAAGAGCGAATCAATTATATAGCCATCGTCAGCAGTAATCATAATGCTTTGGTCATCACCTCTTGGCACTAAAACTTGACCTGTGGGAGATACTGAACCATGTTCTAAAGCAGTTGCATTAATTTTCAACATAGGTTCAAATACAGCTTCAATTGTATGAGATGCAGTTAGATTTTCAAAAACATATGTATCTAGTTTCCCCAGATTTTCATTATCAACCCGAAGATTTTGAATGGTGTAACCAATATCAGGCTGAATCTGAAATTCCTGACTTCCACCCTCAGCAACAACGACAGCGCCTGATGGATAAATACTGCCATGGCTGCCTGCCACTGCCTGTAAGATAATGCGGGCAGGTTCGAATTGCACACTGATTGTATGGTCTTTGTCAATATTTTCAAAATAAAACTGATTCACTGCACCCATGTTTTCATTATCGACAGAAACAGAAGCCACGCGGAAACCATGATCAGGATTAAATTCAAAGAACTGGAATTCCCCTGGTGAAACTGCAATATTGCCCTCAGGTACAATGCTGCCATAGGGGCCGCTTGTGGCCTCAATTGTAAAAATATCACGCACAAATAGAACTTCTATGGTATGACCACTTTGAATATCAAAGAAGGTATATTTTTTGATTGGACCAAAAGAGATGCCATCAACCAGGACATCAGACACGCGATAGCCTTCATCAGGAATCATTTCAAAGGATTTAAACGATCCGGTTTCAACTTTAATCGTACCTGATGGCACAATTGCGCCATTGTCATTTGATGCAGCCATTATCACCATTTTGGGTCGGAATGTGGCATGAATTCGATTGTTATCCGAGATATTCCAAAAGGTAAAATGAGACACTGGATCAATGTAAGCACCATTTATCTGAACTGTATCAATGACATAGCCTGGATCTGGTGCAATATCAAAGGACTTGTTATCATTTAGATAAGAACTGATCCAGCCATTGGGTGTAATGCTGCCATGTTCATCACATGATGCCTGAATATGAAAATCGCCCAGCATAAAATTGACATTTACAACCACATTTTCATTGAGATTTTTCAATAACAGGTAACTCATGGGGCCTTTGGATAGACCATTCACCTGAACATCAGCCACATGATGATTGACATTGGGGGAGAAAGTCAATTGAATATCATCCCCAGCATTGACACTGATAGGACCTTCCGGGGAAACCGAACCAGCGCCATTAATATTAACAGAAATCTGAATTTTTGGACGTGCAGTAAATTCTGCATGAATTGTATGATTCGCCAAAATATCGACAAAATCATACGTATCTTTTGGCCCGACAGAGATGTTGTCAACAAATATGTCAGATAAATAATAGCCAGTACTGGGCAAAAAGGAAAATCGGATAGAATCACCCTCACGCATGAACACATTTTCATTGGGGCTGATATTACCGCCTGCTGATGCAGATACAGAAATGATGAACTGTTTGACTTCATTCTGCACAAATATTTTGACAGTATCCTGCGCTGAAACATTGTTGGAATTAAAAACAGTCAGTTGAAATACAAGATACGCCCCAAATGTAGAAACTTCAGGCGCAATGAATTGTGGGGTTTGAGAAAAAGAATCATCCAGTTCAATTTCAGGCCCGCTGAGTTGGGTCCATTGATATTTTTCAATAGCATTGGCAGGATCATAGGATAAAGAGGCATCCAGGGAAACAGTATCCCCTTCAATTATTTTTTGATCAAGTCCAGCATTGGCAACCAGGGTATAGTTAAGACGTCGGGTCAGCATATCCTCGGCATTGGTGCGTATTTGATATGATATGCCATTGCCAACAGTACCTGGTACAGGCTGACCAATAATCACGCGCATATCCATTGTTTCACCCATGCCAAAACCGCTGCCAGCAGAGGTCATGCGATTGGGGATTTGTTTGTCAAAGTCCTGTCCCAACAAGGGAGTTGCCATAATACACAATGTCCATAAGAGGACGATAATTCGCGATAAGTGTGACATGTTATGCCTCATTTTATTTAATGATTTCTGAATGTTGAGATATGTAATTTTTTTTGAAATTATTGATTAATTGTTTTCGTAATCGACAAAATTGGGGATTTTCTTGAGGGATCAACGAATATTGAGATCTTACAATCAACAAATTTATTATATATGGCGTCCATGGGTAAAAGATCCACATGATATGCTTTTAGAATCGGCTCGACAAATAATTTCATAATCGGACAGGTCGGACAGATCGGACCTGTCCGAATAATTGACGCAAATGGTATTTTTTAGCCTTTAAAAAGCCTAACATACCAGCCCAGGGCAACGCCCCGGATAATAATTTATAGTGATTTGAGTCCTGTGATGCAACAGATTCCAATAACAACAAAATTTGGGGCTTTTTTTTAACCTATTGAAAAAAAGAGACTTGTTCGTCACAAAAAAATATGATACGAAGCGATACAGTATTTTGAAACTCATATTAAATCTTTAAGGAGGATTAAAAAAAATGATTCAAAAACGTTTAAACTTATTGGTTCTAACAGGCTTAATGATTTTTTCTGTTGGATGTGCCCGATTACTGAATATCGGGACAACAGCGCCTGCAGATGAAATCTATGAGAAAGACATCGTAGCAAACAAGGCGATATCTCAACCGGCTCCAGAAATAAGCCAGTTAGACACAAGCCAGTCAGATGATTTGCTGCAACAACAGCAAATTCAAATTGAACGATTGCGATCAGCTCTTGAAAAAAAGGAGATGACAATTCAGGAATTCAAAAAGGAATTGGAAATCGCAAACTTGAAAGTACAAGAGGGTGCCAAAATGGTTGGGGGAGAATCCTCAGCACAATTGCCACCCAATGCCAAACCAGGTGAATGTTATGCCAGAGTTTATGTTGGACCCAAATATAAAACAATTTCCAAACAAGTGATGATTCAACCTGCAACCGAGGAAATTAAAATTCTTTCTGCAAAATATGAACCTGCCGAAAAACAGGTTTTGGTCTCTGAAGCAACCACTGAATATAAGGAAATTCCTGCTGTCTACAAATGGGTATCCGAAAAAATATTGGTCAAAGAAGCGCATACGATCTGGAAGAAAGGACGTGGCAATATTGAAAAAATTGATAATGCTACTGGTGAGGTCATGTGTATGGTGCATGTGCCCCCCTCTTATAAAACTGTAAAAAAACGAATTATGGTTAGTCCGGCACGTATTGAAGAAATTACAAAACCAGCTATTTACAAGACAATCAAATATCAAAAGTTAATCCACCCCCCTGAAAAACAAGTTGTTCCCATACCCGCTCAGTACAAAACCATTACAAAAAAAGTACAAATTGCTGATGGCCAAATGATCTGGCAGCGTACCATGTGTGAAACCAATATTGATAGTAATCTGGTGCTGAAAATTCAACGCTATTTAAGAAAAGATCGTTATAATCCAGGACCTGTAGATGGTATCCTGGGTTCACAAACACGTCGTGCTTTAAAATCATTCCAGCGTGATAAAGGCCTTGCAATTGGTAGTATTACCTATCAAACGCTTGAATTCATGAAAATAAAAGTGGATAAAATTGATAAAAAGAAATAATGCTTCAGGCATTATTTTCAAACGCAAAGGAAACAGGTTCGGTTCAAAAATGATATCGAACCTGTTTTTTCGTTTTTCAGGAGCCCATTATGAACAAAAATGTTTTTTCTTTTATCATTGTTATATTCTTACTTTTCTTACAAAGCTGTAGTCATACGCCTTCTGTTTCGATACCAACAGAACCACCAAAACCAACTGTAGATATTGAGTCAGCAACCTTTCAAAAGGCTGAACAATTGTATAAGGAACGTTCATATGCTGAAGCACTTGACATGTATTTAAAATATGTAACTCGCGCGACCTCAGATAATAATCAGTTAAAAGACAAAGCATTGATGAAAATTGGCTCAATATATACAATCCAGGGAAAATTTGATCAGGCAACAAAGGTATATACGCAGTTGATTCAGGAATATCCAGACAGTATGTTTTCATCCAGCGCACAATTGGGGTTGATTTACAATGATTATAGTCAAAAAAAATATGAAGAGGCACTTAAACAGATTGACCCGGCTTTTTTAGTCACGCAAAAAAGTGATCACAGCCGATTGTATTTATTGAAAGGTGATATTCTTCTCGCTTTGGATCGGGCACAGGAGGCTGTCGTTTCCTATACCTATGCCTTTGAAATTGCTTCTCAAAATGAACTTCCACTCATTATTACACGAACAAGACAGGCCATTACCATATTAACCCCTGATGAACTCCAGTATCTGATTAATGTATATCAAGGCCGGTTTCCAGTTGTATACATGCTGTATCAACAGGCCCAGCAAGAAATTAAATCTGATAATACAACTCAGGCAATATCTCTTTTAGAGAACATTGTTGCAAATTACCCTGACCATGATATGATTTCTACCATACAGGAACAAATTGAGTCCATAAAAAAAGGTGAAATATTTGAATCCTATACCATTGGTTGTTTATTACCCCTTTCAGGAAAATACAGGCAATTTGGTCAGATGGCACTTAATGGTGCATTATTCGCACATTCCCAGTTCTCAACACTTCAAAAGGTTTATCCTGTGCAGCTAAAAATGCAGGACTCAGGCGAAACAGTTGAAGATGCGATCAGGGCCTTTGAAAAATTGCTTCAAGAAAATGTTAAGGCTATCATTGGACCAATTACATCAGATCAGGCAGAAGCTGTCGCTTTAAGTGCAAATGCGCATCAAATTCCGATTATTTTGTTGACATCTCGTGAAGGTATCACCCAGGAACTCGAATTTGTGTTTAGAAATTTTATCACACAGGATTTACAGGTTCGTGCAATCACATCATATGCTATGGATGAATTAGGCTATCATGATTTTGCCATTTTATATCCTGATGATCCCTATGGCAGATCTTATATGGATACATTTTGGGATGTTGTTATTGAAAAAGGCGGCACTGTTCGTGCAGTCAATACATACACTGATCGTCAAACTGATTTTTCAGAATCCATAAAAAAAATGGTGGGAAAATATTTTGATCGACCTGGCGTCAGCAAATGGAGTCAAAAAAAATTAAAACCCATTGTTGATTTTGATGCCATATTCATACCCGACAGGCCCGATAAAATTGGCATGATTGCACCTCAATTGAGATATCATGATATAAACAATGTTCAATTTTTGGGAACAAACCTATGGCATTCCAAACAAATAATTGATATTTCAAAATCATATGTTCAGAATGCTGTTTTTCCTGATTTATTTTTTTGTAACAGCCACCTTCCTCATGTGCAGCAATTTGTTACTGCCTTTGAAGCGACATTTGAAAAGAAACCCACTTTATGGGAAGCAATCACTTATGATACGACCATGATTCTGTTTGAATTGCTTAACACAGGCAATATTCAAGATTCAACACAACTTAAGGATGCATTAATTCATATGACCGAATATCGCGGTTTGACTGGATTTATGCATTTTGATGCCCAGGGTGAAGCGCAAAAGCAATTGTATTTATTAAAAATTAAAGGAGACAATTTTGAGGAAATAGGTCTTCGATGAATATTCTATATATAATATATGTCTGCTTATCAACAATACTGGTAGTTAGTATCCTGCCATTTCTTATTATCTGCGTATTATTGACCGGTCGCTATAAAAATTTGGTATTTCAGCGGTCAGGGATGTATCCCAAATTATTTCCGCCAAAAAAACATCGTATCTGGCTACATGCTGTTTCAGTAGGCGAAATCAATGTGGCACGTTCAATCATAGATGTACTTTTTGAAACCCATCCAAGCGTTGATATTGTACTCTCAACAACCACCCCCAAAGGATATGATCTTGCCACACGAATTAATCATCCCAGACTGCAATGTGTGTATTCTCCAATTGATTTTATTGTATCGGTTCGATTTGCCTTTCATGCGATTCAACCTGATATTCTTGTTTTATTGGAAACAGAAATCTGGCCCAACTTGATTTATATGGCCAACACACTGAACGTGCCTGTCACGATAGTCAATGGCCGCATTTCACAAAAATCGGTAAAAGGTTTTTTGAAATTTGCGCCGCTTGTACGATTTATTCTTCAAAAAATCAATGCCTTTAGTATGATCAGTCAGGACAATGCGGACCGGATTTGTCAAATGGGCGCGTTACCACAAAAGGTTCATGTTTCGGGTAATGCCAAATTTGATTTACTGAAACAAACCTGTATTCCACATTTACCTGCAAAACTGAGATGTCTGTTAAACATTAGCGCCAAAAATTTTGTTTTTGTGGCTGGCAGCACTCGCACTGGTGAAGAAGAAATGGTTGTTGCGGCCTATAAAGCGCTTTGCCATGAATATCCTGACACGATTTGTATTATTGCGCCGCGTCATATTGTCAGATGCCCAAGTATTGAAAATTTGTTAACAAAATTTCAATTGAAATATAACTTGTATTCCAGGTGCAAAGACATGCAATCGAGAAATGCATCTGTCGTATTAGTCGATACAATTGGAGACCTGTCGGGATTATACAGCATTGCCAATGTGGTTTTTTGTGGCGGAAGTCTTGTGCCGCAAGGTGGACAAAACGTTTTGGAACCAGCGGTTTGGGCAAAACCAGTTCTTTATGGCCCTCATATGGATGATTTTTTATGGGCCAAAGACGTATTAGAAACATCAGGCGGTGGTATCATGGTGGCCAATGTTGAAGACCTAACAAATCAGGTTCTGTTATTTGCAAACCAACAGGATCGGGCAACAAGGACAGGTTTAAAAGCAAGAGATGCTGTTGTGAAACTTGCGGGCGCTGCCCGAAAACATGTTGATATTATTATTTCAGAAATGTTATTTTCCGAGCATTCCTTTGGCTGAGAAGCAAAAGGTTCTTGAAATATCCGAAAATCAACTTGCAAATACGACTGAAAAAATATCTGAACCATCACGATCCAGATCAGGAAAACCCTGGACAG
>Ga0272440_1001754_pt1 | contig 17429 bp, 11 predicted proteins | sample SSMMMBAug17_FD_192440 | JGI IMG/M metagenome (GOLD analysis project Ga0272440, IMG submission 192440) | Marine sediment archaeal communities from Little Sippewissett salt marsh, Falmouth, MA, United States - SSM-MMB-Aug17 | ecosystem: Environmental > Aquatic > Marine > Wetlands > Sediment ... | reverse complement strand
TACCCAACCGCAAGGATTCTGCTTTGATATTGAATGCACTTCCGCCGGTAATTATGGTTTTTTCTTTGTCAGAATGAATTCGATAATCGCGAATATCTCTCACACCGCATAATATAATAGATTGTGGGAAATTTTTGGGCCTTCTATCATATCCCGCTCGAAGTTGTCGTAACAATGAAATTAATGTATCACCCACCAACGCATCCACTTCATCAATAAAGAGTACCAAAGGATTTGACAGGTCTGCACATAGAGTTGTCAATGCCTGGTTAAATACAGATCCATAAGCTGTTTCATCGAACAATTCCAGCAACATATTTTTGATTATCATATTGTCGAGATGAATTTTAGACCGAATGGCCAATTCCTGAATGACCGATTTCATGCCTTCATGCACGTTTTCTCTGGCGGTTTGCGCGCATTCAACATTCATATATAGACAGTTCAATTGACAGTTTTGATTGATATATTCCATTAAGGACAGAAGACAGGATGTTTTACCTGTCTGTCTGGGGGCATGAAGTATAAAATATTTTTTTTGTTCAATTAAAAATAAAATTTCTTCTAAATTAATTCGTTCAGAAGGATTTAAACAATAATGATCTTCAGGGTTGACAGGCCCGGCTGTATTAAAATATCGCATTTGGTTTCCTTTCGATTTTGTTTATGGCAATCAAAGAAGGTGCATTCTCAAATAATAAATGACGTGACGCACGAAAATCTTATAATATCATAGAAAAAATAAAAAACAAAGCGCATCAATAAAATTGATACCTTTAATTGGTTTGGAAAAATCCAAAAAAAAATATACATTAATCAAAATAATTGTTAATGCATCGCCATCATACCATTTTTTGAAAAAAAACAAAGGATACCGGCTGTAACTGAGGCAATTGTTTAAACACACAGGCAGGCAAGCAAGCATTTGGCGGGCGAGGATTCCTAAACAATTGAAGATGGAAAAAACAAGCTTTTATACAAATTCAACGCATACCGGTCGGTCATACTTGCAATAACATCGGCGACCTGTCTTTCATTGGGTTGACAATCTTCAGGACAAAGGGCCATTTCCAGATCATGTGCTGCCTGCTGAAATATATCACGATGTTCCAATAAATGATCATACAGTTTGGAGACAATCGCTTTGGCTTTTACAAATTCATTATGCACCCGAGATGACCGATAAACAGTATCATATAAAAACTCTCGAAGGGCTTGCATGGCAGTTAAACAGTCATCACTGATAATTAAATGAAGAGAATCATTTTTAATACTGCTGGAATAAACCAGATCTTTTATCATTGTGGTGACTCTTTCAGAATGTGTCTTTCCCAAAACCTTTATGCATTTGTCTGGAATTTGATTGCGGTTGATCACCTGGCTGCGGATAGCATCATCAAGATCGTGATTCAGATAAGCCATAATGTCAGCAATCCGAACCACCTGACCTTCAATTGTGATTGCACTTTCTTTTGTGCTTAAAGGAATTATGTTGCCAAATCCCCCCTTGGAATGCTTCATAATGCCATCTTTGACTTCATAGGTAAGATTCAGGCCATTTCCCCAGTTTTCCAAAATATTCACCACCCGAATGCTTTGTTCATTGTGAGAAAAATTCTCGGAAAATACTTCTTTTAATGCAGTCTCCCCCCCATGACCAAAAGGTGTATGTCCCAGGTCATGCCCCAGGGCGATAGCTTCAGTGAGATCCTCGTTGAGACGCATGGCTCGAGAAATGGTGCGCGCAATTTCAGACACTTCAAGGGTGTGTGTCAAGCGGGTCCGATAATGATCGCCCAGTGGTGATAAAAATACCTGGGTCTTATGCTTAAGTCTTCGGAAAGCATTGCTGTAGACAATACGATCTCTGTCTTTTTGAAAAGGTGTCCGAATAGGGCAGGGGATTTCTTTTGTTTTTCGACCGCGAGTGCAATCACTTTGACAACCATATGGGGATATAAATGATGCTTCTCTTTTTTGAAACAATTGTCGAATTGTCATATTCACTATTCCGGATAACCTGTAATTCTGCGAATTTCATCATATAATGGTTTCAGATGATTATACATGCGTTTGTACACAGATTCATACAACTGATTGTAAATATGTTGATTTTTTTCTATTGGCTCAAAAGCTTTGCCAGAACGAACCATTTCGGTGATTGCTGATTGAAAATCTGGATAAAATTTCAATCCAACAGCGGCATCTATTGCGGCTCCCAGGCCAGATGTTTCAAATAGATGGGGTCTTTCCGCAGGGATACCAAAAATATCAGCAGTTATTTGCATGGCAGTGTCGCTTTGAGAGCCTCCTCCAGAAACCCGCAGCTTTTCTAAAGGAATATGCGTTCGTTTGACAATCCGCTCTTTACCTTCCCTAAGGGCATATGCCAGGCCTTCAAGAATTGAGCGATACAAATGTGCGCGCGTATGAACATCACCAAAACCAATAATTCCTCCTTTGGCTTCAGGTCCGGGGAATCTGACACCAGGCGACCAAAAGGGTTGAAGGATCAAGCCCATTGAACCGGCTGGAATTTCCTGGATCATTTGATCAAAGAGTTTTTCTACTGGAACCCCACTTTTTTGGGATTGTTTCTTTTCAAAATGCCCAAATTCTTCCATAAACCAGCTGACCATCCAAAACCCTCTGGATATTTGAGCTTCAATAGAATAACAACCCGGTATGGCTGATGGATAAGGGGGGATCAGGCGCGTTTGTTCGATATATTTATTGTGTGTGACATTAATTGTTGCAGTGGTACCAAAGCTAAGACATCCAATTGATGGTACGATCCCGCCAGAACCTAAAATTTCACAGGCCTTGTCCGCTGCTGCTGCCACAAGGGGTAGACCTTCTGGGATACCAGTTACTGCTGACGCTTTTGATGTTATCTGTCCCAATATATGACCCGGCGGGTACAATTCTGGCAGCATGTCCGGTGTGATGGGTAAATGTTTCCATTGCCAGCTCCAGGATGGTGCCCATTTCAAGGTTTTATAGTCAAATGGAATAAATCCAACCTGTGCGCCAATGGAGTCTACATATCGATCAATGAGTCGATGAATTAAATAGCCAGATAGCAATAAAAATTTATGGGTTTTTTGCCAGATTTCAGGTTCATGAGTATAAATCCAGTTGCATTCCGCTTCTTTTACAAAATAGTCAATGGTCTGTGTGGCCCCAAAAGCTTTAAATATCATGGCCCACAGTGGATTGGTAAATGGTGGGGAATCAATCTTTCGCTGATCCAGCCATAGAATTGCCGGACGTAAGGCTTTTCCTGAATGATCCACATTGATAACTGTTCCGCGTTGGGTGGTTAATGCCACTCCGGCAATGCGGGTTTTATCCAATCTGGATGTTTGCCATAAGGTCTGGCAGACATTGCAAAGGGATTCCCAGTATTTATCTGGCGGAAGTTCTGCCCAGCCGGGCTCAGGGGATACATAAGGGGGTCTGAATTTGACTTGCTCTTTTGCCAGAAGGTTGCCTTGAAGATCAAAAATCAGTGCGCGTATGCTCTGTGTGCCATTGTCAATAGTGAGTATTAAATCCCGGGTCATTAATATTTCCAGCCTTTGTTAAAATGGTACGCCATGTGCTTTCTGCCAATGGGAAAGATATTGTGTTTTTTCCATTTCCCAACGTTCATCATCCCAATCCAACACGGGTGCGCATAAATTCTGAATTTGTTCAAGATATTGCTTTCCGCCCTCGGGTAATATTAAGCCAATGCGAACTCTTCGTAATAATAAATCCGATAAATGACGAATATGTTCATTTTTTGCTACATAAGGAAGTTCTGCCCAACAGGTATGTGTGTTTGGAATCCAGTCCAAACTGTCTTTAGTGACTCCGGCGATAATATCCTTGACTTTATTGCCATATCGTCCCCACAGTTTTTGAAACGCTTTTTCTGGCATGGATTGTGGTTTTTGAATTGAAGTATCTGGTGGCGTAAACACAGGCTGCCCTTTTCCATCTGTTGAAAATGAAGGCAAAAAAGGGCGAACTGCATTCAGGGCGTCCCAGGCAAGTAATCGAAAGGTGGTCAGTTTTCCACCAGTTATGGTGACAAGACCTTTATCCACCCAGACCACATGTTCTCTGGATTCCTTTGATGGATCTTTTTTGTGGGCACTCAGGACCGGCCGAATGCCAGCAATAGAAGCAATACAATCCGATGCTTTGACATGAAGATCTGGGAATCGGGCATGAACAGCAGCCAACAGATAGTCGGCTTCCTGTCTGGTAATGACAGGTTCCTGATGTAATTCTTTGCCAAAATCAACATCAGTGGTACCAAACAAAACTGCCCCTTCCCAGGGAATGGCAAACACAGGACGTTTGTCTTCAGGATGTTCAAAGCTGACTGCTTCTTTGATGGGAATTTTATCCAATGGAAATATCAAATGACTCCCGCGTAAAGGCCTGAGGTGCAAGCCTGTCTGGGGTGACAAATGAAGTTGCTCTGCCCAGGCACCGGTAGCATTAATAATTGCCCTTGTGTTGAACGTTCGGGTTTGTGAGGTTTCAGAATCTTCAACCACAAGACCGGTAACATTGCCATCCTGGTCGCGAACAATTTCTTTGGCAGTGGTGTAATTTCGGGCAGTGCCGCCATTCTGGATGGCTTCATCAATCACCCTCAGAACCAGACGCGCATCATCGACCTGAGCATCCACAAATCGAAAGCCACCCAACAGATTGGTTTGCCGAATATGAGGGACCTCTTGTAAAAAAAGATCACGTGAAAAATACTGGTGCTGTTTTTTCCAGGCCAAAAGGTCGTATACGCTAAGGCCAATTTTGATTAACCATCGGCTGGCGCCATGATCACTGTAAATGGGCATGAGAAACCCCAATGGATCGACCAGTCCGGGGGCTTCTGAAATAAGACGTTCACGCTCAATCACACTATGGCGTGTCAACAAAATTCGGCCTTCTTTGAGATATCGCAAGCCGCCATGCACCAGCTTTGAAGATCGGCTGGATGTTCCCCAGGCAAAGTCGTTTTGTTCAATCAATAAAACGCTCAGGTTCATTCGGGCGGCTTCCCGAAAAATGCCAGAACCGGTAATGCCGCCGCCAATAACAATTAAATCCCAATCTGTTTGCAAATTCATCGTGTTATTATTTCCTGGTTGTGCAAACAGGCCGGTAATTGATACCCAATTCTAAAGATTTGAAACTCCTGAAGATAAGTCTTTCAAAACCGGCCTGTTATTAGTTAAAATGCATAGTTCAACGTTGCACCCAATGCCCAAACTTGCATCTTTGCTTTGTATGTCGCCTTTTGATCAATAACTTCTGTAATTAATGTTTTATCGTATAAAAATTCATATGAGGCTGTCAAAGGTTCGTTTTCAATACCTGCGGGTGCGCTTTCTCTTTCTTCAGAAGTCATATATTGGTAAACAGTATCTACTGTAAAGTGCCCAAAATTCAGCCCAATCCCTAAGGAATAAACAGTTTTATTGACATCAGATGAAGAAAAATCAAAGGTATCATCTGGTACTGGTGATGGATCATAATAATAGCCTCCCCGAATGGATACAAATTCGTCTGAAATCCATTCAAAACCAAACCGGATCTGACTGGTATCTTCCCAGTCTCGTCGAAATTCTTCTTCAGACCGACTATCCAATAAATCGGGTTCAAGGGATATGGCGTATCCCTCAATAATGCTCCATTTGGTCCAGACATAGTCAATTTCAAAAGATAATCCTTCATAGGGATGACATCGAACACCAAATTGAAATTGGGGGGGATGATCCACCTGAGTTTCAGCATCAACTTTGGTCACAATGGGTGTTCCTGTGTCTGAATTGCCATAAGATTCAGCCATACCTTCCAGCTCAACAGAGCCCGAGAGATTGACATCAGTGCGGCTGCGATAGGTCATTCCCAGAGTTATCTTGTCAGAAAGATGATACATGACCCCAAGATTGTAAGAATAATTAAATGTATCCAACATTTGTGCAACAACTTTTTTACCATGCGCATCTAAAGCCGCACGCATTTTCTGCTTGGTTCCTGCACCAAGAGCGCCGCCAAGTCTGGCAGTTAAGTCATCACGAACTTCTTCTGGAATATAGAAAATTCGCTCTGATTTGACATCGGTAACCCCCACTGAAATCCCAAAACCAAAAGACAGGCGATCATTCAGCATATATGAAATTGTCGGCGTTGCTGCAATTCTTGTAAAACTGCCAAAAGTGGAGTTATAAGCGCCCGGATTTTCTGTTTCAGGCCAATAGGCGGATGCACCAAATGGGGCATAAATTGCAAAACCGGCAACCATCTGTTTGTTTAGAGGGTAAGCTGTGGCAAAATGAGGTGCAGGTACAATTCTTTCCTTATTGGAAATATCTACAAAATCATTGAGACCTCTGTTTTTCAGTGGCGTTCCAATATCTGTGGGAGATCGTTTCATGATACCATCATCAACAATAAAATTGTTTACTTTAATGGATGGATAAGCAAAATGAACACCATTGGATACAGTAAAACGTTCAATTTGTGTTAATCCCGCAGGATTGTAGTAAATTGCAAAGGGGTCATCTGCATAAGCGCAAAATGCACCTCCCATTGCTGTAGCTTTTGATCCCAGACCCAGGGTATCCATGAGTCCGGCTGTGGCGATGCCTGAACATGTTATCATGACAGCAAGGCCAATCAAAGTAGCTAACATCCCTTTTTTCATTTTTTCCTCCTCACTAAAAAGATTAATACAAACAAATGCAAACATTATGTTCACCTTGTGTTTGAACATGGCGTTTGCAGTTTCATTGATTGGGACAAAAATATCATTAAATTCTAATTATTGCAAGTTTCATCTTATTATATAATTATGTTTTTTTAGCGAAGAATGTCTCTAACTATTCTTCTGCATTGGTCAACCATATATAATGGCAAGGATAATCTTTTAATTAATGAATTCCTACGCTGTAACGTGGACACGAGAAGGCGATAGCATTGACAATTCTATCAATTAATCACTGAGGTCTTCTTCAATCATACCGCCCGGTGGGGGCTTTCGCCCCACCGGTCGATAGGTTTGAGATTCATTGGATGTTTTTTGCAAGAGGTTCTTTTTTTTTGTTTTGACTGGCAGTTGGTGATTTGCTACTGGGGCAGTCCTGGCTTTGGGAATCGTTTTTTTATTCAGTCTGTACTGAGAAAGATTGCTTTGAATCATGTTAATCTGTTGCTTGAGATTTTCCAGTTTTTCTTCGAGCACTTTGATATGATTTTCGATAAGGGCTTTTTGAAGATCAGCATTGTCCTTGTATGCTTTACGTTCAATAGCCAGCAATTCTTCAAGTTGTTCACTATCAATAATATCTCTAATGGATCTGGCCAGGGCTGTCATTTCAGATGAAAGCCCATTGACTGTTGATGATAAATCTGAAATGCGTTTGTCCAATGTATCAAGGTCTGTCTTTAAGGTCCGCATATTTGAATCCAGTGTGTTGACGTTTTTGCCAAATGAATTAAGTTCTTCAGATACTGTTTGAATATTGTCAGCGACCTTTCCCATTCTTGTTTGTGTATCTTTTTGAATATCTGTAATGCTGGCCTGGATCACCTCATTTACATCCTTATTAAAGGCAGCAAACTTTTCTGAAAACTGGCTAAACTGATCAGTAAACGTTGTGTTTAATGAATTCAAATGACTGCGAACCTCTTCAATGGCCTGAAAGTTTTCCTGGCTGGATTTGCCAAGAATGCGACCCACATCATTTTGGTCTGCTTTTGTGCGATTGATTTTGTCAATAGCATCTTGAATCTCTTTTTGTTCCTTTCGCAAGGCTTCGGTTACCTTTTCCAAAAGAGATAATTTGCTTTGAAAACTGGATTCCATTTGGGTATGTCGTTCAGAAATGGTTGACATTCTTTGTACCACCTGATGCGACAAATCCTGAACTTCTTTGGGAACCTTTTGGACATTGCTTTTAATATAAAAATAGCCAAAGGCAGTTGAAATACCCATCAATATTATAAAAACAATTGAAAAAAAGGTGACCCGCTGGTTCATTTTATCGACCTGAAGTTCCATATAGTCATCCTGATAAGATTGAAGATAATCACCATCAATTCTGATCTTTCTGTTTACATCCATATAAACGTCCTTTAATTTATGAAAAACCCGAAAAAAGTTTCAGGTTTTTCCGCATTATTCCCACTCAATCGTTGCAGGGGGTTTTGAACTAATGTCATAGACCACACGATTGATTCCCATTACTTCATTGATAATCCGGTTTGAAATTTTTCCCAATAAATCGTGTGGTAATTTTGCCCAATCAGCAGTCATGGCATCAATGCTCGTGACCGCCCGAATGGCAGCAATATTCTCATAGGTTCGCTGATCGCCCATAATGCCAACAGTTTTCAATGGCAACAGCACAACAAATGATTGCCATAATTTGTTATAATACCCTGAATGTTCAATTTCTTCAAGTAATATTGCATCTGCATCTCTTAGAATTGCCAATCGATTCTCTGTAATTTCTCCAAGAATCCGAATGCCAAGCCCTGGACCTGGAAAAGGTTGTCGAAAAATCAGGCGCTCAGGTAATCCTAATGTCTGACCCAGCTTGCGAACTTCATCTTTAAATAAATATTTGAGAGGTTCAATCAATGTGAGATTCATTTTTTCGGGTAATCCGCCCACATTATGGTGCGATTTGATTACTGCACTGGGCCCACCAAAGGCTGATTGGGATTCGATAATATCGGGATACAGTGTCCCCTGTGCCAGAAATTTGGCATCCTGAATTTTGGCGGCTTCATTTTCAAACACTGAAATAAACAGGCGTCCAATTATTTTTCGTTTTTGCTCAGGATCAGTCACACCTTTTAATTGCGATAAAAATCGGTTGCGGGCATCAACAAAGATTATATTCATTTGAAACGTTTCTGCAAATATTTTTTGAAGGTCTTGGGTTTCATTTTTACGAAGCAGCCCATTGTCAACAAAAATACAGGTTAATTGATTGCCAATGGATTTGTGAATCAAACAGGCTGTCACAGATGAATCAACGCCACCACTTAGGCCGAGGATCACTTGTTGGTTGCCAACAGTTTGTTTAATGCTGTCAATCTCTGATGTCACAAAGGTATCCATGTTCCAATTGGGTTGACATTGGCAGAGTGCAAATAAAAATTGTCCAAGTATATTCTTACCCTCGGGCGTGTGGGCAACCTCAGGATGAAATTGAAGGCCCAACCATTTACGTTCGGCGTGAAAAATTGCGGCATAAGGAGAGTTATCGGTGACTGCCAACACCTTAAATCCATCAGGTAAGCGCGTTATGACATCACCATGACTCATCCAGCATGGGGTTTCCTCGGGAAGTGTATAAAAAGCAGATGTATTGTCTTTAATGTATAATTGGGCATGGCCATATTCTCGAAGGGATGCTTTTTGAACCTGTCCACCCAGTTTATGCACCATAAACTGCATGCCATAACAGATTCCCAAAATTGGGATGTTTAAATCAAATATTCTGGCATCGACCTCTGGCCCTTTTTCATATATGCTGGCCGGTCCGCCGGACAGGATAATGCCTTTGGGGGCCAACGTTTGAATTGTTTCAAATGATGTGTCAGGTGGGAGTATCTGACAATACACCTGATGTTCTCTCACGCGGCGCGCAATTAACTGATTGTATTGCGAGCCAAAATCAATAATGATAATCATATGCATCTGGCCTTGTTTTAATAAATTAAGATTTATATGGTTTTCGTCCAGCTTTATTTTTTCTGGCATCAATACTGCCTTCTCGCTGACTCAGGTCCCCCATCTTTACAACGATTGAGCAAAATCATTATATCCCATCATCACCAAAATCGTGGATATGCGAACTTTTTTCCGAAATACAAATGGTAATATTTGGATAATAAAGCGCGAGCGTTTTACATTAGTTGATAGCAATAACGTTGACAATCGCATAGCAAAAAGCAGTCGGTATTTAAATTTTACAGGATCGGTATCGTTTTGGTGTTTCCAAAAATCAATCTGCCAGTAATATTTCATTTTTTTTAAAATGGAATCAAAGGAGTAAACCGATTGGACAATTTTTTTATAGCCATTTTGTAATTCATCAGATGTCAGGCTTTGGTGTTTAAAAACAACATGTTTGGTATCGTATAGCTGCCAGTCTTTGGTCATTATTCTGCCTTCTTTATCCAGTCGCTTGAATAATTGAGTGCCTGGAAAGGGCGTTAGAATATTGATTAGGGGCATAAGCAGGTTTGTGTCCTGGATAAAATGAATCAGTTCATCAAATGATTCCACAGTATCAAATTCATATCCAACGATGAATGAACTGTGTACCAAAATGCCATAAGATTGTATGGTATTGATTGCTTTTACATAATCATATCGCCGGTTGATCCCTTTATCCATTGCAGACAAATTCTTTTGTGAAATAGATTCAAAGCCAATAAAAATGGCCCCACATCCACTGTCTTTCATGAGTTGCAATAAATTTTCTTCCTGGGAAATATTGATTGATGCCTGACACATCCAGTTGATATTTTTATCCTTAAGTGCCTTAAATAAAGAAATTGCAAATGATTTTTTACTGAGTATGTTATCATCAGCAAAAAAGATAGCGTTTTTCTTTTTATACTTATCTGATGTAGCATTAATTGTATCGATTTCTTGAATGACCTGTTCTACTGTTTTGGTTCGGATTTTTTGGCCATCAAAGGCATGGACTGAACAGAACTCACACCGAAAGGGGCACCCTTTGGCAGTTTGAAGAATATCAGACAGATATTTGCTTCTGGATAGTCCTCGCCGATCAGGGGGTGGAGATTTTTTCATATCAGTATAACCATCGGCCTGGTAACGTGGCATCAACTGTCCCTTTTCGAGATCAGATAACAATTTGGCCCAAATATTTTCAGCCTCACCAATCACCACAGAATCACAATGCAATGCGGCTTCATCCGGGCACATGGATGGATGAATGCCACCCAGCACTGTTTTGACACCGCGTTTTTGAAAATTGTTTGATATAAGATAGGCACGCGTGGCAAACATTGTTCTGACACTGATTCCCACAAGATCGACATCAATGGAATAGTCTATGTCTTCAATGTTTTCATCTAAAACTACAATGTCATGCGTGTCTGGTGTTAATGCGGCCAGGGTTGGGATGGCCAGCAAATAAGAAATATATTTGCGACTCATTAAAAAGCGTGCATGAAATGAATAATCATAAAAACTTTTTTCATCATCCAATCCATTTTTTGGAATAACAAGTGCTATTTTCACATTGCTCCTTACTCGTGAATAAATGATTACTCACGATATTAATGGGTTCGAGTTACCCAAGCATGGACATTTCGCCAGATACATTATCAATGGCAATGGGCTTTATTTTTGTTTCCACCAGTTCTGGTTTTATACTGGTTGATGCCACTACTTGATTTTTTGTTTGATTTGGGGAATATTTTAACAAATGAGACATTTGATTTTCAAATGCATCAATAAAGGGTTTGGGGTCGGGTATTTGCTTACTGTCACAGACAAGTCCCAGTCGTATATTTTGATTGTAGCTTAATATGGTTGTGCCGGAACCAATAAAACCAATCCTTGGCAGCCAATACATAATATTGGTAACCGGTATACTGTGGATATACATTGTGTTACCAGGGCCCTGTGTATTGGTCATGAGCAATGAGCTTTTTTTAGAAAAAGGAATGGCCATTTTTTCAACAAATGTTTCTGCTGACATACCAATGCGCATCAGTGATGCAAAGGCTGAAACAGCATCCGGTAAGTTGTCCAAATTTTGTATGCGTCGTTTGACTTCAGCAATTCTTTGAAGCGGGTCAGCAATATGAACAGGCAAATCAAATGGTATCAACCCAAAGCGGACATTACCAGAATACCCCCCCGGGCTCATTCGCATATCCACCGGCGTAATGGCACGTATTTCCCGATAATCAATGGGACTTCTGCGATACTTCAAGTATTGTTTTATAGCGCCAGCAAGGGTTGAAATAAAAATGATATTCAATGTGGCATTGGTGGCTTTGGCCAGGGTTTCAATTTCTTTTAAAGCAAAAGGACGACTCCAGATATATTGTTTTTTAACACCCAGCTCTGTTTTTAACAAACTGTCTGAATCTGAATTGAGTAAGATAATTCGGCCAATCTCACCAATTCTGTCTGTTGTCGTGCCCATGGCAACACGAATTGTTTCTATTATCAAAAAAGGATTGGTCACCGGTTTTAAGCAGGTCAACAATACAGATTGGGCTGTAGAAATTGATACATTCACGCACGAGTGTATCTTTTGAATGGCTTGAGATAGAAAGGGCCATTTGGGTGGGGATGAATTATCTTTTTGTTGGGTATTGTGATTCGTGTCAGAAAAAGAATCTGATAAAACCCATAACACGTTAACCAAATCCACCCGATCCATCAGACATTGATGAATTCGTGCAATGATAGCACATCCACCCTGATATTTTTTAACCAGAATAAACTGCCAGAGGGGTTTGTTCATGTCCATTGGAACTGACAAAATATTACTCATGAGTTTTTGGAGTTCTGTTGGGTCATTTTCATTTTTTAGCCGAACCAGTTCAACATGGGTACGAATATCAAACTGTTGATCATCAACCCAAAAGAAGTTCTTTTTCTGTTGGGTGTTTTCTTGAATAATCTTTTGATAAAATGGTGTTAGTTGCATCAACCGCTTTTCTATTAATGCCCTGAATGAACGTATATCAATGGGTGCCGATAATTCAATCAAGCCACTACATACAGATAGATTGGTAGGCCTGTCAACAGATAGCCAAAATTGTCCGGTATTGGAAACTTTTTTTCTCATTTGAATTCTCCTGTTACCATGCTAGTTGTTGATCTTGTCGTTACTGTCGGGAAAATAAAAATCGTATCAGATTGTGTGAACATGAGCAACTTATTTTTTATTGTTGATATCAATGAATACGCTTTTACCATCAAAAAATATTTTTCTACAAAAACACACACGACTCTTGCTTGCCACAAGCCCTATCATATGACCGCGACGCTTGTCTTGGCAAAAACGCTATTTTATCAGCAACTTTATATCCCTGGCCCTTCTTATGCCATTGTAGCACATATTGACAAAAAAAGCACTGACTTTGCGCTCTATAACCGCTTGCTTGGGATAAATCTTTGTATTTGGTGTTACTAAGTAAGCGATCATAAATTTTCGGGTAGATCGTAGTAATCGAGATCCAACCAATTTCCAAAACCAATGTAGGGGCGAACCTTGTGTTCGCCCGCCGAACAAAAACCAGTATTAAACCTATGAGCAAAACCAATGTAGGGGCGAACCTTGTGTTCGCCCGCCGAACAAAAACCGGTATCAAACCTATGAGCAAAACCAATGTAGGGGCGAACTTTATGTTCGCCCGCCGAACAAAAACCGGTATCAAACCTATGAGCAAAACCAATGTAGGGTCGAACTTTATGTTCGCCCGCCGAACAAAAACCGATATCAAACCTATGTTCAAAAATGAATTAGAAACGTTTGCCACGGAAAGGACACAGTTATAAGATGCTCATTCGTTTGATTACTTCAGCGTTGGGCTTTAGCCCATAGCCGTCAGGCTAAGGCAAACTCGCTCTGATGCTCGTTCCCAGGCTCTGCCTGGGAACGTGTTCTTGGCGGCTCTGCCGCCTGTTCAGTTCGGAGGTGGCAGAGCCACCTCGGAAAACGTTCCCAGGCAGAGCCTGGGAACGAGCATCGGAGCGAGTTTGCCTTAACCTGACGGCTATGGGCTTTAGCCCTACGCTGTTCTTGGGGTTGCCGAAATCGAGCATTCCTTGTATGAAATTCAATTCCCCTAAACTGTACATACGCCCGCCACGGACATAGTACAACAAGGCAGAAATAATGCCCCGGTTTTAGCTATAAAAATCCATCAATGCAAAATTGCGGCAAAGCCTCGACCGCCTGGGGTTGAAACCCCAGGCTATTCTCTGTCGTCCCTAAAGGGACTTAAAGTGTTATATTGAAAAAGATCTGTTGTAATCGAACGAATGAGCATCTTATAACAAGACACTATAAGTCCCGATAGGGACGTCAGAGAATAGCCTGGGGTTTCAACCCCAGGCGGTCGAGGCTTTGCCACAATTTTGCATTGATAGATCTTTATAGCTATGACCGGGGCATTATTTCTGCCTTGCAGTAATAGTATAAAAGCGCATATTATATAATTAAAATATATGGAATTTTGTCATTACTTTATTTATTATCAAGTTTAAACTTATATCATAGCCAAATTGTTATGATATAATGGTGGAATTGATATGTCAGGAAAGATTGGACAGGATCAGGGTGAAGGTGATTTCCGAAAAGTCGGTTATGTTACGAGTTGAGCTAACCTATTGAAAAGAACTTTTGTCAGCTTCATTTTTTTCAAGGATATTTTGATTTGTATTGTAAAGTCGGTTATGGCTCAATATCAGACAAAAAGCGATTAAAAATCCAAACAATATCAACCAGCCTGCTGTTGATACGATCAAGCCCATTTTCATTAAGAATGGCTTAAATTCGAGTACCAGGTGATGCTTTCCTGCGGGTATCCACACTGCCTGCATAATATAGTTGCCTTGAAACACTTCAGTCTTTTTCCCATTGATACTGGCTTCCCAACCCGGATGATAATTGTTGCTGATTACCAAAAAACCATTTTGAGTGCTTTCAACTGATAATTCAATTTTATTGGCATTACAAAAAATTTCATTAATCTGATAACTGGTATTTATTGATAACGCATTATTTTGATAAGTCACTCCTGGCTTTTTTTCCAAAATGACTTTTTTCTTAAAATCTTCACCTGTGTAAGAACCCACCTTTTTAAAGGCATCTTGCTTATCAGTGGCAATATCATGCCCGCAAACCATAAAATATCTTGGAAATGCATTTATATTTTCATATATCTTTATTTCATAGTCATAAACCAGAGACAATTGCTCTGATTGGATTGTTGTATCTGGTGAAATAAGTATATATTTCATGTTTAGCAGATCAATCAGGGGCGATTTAAATGTATTGAACGTCAACCATCGGCTGTATCTTTCTGGCAGCGATGCCTCTGGACCCTGTTGAGACAAATAAATGTATTGACCATACCTGCCTGGATAAAATGAACTGTACCCCCCAATATCTTCAATTCCAAAAGGCACAAATCCATTAAAATAAAAATTGCCAAATGTCATTATACGATAGCGGGATTGTTTCTTTTGTAGAAATTCAATTGCTGGCGTTTTTGGATATGCCAGGCTTTCAATGGAACGTGTATTGTATTGTAATCCAAAAGACATTAAATCATATGCCAGAATAAACGAAATTAACCAAAGGATATAGATTTTTACGTTTTGTTTTGTCGTTCGCAAAAGACAGACCAGCAGAATATAAACAGAACAGGCAATTACAAAGGGCGTTAGTATTGTTTCAGAATAAATGGCATAGTATTGTTTCAAGTACTTGAAAATGGATTCTTTTAAGATGTAATACTGATTGGGTGTATCAATGGTGGCCAATATACCCGAAACATCAACAACAATTTGTCTGCCTGTTTTTGTCTGAACAAACAATGCCAGGCTCAGTGATATCAGTATAATCATTCCCCACAATAATGGCAGTATCCTTTTTAGCGACTTGTTTTCATTATCCAATAGTGAATCTGCACCAAAAGCAGCCAGAATTGACATGGCAAAACCAAAGATATAAACAATTCGCGTAGGGGTAGATAAATTAAGCCCCGGAACAAACTTGATTAAAGGATAATATAAAATACTGCCCATTGCCATTCCAAGGCTCAAAAAGGATGAAAGCATGAAAAACAGAACAAAAGGTTTCTGCCGATAAATTAACAGTGAGATCATTGCCAGAAACAATGTTGGAATTCCCACATAAATACACATCTCATTGTAATTATTGTATATCTGACCATGTTTTTTGGGAGTTAAAGACAGTTTTTTAGCCGGGCTGCCAAATATATCCGGAAAAATGAGTGTGCTTAAATATTCACCTGGAATACAGGCTGTCTTATCAAATATTTTTTGGAAATCATAGGGGTGCCTTTGTCCTTCATTGAGCATCATAAGATGTCCAGTAAAAAAATTGGCACAAACAATAAAGCTGATCAGTATTGCCCCCATAGGTGCCATAACATTTAAAAATAAAATTTTTGGATTGCCATTGTTTTTTGTCTGTGTAAAGCGATATAAGATATAGATACCGATAAATATTAACTGATATATCAGCAAATGGGCATAGCCAACGCTTACTGCCAATGCACTAAAAAGTATCATACAACAAAACTGATACATGCGCTTTTTGCACAAATAGCATTCAATAGAAAACAACATTGCTGGCAATGTAAAGGCGATCATTGGCGTATTTTCAAATTCAAGCCATACCATGACATATCCATTGAACATCCATGATATTGCCCCCACTACCGATGCAATCAATTGAATATTGATTGTTCTCAAGTACAAATATGTAAACATTCCAGAGAGCATTATATGAACGAACAACAATAAATCATGCCCTGTGGTAATTGGAAATACTGTGTAAAAAAACAGGTAAACCGGTGAGTAATAACCCGGAAAGGGGTTGCCACAAAAAGTCGAAGGGTTCCAGAAGGGAATCACTGTTTCTGATAAACTCTGCTGAAAAAAATGATGCTTTGGATAAAAAACATTGACCGGATCAGTTATCAGTAAATTTTGTGAGATTATTCCTTTGTTAAAAGGTGCCCAGGGAAAATATTGGAATAATGTGTCAAATGCATAAAATGTCTTATTTGTCAGCAATACTGGTGAAAAGAAAATAAGTGCCAATGCAGCAATCAGTGCGAATGGAAAGACACGATGGCTTGCTAAATAAGTGATATGTTTCATGTAAATAAATGTTATTCCGGGAATCTTGAATAATAAGTTCCCTAAGTGTTTTGGGTTGTTAATTCCTGTATTATCGGCACAGCTCAGGTTGTTCATGGCAATATCTATGCCATTCCAATACTAAGTTAGACGATTATATTTGCAAGAATTGAACCGAAAACAAATACCCTGGCCAATTTAATTACCGGTCAAACTGGAACCTAATCTATGACTGGCAATTTGGGTTACACTCATATCAATAATGCGGATATTAGTTATTGGTATACAGATCAGTCATTTTTTCTATCTCCATTAGTTGATCAAAACATTGCTTCAACTTTTGTTGAATAATACATTGTTTATTACAATGATTTAAAACATAGTTCGCTGTTAAAAGAATTAGTTTCACTTTTGGATTTTTGGGAAGATTCTTTTCCTCCAGGTAACGATCCAATGTGCGTGTGCGAAAAACGCCATTTTTTTCCAAATAGACAGACCATAATCCACTGGATTCAGC
>Ga0272440_1001753_pt1 | contig 17431 bp, 6 predicted proteins | sample SSMMMBAug17_FD_192440 | JGI IMG/M metagenome (GOLD analysis project Ga0272440, IMG submission 192440) | Marine sediment archaeal communities from Little Sippewissett salt marsh, Falmouth, MA, United States - SSM-MMB-Aug17 | ecosystem: Environmental > Aquatic > Marine > Wetlands > Sediment ... | reverse complement strand
TTTACACCTGGTAACTCTGCAAGAAGAGAAGCTGCATGAGGAATGGCTGTTTCTGGTATGTCACGAAGCCCAATAGAGTCCAGCAACGCCTCAAACTGTTCAATTGCTACATCCATTCCTTTGGTAGTTGATGATGGTAGATGTTCTATTGCATCAAGGGTTTTTTCAAGCAACGCACTGACAATCATCGGTGAGTTACTATCAAACAATGAATCCATAAACGAAGGCGGCGGCATGTCGTCAAAGAAAAAGTCATCGTCGTCTTCATCGTAATCATCGTAATTGTCGTCAATGTATTCATCAATTTCATCATCATGAAGATTTTTCTTATTAATCTTGAATTCATCCTGACCATCATCAAACACATTATCAAACTGTTGGGCTTTTTCTTGGTCCATAAAGAAAGGAAAGGGCGAATCCATAATTGTAAAATCAAGACTTTCCAAAGCGCGCTTAAGGGAGCCGCCTGCATGTTTTGCTAAATTTTTGGATAATGCACGGATTTCATCCAGAACATGTCCTTTTGCCTGTTCAACAATTTCTTCAAACAGGTTTGGATTATGTTTTCGGTCTTCCAGATGCCATATGGTGACCTGGTAAAATTTAAGTAATAGAGCGCGGTTCGGCTCTGCTATGCCCAAACGTCGTTTGATTTCTTTTAAAATGATTTTGACTGACTTGGGTGACAAGATAATATTAAATACCGCAATGGCTTCACTATCATTCAGGCATTTGAATATTTCGGGCATTTGTTTATCATACAGACTGACAATTGGCGGACATTTATACAGATGTTGAACTGCTTTCGGAATGGGGGCAAAAATATATAAAATTTCACTGCCAGTCAATGTGGTCATTTGTTTTTGCATGCTCCCAAGCATTTCATTAAAAATTTTATTGTCTTTTTTTGCGCGAAGCTTGTTCCCCTCCAGATACAGCAAGGACAGCGCGCGGATCGCCTCGGCAATATTTAATGGAGCCGTATACTTATCTGCAATTTCAGTCAGTTTGCTGGGTTTTTTCCATAGATCATAAAGGATCTGACGTTCCACCAGATAGGGAATAATGGACTTGCATTCAATCTGACAGGCCTTGGCAATATCTCGTTCTGCCAGATGCATTTTATCGCGATTGAAATTGATATCAGCGGAAATCATCAAACTAATCACATGGCGCTCGATGACACGATTGTCATGAGGTGCACGTTTCATGGCCTCTTCTAAAACGGTTTCTGCTTTTCGAAATGCGTTTTTTTCATAATATAAAGTGGCCAGTTCCAAGCAAGGGACAGGATCATTTTCCATTTTTTCAAGCATTATAAGCAAGTATTTTTCCACTTCATTTTTGGCTGTCCGGCCTGATCTTGGTAGCTGGATCAGTAAATCGTATCCACTTCGATTTAATGGATCAAATGACAATCCTTTACAGACCAGTGCAATCAGTAATTCTTCGTTATCTGCATAAGTCAGATTTAACTCTTTGGAAAAATATTTCAGTCCAATAGATGATAATTCATCTTTGCGCTCCAGCCATTGTTTGGCTGTGTGAAACAGGATCATTGCTTTGGCCAGTTTTTGAGACTTTGTGTCAGGGATTTCAGCGGGCAGGCAATCCAGATATCGGGCGGCATTCAAAAAAGGGGCACTTTCACGAGTGTATTTAAATTTTGTTTTCATTATCTTGTAATTAGAAGGTGTTAACAATACTTTTGCTGCTGCAAGAATATTGTAGATGCTTTCTCTTTGCATCATTTGTCGTGCCAGAAGCAAATTAATAATATGAAACGTCGCCCATTCCGGTTTTTTGGGGTATAGTGATTTTGAAATTGATTGGATTAAAGAATGTATTTCTTTTGAGCGTCCATTATCTGCAGCTTTCATCAACTGACCAATTTGACGGTCTAAATTAACGGCCCCATCCCATAAGTAGTCAATTTTACTGATTGCATATCCTTTTTTCTTGAGAGTTTCTACAGGAGATGCGATTAATTTTAACTCATTAATTGTGGCGTATAGGGGGAAATTTTTAGAAATTCGGTTAAATGCCTGGAGCATGCCTGCATCATCTTCACAATAAAAAGCACAAATTCCGCGACAAAATAGTTTAAATTCAACATAAGGAGATGTTCTGGATAAGGGTTTGATGGCCGCATAGGCCTTTTCCCATTCACCAGCAGCCATCAATTTTTGCACATCAATCATAATTGTTCGATCTTTGGCCAATGCATCGTCTTCACCAAAAATATCCAGCAATTTCCATTGACCGGTTTGACAAATCCGGTTGGCGACAATTTGCTGCCCTTGTTTAAAGGCTTTTTGCTTTTTGGTATATGAAAAATATGCATCGACAGCCATTGGCAGGGATATTTTTTCGAGATACAAACACAAATGATCCTCAGATATAACTGAAAAATCAGGGAGATACTCAAATGCCTGATCCAGGATAGCAGCCGCTTCAACTGACATTCCTTTTGCAGTCAATTGTTCCTCTCTTTTCATATAGGACTGAAATAGCAATCCCCTGACCATCGGATCATCATTTATATTAGTGCATTTTTTTAATATTGAAATCGCATCTCGCGCATTTTTTTCCGCCAACTTTTTTTTGGCAATTTCAATGCGCTGAGGGTCGGTCATATTCAATAATTTACTTTGTTTGATTTTTCGTAACTTCTTGCTTTTTTTGCTTTTTTTAGCCATTTTGTGTATCCTTTCTGCGTCTAAATATGGTATGCAAGTCGATAAGCGCGTTGCATCTTAGTTACATTTTGTAGCACACTTTTTTGGGTAAATCAAGCTTTTCGTTAAAAAATATTCATTATGAGAAAAAAAAATAAAATTATCTTTGAATATATTATTTTAAAGGGTTTACTGGGGTATCTATTTGTATCGAAATAATAGAAAGAAAAAAAATAATATTTTTTTTGATTTTTTTTTATTGGTTTTATGTGGAAGCGTTATTGATTGAGCATTTCTAAGATATTAGAGCGGGGCAAAAAAATCAAGAACAGACGTGCCCATTTTTTATTATATATCTAACTCTTATTGTTTGGTTTAAATATGTTTCATCAATTGATTAAATAATATTTGCAATGTGTGCAAGCATGGTCATCGTCTTGGCAAAAAGGGTGGGGCTTAGATGGCAAGTTTCAAATTACATACAAGCAGGAAAAATTATGGTTGAATGATCAATCGATTCAATTGGATGTTGTGAACAAGGTGAGTACTGAATTGGTTGTTCAGGTGTTGAGAATGACCTGAAATGATGAAACTCGACTTCAGTTTGAATCATTTTAAAAATTTCATCATTCAACAAACACCACACTTTCGGCATCCATCATAACAAGGCCGACTGGTTTGAGCATCCAGCGCTTTTCGATATTCATTTGCCAGAAAATCTCTGGAAATCCCCTGATCAATAAAGTCCCAGGGAAAAATGGTATCCATTGACCGAAGTTCTCTAGCTTTATCAATCGAATCTCTGGAGGCTTTCAACGCCTGAGACCAGTTTCCATTAAGTCGGTATGCCATTTCAATCAAATCTGCTACCTCCTGGCTGCCTGATGAAAGCAGGCTCTGGATATGCGACTTTCGTGGGGAATCAACCTGCAAGTCCATGTTAGGCAATTTTTGGATCACCTTTTTTATATATGAAATTTTTTTTTTCAGTGAACCAACAGATTCAAAGCCTGCCCACTGAAATGGTGTCCATGCTTTTGGAATAAAACAATTCAGGCTGACTGTCATCCGTCCAATTTTATGATTGGCTTTGCTAGCGTTCACAAAAACCGATTGCATTTTTTGGCAGAACTGGACAGTTAATTCAATATCATCCCAGGTTTCTGTGGGTAAGCCAATCATCAGGTAAACCCGAATATTCATGATTCCTGATGTTACCAGCTTTTCCACACATGCCAGCAAATCGGATTCTGTCAGACCTTTGTTGACAACTTTTCGTAAACGTTCTGAACCAGCATCTGGTGCAATTGTCATTGTCTTGACCCCTACATTGACCGCCGCTGCAATCCAATGATCAGACATGGCATCAGCTCGAAAAGAACTTAACGCCAGTGTCATCTTGTTTTGATAGACTTGTTCACATAACTGGTTTAGAAATGGCAGGTCTGAAACAGCTGCACCTAGAAAAGCAATTTTGCTCACTGTCTGTTTACCGATCTCAATGCTATTTGATAATTGGTCAAAGGTTCTGAATCGTGGTGGACGATAAACATAGCCAGCAGCACAGTATCGACAGCCATGGGGGCATCCCCGGCTGACTTCAATGAGAAAGGTGTTGGTAAATGTAGTGTTGGGTGTGATCACTTTGCTGCAAGTGTTGAAATGAGTAATATCGGAGATATATTGACGATGAATTTTTGTGGATATGGATCCAGGATGATGACGCTCTGGAATGTAAATGCCGCTTAAAGATTCTATTTGATCCAGGTTTTCTTTTTTTGTGCGAGACAGATCCAGCCGCTCAAATAATTGGGGAAGCAGGCATTCTGCTTCCCCAATAAAAAAAAAATCAATAAATGGGGCAACCGGCTCCGGGTTAAGGAAAGTAATGACGCCACCGGCCATAATTAATGGATCATCTGCCTGACGATTTTTGGTACGCATCGAAATGTCTGACAGGGCCAGGGCATGAAGAAGGTTTAGATAGTCATTTTCGATAAACAATGAAAAGGCAATGATGTCAAAATTATTTAATGATCGTCCAGATTCTATTGAAATACATTCATTTGCCTGTGATTTTTTCTCTAAAAATACCCGTTCGCATACTACATGTTCAATTGTATTCAACAGAGAATAAATGGTCTGAAAACCTAAATTTGACATTCCCACTTCATAGGAGTTGGGGAATACCAAGGCCACTGATATTTTTTGATGCCATTTTTTAAAAATCGTGCCGGTTTCCTGAGCAATCAGGTGTTGACGCAATTGATTCCGCAATCAGGTTTTTTTCTTTCTGAGAAAAGTCGGCACATCCAGGTCCTCATTATCCAGGACCATGCCTTTGTATCCGCGTAGATTGGGACCTGTTGCCGGAACAGTAGTTGCCTGACCTTTTTGAGATCGAACAAATGTGGGCTCATCGTAATTTACAGCACTGGCCATATCCGCCGGTGTGACATCCCTCACTTTATTGCGATAGTCTCCGACTTCAAGTCTGGGTTTGATATATTGACTGTCTTCTCCCAAGCCAGTGGCAATAACTGTTACGCGAAGTTCCTCACCAATGGTGTCATCCATGACCGCACCCCAGATAATTTCAGCATCATCTCCCGCTTCTTCATGAATTCGATCCGATGCTTCAGTCATTTCGCCCATTGTTAGGTCGCTGCCGCAAGTGATATTCATCAGAACACCGCGTGCCCCATTAATGGATAAATCTTCAAGCAATGGATGTGAAATGGCATGTTCTGCTGCCTCAATGGCACGATTGTCACCAACGCCAACTCCAGTTCCCATCAACGCCATTCCACCATTTGCCATAACAGTGCGAACATCGGCAAAATCCAGGTTAACCAAACCAGGTCGAATAATTAGGTCGGTAATGCCTTTGACTGCGTGAAGTAAAATTTCATCGGCACGTTTGAACATATCCAGCATGGTAGCATTTTTGGAGGCCAGACCCCGCAAACGATCATTTGGAATTGTAATTACTGTGTCAGCCACTTCTTTGAGGGAAATAATGCCTTCATCAGCCTGACGAGACCGCTTTTTGCCCTCAAATGAAAAAGGTTTTGAAACCACTGCTACAGTAAGTGCGCCAAGCTCTTTAGCAATTTTTGCAATGACTGGTGTAGACCCGGTACCCGTACCGCCCCCCAAACCGGCTGTAATAAAAACCATGTGGCTTTCTTCGAGCACATGGCGAATATCCTCAGAATTTTCCAGTGCCGCATCTCGACCAACCTCTGGGTTTGCGCCAGCTCCAAGGCCCTGTGTCAGTTCTGCTCCGAGTTGAATCTTGATTGGTGCCTTGGATATACTCAATGCTTGAATATCTGTGTTGCAGACGATAAATTTTACACCCTCCAGATTGGACTCGATCATGTTATTTACCGCATTGCCACCTGCACCACCTGCACCAATAACTTTGATGTGGGCGCCATTTCCTGTGTCGCCGTCTACAGCTTTGATTGTCATAAGATTATACCTCCTCTGTCTTTGCAGAGTTTATTTGAATCAAATGGCTTCTTTAAACCATCCTTTCATTCTTTGCAAAATCCTTGAAAAAATATTTTTGTCTTTTATTCTGAATTTTTTGGGTTTGCGTTGCTTATTTAGCCCATGAAGAATCAGTCCCACCCCTGTGGCATACATGGGATTATTGACAACATCGGACAACCCCTTAATTCCTTTGGGTTTTCCAATTCGAATGGGTTGTTCCATCACCTGTTCAGCTAGCTCTGCGGCTCCTTCCAGCAGTGAAGCACCTCCTGTCATCACAAAACCCGACACAATCATTCGTTCCAAACCCGCTCGATAAACCTCTCGATTGACCAGAGCAAACAACTCTTCCATTCGTGGTTCGATGATTTCACAAAGCACAGCCCGCGGCACCTGACGTTCTCGGTTGCCGCCTCCCACGCCGAATATATCAACCATTTCATCTGGACCGACCTTGTTCCGGATACATGAGCCATGTTTGGTTTTAATGGATTCCGCATCAGTTAATGATGTCCGAAGGCCATAGGCCAAATCGTTGGTCAGGTTTGTTCCACCCAAAGGAATTACCGATGTATGTTTGATATTTTTTCCAGAAAAAATAGCCATGTCTGTTGTGCCGCCGCCAATGTCAATTAGTGCGACACCCAATTCTTTCTCCTCAGGCATCAGAACAGATTCACCGGAAGCCAGTGCCTCAAGAACAATATCATTAATTTCAAGATTGGCACGATTGGCACATTTTACAATATTTTGAACCGCTGATACAGCGCCTGTAACAATATGAATTTTCACCTCTAGTCGGACACCCGCCATACCAACCGGATTTTGAATCCCAGGTTGATCATCAACAATGAATTCCTGAGGCAACACATGAATGACCTCACGATCCATTGGAATGGCCACAGCCCTAGCCGCTTCAATAACGCGCTGAATATCTGTTTGTGTAATTTCAGAGCCTTTTACTGCAATAATACCATGACTATTAAAGCCTTGCATATGGGCACCGGCAATCCCCGCATATACATTGGAAATTTCACAGCCGGCCATGATCTCAGCATCTTCAATGGCTTTTTTGATGGAATCTACTGTCGATTCTATATTGACAATGACCCCTTTACGCAATCCAACCGATGGATGGGTTCCTGTGCCGATAATATGGATTCCTTCACTGGTGACTTCACCCACAACCGCACATATTTTAGTAGTACCAATATCTAGTCCGACAATAAGTTCTTCTTGATCTCGCATCCTTTTTTTATACCTCCTTGCCGTCGGAATTATTTAGGAAATCTTGTTAATCATTCAGGAATTTTTTTATTTTAATTGACCATTGTCAGACATTTAAACAAAACTTAACTCTTTGCTCGGACCAGCGGTCATGCTCTTGTTCCTGATTGACAGGGGTCGTACAATTATACGATCCAAATTGTTCATATCAATATATTCAATTTGTTGAAACGATTTTCGATATTGAAAAAAGGTCAATAATTTTCTCAAGCGATAAAACTTTTTTCGAAAATTACCATTTCCCAATAATATTTCAACTTCAGGTTCTCCCAACCATATCGTGATACCAAAATCTGTGTCAACATGCACTTGTGTGATAGTCAGATTTTCAGGGAGCCCAACTGTCTGTTTTTTTTCTGATAATAGACGGATCACTGAAATCATTTTTTGTGATAATTGGTCGTCTTTCGGTGAAATATCCGCGTATGTCATGCCTGTGACCACTGGAAGATTGTCTGGATCTGATGATGTTTGTTTTTTAATCACTTGACCATTATTATCAATAATTAAAGGCTCTGAAACCATCAGTATGGCCAAAGGCATTTTTTCAACAACTGAAATATGTAAAGTATCTGGAAATTTTCGGGCGATCTGTGCAGATGCAATCCAAGGATTTTGCAATATTTGGCGATATATTTTTTTGGGATTGATTTCAATCATATTGTCACTGATTGTTAAATTGGCATCATCAAAGATTTTCTGATTAGAAATGAATTGATTGCCACTCACCTGAATCGTTTTGACTTGAAAACAAGGCATGACGATTAGAAAATCATACACAAAAATGCATCCGATACTCAGCCCTGTCAGCAACACCAAAAAAATAATGGCCCCTTTGACAGGTAATTTTTTGGATGGCGCATGTGGTTTATAATTCAATTGGTTATACATGAATAATTTTCACCTCAGGTTCCAAATGAACATTGAATTTTACAAATACCTTTTCTTGAATCAAATGCATCAATGCAATGATATCCTTTGATGTCGCACGCCCTTTGTTAACAATAAAATTGGCATGTTGATCTGAAATTGCAGCATCACCAATCTGGTATCCTTTTAAACCAGCCTGATCAATCAGGTAACCAGCAGGCTTTGCATTTGATGGATTTTTAAAAAAGCTCCCAGCACATGCACAGCCTATGGGCTGTGTTTGTTTTCGAATCATCAAGCATTCTCGGGCATTTTTGCGAATGGTTTTAGAATCACCGTTTTGCAATCGAATGTTTGCCTGCACCACAATGCCATGCGGGGCGATATGATGCCATGAAATGCTGCGGTATTGGATTTTCAGGTCATATTTTTGAATACGATAAATCTGGCCATCAGGCGTCATACAATCAATGGATTCTAGAATATCGGCCATTTCGCTACCAGCCGCTCCTGCATTCATGTGTATCGCTCCGCCCAGTGTACCTGGGATACCCAAAGCAAAATTCATTCCATCCAAGTGGTAACGTATCGCATGTAAGCATAAGCGTTTTAAGGGAATTCCCGCATCAGCCCGAATCAAAACCGATTCTGGATTCATCAGGCAAAACTGAGTTAAATTTATAACTATACCACGAAAACCCTGATCATCAAATAAAATATTGCTCCCACCACCTAAAACAATCCAGGGGATCTGTTCAGTGTTTAACCAGGGGAGCAACATAGCCAACTGATTCAGTTGTTGAGGAAAAACAATGGCATCGGCAAGTCCACCAATGTGAAATCGTGTGTAATGTTTCAATGACTGATTATAAGCAATCTTAGAAAAATGTGTATTTAAAAATTTTTTGTGTTGGTTTGTCAGCATATATCAAGCTTGTTGGCAACAGGTTGATTTAAATTTCCAAAATGAAATTTATCTTGTATCAAAATTTATCTGATCTTTGCAAGCTTTTTGATTCTATATGCATAAAATTTGATTGGATGGGAATAAAGGAAATAGGCGTCAAATTAATGAAAACTTACTGGTATCAATATCATCGACATGCCTGTTGTTCGGTATCTTTACAAATGCAATTTCGCTGGTTCAAAATATATTGCACGATAAACATGGAATCTCCAATGTCGATTCGTCCATTATCATTGGTGTCAGCAACTGCCAGGCAGAGGTCATTCGGACCCACATCGCCTACCAGGTAATTAGAAAGTAAAATGGAATCAGCCATATCAACAGACTCATCCTGATTAACATCCCCGCAAAGGCCAACTGTAACATCCAGCTGGGCATCCTGTACATAATGACTAATGCTTTGCCCATCGGTATTTCTTAAATCATGGACCTTTAATTTGATCGTAGATAGTGGCTCATTATCATCAATTGATTCCGACCTGAGAATCACACGTGCTGTTTCTGCATAACTAATCGGCGCTTCTGTTTGATCCCAGTAACCTTCGATTTCTATGGTTCCTGACGTTTTATCAATATTAAAATCGATATTTCCTTTATTTAAATGACTTTCACCTTTTTTAACAGCAATGGCATCAAACAGCATGGAGTCATATTGAAGCTCCATATGATAATGGCCAATATACTGATGAAATGCTTGTAAGATGGTAATTGGTATTTCTACTGTACTATCATAAAAAATAGTCATGGGTGCAACCTTGCCCGCATTGACAATGGCAGGACCGACTGATAAAAGCCCTCCCACTTTGGAAATGGGGATTTCATTGGAAAATGTATCCAGTACTGTTGTGTTGTCATCAATTTCCAACGAACTGGATGCTCCTGGAGATCCGGTTACCCAAAACTCAAAGTCAGCGAGATAAATCACACCTGCAGGACCATTTGCTCGCGCCTCGTTATTATTGTCGCCAATGGTAATCATACCCGTTGTGTTAATATCTTCCAATGAATGTGTTTCAATACCGGGTATTTTATTCTTGATACGTGCCAGTTCGAGAATATCTTTGTTAAAAGAAATTGTAGTGGAATATGTGCCCAGGGGAGATGTTCCGGTGTCCATCATTAAAGGAATTGAAAACCTTGCGTTAGAGTAGACAATTGGCGAAGGTGATCCGACTGTGAGTTGCCCCCTGGGCTTGGGTGTAAATCGGGCAAAGAAATGACCCAAATTCATGCCATTGGGTTCATCATCAGTAAAGGATTTTCCTGCAAATGACCCCATAACTCTATTCATGGCGATCGTATTTTTTAAATTGTTTTCATTTTCAAAATAGGCCAGGGTTCCAGATCCTTCAGCTTGATATTGAATGCGATCTCCCTCTTTTTGTTCTAGATACCATTTAATGGTATTTCCATTGACAATCATTCGAACCCGTTGATTGCTGTTATCGATTATGCCCGTATACGCATGGTCTGTTTGTTCAGCTAGAAAATTGATCATACACGTTTGTTGGCCATTCAGAGTATCATCTTCCCATCGATGACCTTCATATGAAAATGTAAATGACCAGAATCCGGTTAAATCGGGCGTGTCAATTTCTTCAGGATTGACTACAAAACTGAATGGCGCATTATATTCTTTCATGTCCTGACGCCCCACAATACCAATGTCAATTGAAACACCTTTGCCTTCAGATTTTTTTTGAGCCAACTGGCTCTGCGTAAAAATGGTGTCGTAAAAATATTCCCCTTTCATCTGAAATGCCTGGTTGTTAAATATCGTTTTTGAAGATGTATAACCAATGCATTCATCATCTTTTTGCATTTTTAGAATAGAAACGTCTGAAACTGGCAGACCGGAATCATCAATAATAGACATGGAAAAGTGCCAGTCATTATGCGTAACCAGAGTAACATTTCTAATTCTACTGGTTGAGGTGATTGGCAACGCATAAAAGGCAAATGGTTCTAAACTGTCAAATTCTTCATTGTTATCGGTATCAATAAATGTTCGTACATAATGAACGTTTCGAGCTTCGACATCAAGTTCATATGTGTACACTCTCATATAGTCACCATTTCGGACTGATACACTCCGATCGTAACCCGAAAACATGGCAGCATGTTTTATTTCAGTGAAATTGGCATCGGGCGTGTCAAAGACCTCAACGAAAACTTTTCCAGTTTCGCATCCCTGATATCGAATTTTACCACTTATCGGATATATTTTACTGTCTGTTTCATAATTATAACCTGTCATTCCCGGGGGGTCCGGGGAGTTGGCATTGGTTTTATTTTCAAATTCCGTCAGATTACAATAACCATCCTGGTCCTTGTCCTCATATGCATCATTAAAAAAATAGTTCAATTCTTGATCTGCCTCGTAACCATCTGAAATTTCATCGTTATCAGTATCTGGATCACGGGGGTTCAACTCAATACCTTCTTCCCAGATGCCATTGCGGTTGCTATCTTCAATGCCATCCAAGAGTCCATCGCCATCTGAATCCGGATTTTTGGGGTCTGTACCTGTATTGATTTCAATTTGATCCGGAATCCCATCACCATCCTGGTCGCTGGGCACCAGATGAATATTCAATGGGGTTTCATCCAGAGGGTAAATCCGGACATTTTTACTAAACGCTTCGTAACCGGTGCCTCTGGCATCCAGGGTATAAATGCCTTCTTCATCAACAATCACATAAATGCCATCCCTGTCGCTCATACCTGATCCAGTGCCATTGAGAATTCTTAAAGTAACCGCGGGTATGGGTTTTTTGGTGTTTTTATCTTTAATCAAGCCGGAAATGAATCCTGGAAAAACACCCATGGGACGATAAATTTTGAGCGCATAGCCGGTATTTTGTCCTGTGGCGTCCAGGTGATTATACAACTTGAGATAATAAATACCATCTTCCGGGCATTGCCAGCTCAAAAATTCATTGTTACCTGCACCGCCCCAGTTCCATGGGCCACGAATCAGGGTTTCGGCATCAGCAGCGTAAATTTCAATCACAGGATCGCAGGACTTTTCTGAGGCAAAGACTTCAATGCTATAGGTGACATCCTTGATGCCAAAAAAAGTAATCCAATCGATATCATCGGTATGATGAAAATTGCGATATTGTGGATATTGGTTGTCCGAAACAATGATTCTTGCTTGATCCGAAAGGTTGTCCGGCTCATATACATCTGTATAAGATTTTTGAAATACCTGTGCCTGAACTGGTAAGGAAACATTATTTAACACATCCTCTGCAAAAAAAGCAATTGGATAGCTGCCATACTGGGAAAAACCATCCCAGGAACAAGAATATCGGCCATTTGATAAAGTCAGCGAAATAATATCAGCAGGAACAGTCAAATGAGATAATTGCTTATAAGCCATCACTGGTTTGTTGATAACCGCCCAGACCTTTGAAATTTCAGAAGTACTGCTGATATTTTCTACAAAAAGTTCATATGTTTGACTTTCAGTTAGATTGCTTGACTGTGATACGCTGCCAATGATTGGCATATCATCAGCCATCATAATACCGCATCCCAGGCGATGATTCTCAGCGAGCTTGCCATCAATGCCCGACTCGTTGGGAACCCCATTACCATTATCATCCAGCATGGGCAATTGTCCGGGGAATGTGCAGCTTATTGCATTGATTGAGCGAATAAAGGCATTCCTTGTAGTATCACCACTAAATACGCGCTGCCAAAAGAATGAGGAAAAAGAAAGGGCCCCACTTGCACCATTATTGGCAGTGCCGGATTTTCCAGTTGAGGTGATCACAATTCTGGGTGACATTTCATTTTCTGTGAGACTGGCGATAAAACTACCTGAACAATCTGCATCAAAGATCAATGTGACCTGTCCTTGAATGTTTGATTTGGCATTATCCAGCCATTGATCAATTTCAGTGGCAAACACCTCTTCCTGATTGTTGATATGAAAAGTATCTGTTGTGCCATCGCCAACAAAGTATAATAAAAAGTCTTTTGTGTGATTTTGGGTTTCCGCAATGGCATTTCTCAAATTCTCTTTTGTGGCCGGCGTGTCGGTTTGATCGTTTTCTGATGCACCAAGCCATATGATATCTTTACTTGAATACCCTTGAAAAACTAAGGCATCATAAGCCAGTCGAACATTTCGATCGATTGACAAACGACTGGTGTGATCATTTGAAGCCCCGGCGATCAAAACTGCACGATCACTCAAGGGTTGTGAGACAGTTACTGTGGTCATTTTTGGACTGCATGTATTACCGGCCCGATCCATCGCATATATGGCAATTTGGTAAACGCCCTCAGTATGAAAATCGGAGTAAATTGCCTCGTAAACGCCTGCGGTGTAGATCATTTCAATAGATGGCAAGTCCTGAATTGGATGATCATATGGATTGGGTTGATAGTTTGGTGGACGAATGATCGCCCAGACACTGGCAATACCATCCGGATCATGCGCCCATGCCTGAATTTTGGCCTGATTGTCACTTTCAATCACCTGATCTTCAGAGACACTGTCAATGGTGGGTGCATCTGCGGAAATTTGGACGCCATTGCCAATAAACAGATTTCGCGCCAGATGACCATCACCTGTTTCATTTGCAATCCCATTGCTGTTGTCATCAAGCATAGCTGTCTGATATTTCACCGGGTAGCTCATGGCATCAGCAGCAATACTGAAAGCATCCCAAATGCTACTGCCATTGAATACCTGAGTCCAAAAAAAGACTGAAAATGAAATAGCCCCCTGTGAAACAAAATATGCATTTTCATTCGGTTGTGAACTGGTAATTACTACACGTTCCTCATTTGGTGGGGGCAGTAAATGAGATACAAAACTGCCAGACTTGCAGGCATCGTAAATTAAAATGACTTGAATACCCGTTTTAATTTGAATTTCATCCAGCCAGTCATCCAGTTGATTGGCAGCTAACAAATCCTGTTCATTCAAACGAAACAGAGCATCACCACCATGATCAATTAAAAATAATACTAAATGATTTGCACCATTGGCCCATGATAGAATCGCATCTTGCAATGCACTGATTGTTGCCGGACCATCAATATCATCCATAACACCATTACTGTCAAGGTCCAGATCGTTATCCGCAGACAGATACTGGATGGTATTTTTGTTCAACCCCTGATATATCATCGCTCGATAGGCAAAATTGGCACACATTTGTGTAGATTCCCATAAATTGTTTCCAGCATAGGGGCCGCCACCGGCAACAATGATTGCCTTATAAAGGGGAATATTTGAATTTTTGAATACCTGAATACGATTGTTGCGTGTATCGGCAACAACCACATTGCCATTATTTTGTATTGCCAGTCCTTTAGGCCTGGCAAGCTCCCCGGGATTACTGCCTGATCCACCAAACTTTGAAATAAAAACACCGGATGGTGAGAATTTTTGGATTCGACCATTGGCGAATTCAGCAACAAAAACGTTTCCTTCGCGGTCCAGCTCTATTTCGCAAGGGGAGCTGAAACGACCATTTTCAATTCCCTCACTCCCCCATTGAAACAGATAATTGCCTGAATAATCAAATTTTTGAATGCGATTGTTGTTTTGATCCACCACAAACACATGTCCGGAAGCATCCACAGCAACCCCCGATGGCAGGATAAATTGACCATCGTCATTGCCATACTGGCCCCATTCCAGGACAAAAGCTCCCTGAGGATCAAATTTTTGAATTCGATGATTCATTGTATCAGCAACATACAAATAACCATCCGGATCAACCGCAATGCCCTGAGGTTGGTGGAACTTACCGGGAGTACTGCCAAATTCGCCCCAGGCATCAAGAAAACGACCATCCAAAGAAAACCTTTGAATCCGGTGATTATTATCGGCTACAAATACAGCATCCATGTGAATATCGATACCGGTCGGATTATATAATTGTCCGGGGTTGCTACCATAGCCTCCCCACTTTATGAGAGATTTTCCATTTGGATCAAATTTTCTAACACAATGGGAGATTTGATCGGTTGCGAAAATATTTCCCTCAGTATCCACAGCAACACCATGGAATTCGTAAAACTGATCGCCTGATCGACCCCACCGAGTAATAAATTTTCCATCAGTAGAAAAAAGCTGGATACGATCATTTCGGGTATCTGCGATATACAAAATGTCATTATGAACCAGAATACCGCTGGGCTCACGAAGTTGGGCATCTTCGATACCAAAATTTCCCCAGGCAGCAAGAAATTGACCATCATCAGTAAATTTTTGGATGCGATGATTGTTTTCATCGGTAACATACACATAGCTGCCTTGAACGCGAATACTATTGGGCCCATTAAATTCAGCATTACTGGAACCATATCTGCCCCACTGTGCAATGGGGACAATATCTTCCTTTGTGAGTTCAAAGGATTGAATGCGATGATTGGCGTAATCACAAACAAACATGCGGTTGTTGTCATCAATTTCAATGCCCAAGGGATTATTGAATTCACCAGGCATTATGCCCATCTGACCAAAGGACCTGAGAAAGAGACCATCACCAGAAAATTTTTGGATACGATGATTATTGTAGTCTGCAACATACACATGGCCAAAACGATCCACAGCAATGCCATGTGGTCGATCCATCTGCCCGTTTTCATTGCCAAAACCGCCCCATTCTGTAATAAAATCACCAGAGTGGGTGAACTTTTTAACATAATTGTCATACATATCGGTAATATAAATATAACCATCCAGGTCAATTGCAATATCATAAGGTGCAGCGGATTGATTGGTATCAATGGGCCAGCTCGTAATAAATTTTCCTGAACCTGTATACTGATTCAAGGTTTGGTTGGCCATATTTACAACATAGACATTATTTGATGAATCCATCGCAATCCCGCATGGGGAATGAAAAGTCCAAGGCTGTTGCAAAACCGGCCACAAACGCTTGAATTGATAATTTGCATTGGAAGATGCCAGGATGGATGAATTAAGGTTTAGCATAAAAAGCATGATCCAAAAAAATGCAACTCTTTTACCCATCTTCATTTCTTCCTTTGGGATAATAAGGAAAGTTTGACAAGAACAAGACTATCAAATTTTCCTAAATAATTTCAAAAAGATACCTTGGCCCCTAAGCCGCCTGGTTACTCCATTATTATAATTAACGAGTAAAACCAAAATACTTGCTCTGGAACGAATCGATTAAATAAAGGATGTGTAACATTAAATTTATATGACTTGTTTTTTTAGAACTGATGATAAATTCAGTTCAAATATTATTTTTAAAAAGCCCTTATTTTCAATCAGTCTATTTTTACCCCATAAATCATTGAGAATTTTTGGTTTCAATCCAATTATGTGAAAAAAGACTAAATCGGAAAAAAGAATAAAAAAACAAGTTGTTATGCTCGCAATGCTACAGTTATCAAAGACTAGGATAGAAACTTTGCAAAAAGTATACCGGCTTGAAATGTTTTTTTATAAATTTTTTGAGTTGAATAATTTAAGAAAAATAAGAATGCAATAGAAATTATCAAAAAAATCAATAGGGTTTGAAAAAAATTGAATATATTTTTACTCAGCTAAAATGGTTGGTATTGAAATTGCTATTTGCTATGATCAGGAATTTTGATAAATCATGGTTGCAATTTAGTAACTTAGATAGTTTCAAAGGCTTTATGAGTTATTTACCTAATGACCGGTTCATTGATTAGCAATTTTTTTTCAAAATATATTTTCAAAATATATTAATGATCACTGAGCTGGGCAAATGCAATTATATTGAGTGATTTGGCTGGCAGATTTCACAGGTTTATTCTTAAAGGCGCTGGAGGATTCAAAAATTCACTGCTGCGCTGGATCATTCTGGCAATACTATCCGATTCAGGGGTTGAGAGTTTGACATCAGTATATTTTTTTTGTTTTTTATATTTTGATTTCATTTTTCTTGCTAATCAATATCTATACGTTTATTATGACAATATTCATTTGTGATGGAACAGTTCCTTCGCGTTAAAATGTTCTTGGTGCAAAGCAGGCATCCTTCATATTCCAGTTAACACTTTTTTTGTACGATTTGTCTTATGTAGAGACGCACGGCAGTGCGTCTCCGAGCAAAGAAAGGGCAAATTTTTTTTGGTTCTTAATTTTAAAGACGTGATC
>Ga0272440_1001752_pt1 | contig 17432 bp, 7 predicted proteins | sample SSMMMBAug17_FD_192440 | JGI IMG/M metagenome (GOLD analysis project Ga0272440, IMG submission 192440) | Marine sediment archaeal communities from Little Sippewissett salt marsh, Falmouth, MA, United States - SSM-MMB-Aug17 | ecosystem: Environmental > Aquatic > Marine > Wetlands > Sediment ... | reverse complement strand
CTTAGTGGACTTAAGCCAGAAGAAAGACTTAGTGGACTTAAGCCTAAAGATATTGAAATATTAGAATATCACATTAATATGTTAAAAAAGAAAACTGCATAACCAAAATAGCAGTTGCTACAATTTAAAGGTTTCAGAATTTCAGAGTTGCCAGATGGTTTTGAAGATTTATCCAAATATAATTTAATTACCTATAAATCGTTAAGGAATGCTCTGAAAATAAGTTCCTTATTTCTGAAAGAGTCAATTCTATTCATTTTGAACCTGGATTACGCTGAAGAAGATGAATAAGATGAAATCAAACACTTTTAATTCATCTTATTTATCTTCTTCAGCGTAATCCAGGTTCAAAAATAGGAATTCAATATATTAAATGGGGAACTTATTTTCAGTGCATTTCTAAGGAATGTTCTGAAAATAACTCCCCCATTATTGATATTGTTCGTTTTGAGGTAAACGTACTGTAGAGACGTAGCATGCTACGTCTCTACACGACTTTTTTTTGTACGATCAAGAAAAATGAGCATCTTATTTTCAGAGCATTCCTAAGTATCGTGTAGAAGTTGAAAAAAAACTTAAAATGAAACAGTTTCTTGACATTTTGGTTATTTAAGAACAAACAGGCAACGTGATCTCAGAGTTGCCTGATAGGAGATGAAATTATGATTGCAAAACTAAGGTCAATGGGCATTCAAGGAAAAATAAGCATTATTCTGATTTTGGCAGTCGCAGCGATACTTGTTTTATCCGGGACAGGTAACTATTATTATACAAAATCAAATTTAATTAAAGAACTTAGCACATTGGCTGAACGCGCGGCACAACGTCTAAAACTACATCTGGCAAGCAGTGTGAAACAATCAGATAAATCATCAGCCGAAAACATTGTAAAGCTCGAAATGTCCGATCCCAACATTCACGCTATTGTCATTTATACTGATCAGAAAGTATTTGTTGGAAAAAAACGCAATCAAAATGGAGATATTGTTGATACGAAAGAAGCGATACGTGGAAATTTTTCTGTCATAAAACAGTCTATTCAGGCAGATAATCAGACAATTGGTCGCCTGGAATTATTTGTTTCATTAAAGCGTGAAGAATTAAACGCTCTGATTGTTAATATCATTTCTGGCGGCGTTTTTATGGAATTTTTGCTGTTTTTGGCGCTGTTTTTTGCATTGAAATATATATTAATTAAACCAATCAATCAGATTATTAAAGAATTAAAAGACAGTTCTCATGAAGTCAATTCTGGTTCAGAGCAAACCATATCTGCCAGCCAATCTATGGCGAAAGGATGTGCAAAACAAACAGAGTATCTGGAAACAGCATCCGAATCTCTAAACAACATTGCTGAAATAACTCAGCAAAATGCAAAACATTCTGATGATGCCAAACACATTCGTGAACAGGCCAATAAAGCATCTCAAACTGCGAATGAATCAATGAACAACACGATTGATGCCATTGCACGCATTCGTTCAGGAGGGGAAGAAATTGGTAAAATTATTAAATCTATTGATGAAATTGCATTTCAAACAAACCTTCTGGCATTAAATGCAGCGGTTGAAGCAGCCAGAGCAGGTGAGGCGGGTGCCGGTTTTGCTGTTGTGGCAGATGAGGTCCGGGCCCTGGCCATGAGATCTGCGGAGGCGGCGGGAAGTACTCAAAGTATTATTCAAAAAATTGTGCATGATATCGGAACAGGCTCCGATTCTGTTGAGGCGACGTCAAAAGCATTTGAAACAACGCTGGATCATAATGAAAAAGTTTCTGATATTATTGAAAAGATTGCACAATCTTCAGCAGAACAATCACAGGCAGTTAAAAAAATCAATCAAGAGATTGGCGAGCTTGAAACAATTACGCGTGATAATGATCAAAATGCCAGGGATTCTGTTGATTTTTCCGAAATGATGCATGATCAATCTGTTAATATGCAGGAAATAGTGCGTAAACTGGTTGCTTTGATTAGTGGACATTAAGAAATGCTTGAAAAATAAGTTCCCCATTTCAAGCAGTGTTTGATTGGGTTTTTGTACTGTAGAGACGCAGTATGCGAAGTCTCTACATAACTAATGTAACCTTAAATAGTAAAGAGGTGATTATGTTTCAAACGATGACAAATGGCTTTCCATTTCGATTAATCAAGCCTTTTGATGTCAAATTTATTGCCAGCATCATAAATGCATCCATTCGACGGCTGACTGATACAATCAGTCAGATCATTGCGCATATTGATATGGATGATGTTGCTGAATCAATCAACACCATATTGCATGATAATGCCAATCAGATATCCCGATTACTTATTTCAATTGATCCCAAAGCATTGGCAACTGTAGTCAATGAAAGTATCAATAAATATCCGGGACTTATCAATGCACTGATTGTCAAACTTGATCATGATGCTATTATCACATCATTTTATGAGTTATTGAAAAAAAATCCTCAGTTGATTACAAGTCTGACACAGCATTTGGAACATAATCCGCATATGATTACAAACCTGACACAACATCTGGATCGATCTATCTTTGATCAAATGGTGGATCGGATGATTTCATCCACACCAGACATTGCAATGGATATGTTGTCATTGCTGGATAGAGATATTCTGGTTGATGCTTTATCAAAAACAATTGGGCCCTTAACAGATTATTCAATGGATCTTATGAATCGGATGGATAAAGATCATATTGCAAATGTGATTAATGAGGTTGTTCAAAAAAATGCTGAAGTTTTTTCAGAACTTTTTATTCGCGTTGCGCCGGAATCAATTGCAAGAATTGCAAACACAGTGCTTGAACGAAAACCCGCCTTTATTTCTCAAATGATCTCTGCCATTGATCCAAAGATGATCGCAGGATCTGTCGAACAAATGTTAACCAATCAAAAATCATTTGTTGGAAAAATTTTAGAACATATCTCACCGCAAGCCCTTGTGGGCGTAATCAATGATGTCATGGAAAATAATCCTGACTTGTTGACAAATATTTTAAATCATTTGAATGTGCTGGCCTTATCTGAACAAATCAACCGAAGTGAAAAAGAATTTGTCCCATTTGTGAACAAATTACTTGATGAAAAAAATCTGTTGGGTCTGTTGGGAATTTATCATAGGTCCAATCTGGGTAAAACAGTTAATCGTACCAATGTTGCAGCATCAACCAAAGCAATCAGTGTCTATAAAATTGATTATGATTATACCAATCCCATAGATAGAAATTCATCAAAAACCCGAAGGTTCAGATAATTTTAAGGATCTGTAGAGACGTAGCATGCTACGTCTCTACGTACAAAAATCCCAATACGAACAATTGAAAGTTGAAATTTTCATGAACGTTTGTTGTGAAAATAAGACATCACATAGGCCATCCCTACCAGAAAAATGGTCAGTCCAGCCACATTTACAGGTATTATTTCATGAAAAAACATGCGGGAGATGATAACTGAAAAAGCCAGTCCAAGTACCATGCGGATGATAAATATGGCATAATTCATTGTTGCTCTCCTCTCTTTTTTCTGACTAGCCCCAGCCCCCCAATGAATACGACGAACCATAATAATGCACAACTCAGATGATTTGTATCATATAAGGTATGGATAAAACATCGCCCATCATCCAGATTTTTATTCTTGAACGTATTCCAATTATCATTAATTTCAAGGGTAATGGTACTCAAATGATTAATTTTGACCAGCACCAGGCCATCATCCTGGATAACAAAAGATAGGTCTTCCTCTTGAAAACCTTCAGATGGGTCTGAACTATCATCTACGACAACATGTAATATTTCTTTTGCATCAGACATACTATTTTGTTGAATTTCTTCAAAAAAATGAGACTTTCGGTTCAAATGCAAAGGCACTGTAATTGTTGGCGCATTATGATTATCCTGGGAATTAAACAAAACACTCTCGCCATCAAGGGTTTTAAAATCAATACTGATCGCATCACTGACCCCATCGCCGCCAAAGGTATAATATTTGACATTGGCAATTAACTGGTCTGAAGATTCCAAATTTTCCTGGCTGTCTTGCATTTCGAGATAATCCAATGGGATTGGTGGGATCGCAACACCTTTGTGATTGATTTCTCCTGTACTGTTTTTAAATGTAATGTTCAGATCCGCACCTGCCAGGGGATAAAATTTCGTTTCGCTATTCGTTTCATATAGCACTGTGTCATTCATCAACGTTTGCAAACTTTGCTTTTCTGGAGATATCAGGGGAGAATTGGGAGCGTATACAATACAGGTTGCTGTATAGCTTGTAATTGGATCTGTTCCCTGATAAAAATTGAAAACAACTGAATACCGAGTATCCATTCCTATCGCTTCTTTCTTATAATATAGCGGTTGCTGGGGATTACTTTCAGCCATTGATACAGTCCATGTGTAAGCATATGGATGATTATCAATTATATCCTTACCCCAATTATTCAATTCTATTTCATTTTCTTTTGATTGAATTTTTACGAGAAAATCTTTGTCAGTAGTGTATGATTTCCGCACAAACCATAAATTAAATCCATTGTCAGTATCTGTATCAAACACAGTATGAGAGACATCCACACGAATGGAATCTGGATAATAACTGGTGTCTTCTTGCAATAATGCTGAAACACTCACATTATTTTGATCAATACGTATATAAGGGTTGCCTGCATTCTCATATTCAAAAGGTTTGTATCCCTTTGCAATTATAATGAGGCGGTAATTGCCATTTTTTAAATATGTATTGAACTGTGATTGATTGGATGTTGCCTCAATAATTGTATTGCCGGTCAGATAGTCTATAAGTGTTATCTGATAGGTATCATTTGGTTTGTAATCTTCGCCAGGCGTTATTGAGAGTTGATAGCTTAAGTTTGCTTCAGTTAATTCAGGCGCACGAAGGACAACTTCCTGATTGTTTGTGTGAAACAACAGCAGTTGATCTTTTGTTTCTGTAATATAATCCGGTGTTTCATCATGATCTGAAACGATCAATCTGAGTACATACGTCTGGAAAGGCAAATATACAAATGAAAATCGTAAGGATTGATATTCCTTAGTTAGTTGCGCTTCTCTCAATACTTTATTTGATATGGCATCTAAAAGCTGAACGCTGATCTCATTTTCTGGATCTGATACCAAAGATGGAATATCTATAACAGTTCCATTCATTTCGCCAGAATTTTCCATCACGACAACTTCACGCGTAATCTGCGCCATATTGTTGCTTAAATCTTTCACGCGATAAGTAATATGATAGGTACCTGGCACTGAAGTATTCACATTGGCAAGTCCAATAATTTCGACATCACTGAGCAGGTTACCATCCGCATTATCATATGCGCTTTTGACACCACGATCTACAAATTGATATCCTTTCAAAATATAATCTGGATTTAGACCATTTAGAATGATCTCAGGTGGGATATTATCATCGATATGAATGGCAACAGTGCCTTCAACAGATGTTTCAACGCCATCACTGACAACAAATAAAAATTCGTCCGATCCATATTGTTCAGGATAAGGATGATAGATATATTCGCCAGTAGATGCATTCAATAGCGTCAGAGCGCCTTTTGCAGGCCATGCAGAAATTGCATAAGTCAGCGCATCACCATCAATGTCATTCGCTACCAATTTGTTAGAAAATGGAACATTGATGCGAATGGCATAGTATTGATTTTCAACGACAGGCACATCATTTACCGCATTGACCTGAAAAATGAATTCTTTTTCCGATATCAATCCTTCTGGATCTTTTGCTGTCAATGTCACTTTAGCGATACCATGTTGGTTGGCAGTGGGTGTCAGGCTTAGATAATGTTTTCCAGATTGTGATACGATTTGAATGTTCTGTGATTGCAACAATGTCGCATTATCTGAAGAAACCGATAATTGAAGCATATCGACTGAACTTTCATAGTCACCAATAGTTACTGCAATAGATGATACTGCGGTATCTTCATCTGTGAAAACGCGGTCAACAGGGTCTATGAATGGCGGGTCGTTAATTGGATTGACAGTTATTTTGAAACTTGTGGTCATAAATGAATAGCCATCAGATATTTGCACATTAATTTGTGTCGAACCAGATTGATTGGCTGCGGGCAATACTTTGAGAAATCTGATCTGGCCGCTTCCTTGACAAGATAAATGAATATCATCATTGGGTATCAGTTCTGGATTTGCTGAACGCGCAGTTAGAATCAGCATATCAATATCTGTATCCTTATCGCTGACAGTAAATGAAATGGGTGGGGCAGAAACATCTTCATCAGTCTCCTGATCTGAAACACTTGATATATTTGGCGGATGATTGACAATCAATGTAAACGCCTGCGATGATGTTTGCAGGTCATCATTCGCTTTCAAAGTGATCGTTAACTGCCCGGATTCGTTATCAAGGGGCGTAATCGTTAAATGCCTGAGATCGCCATCCCCAGTTTCAATTTTTAAATGTTCAGTATCATTGGGCACGATTGCAGGATCTGATGATTCTGCTGAAAGTTCTAGCGAATATGTTGGCGTTTCTGCATCACTGACTGTAAAACTTAACGCCAGTGCTGTGCCAACGTCTGTTACCTGGGGGCCAATGTATTCTATTTCTGGCGGAAAGTTTTCCGGCGCGACGTTCAAAACAAATGATTCCCAGACAGGTATTTCACCATCAGAGAGCTGAAGTCGGATAATGGTCTGACCGGTTGTATCTTCTAATGGGGTTATGACCAGTGTTCGATTGTTGTCGTTGCCATCCATATTCAGATGAAAACTATCATTGGGCACCACCAGTTCATTAATGCTTGTGACAGTTAAAGATAAATATTCAGCAGCAAGTTCCACATCATAGATGGTAAACGCAATGGGCGGTGAGGATGTATTTTCCTTAATTTCCATATCTTCAATACTGGATATTGTTGGCGGGTCGTTAACATTATTCACAGTCACCATAAAGGATGTTTGATCGTATAAATTGTCCGAATCTTTTGCCTCAATTGTAATTCGAACCGATCCAACCTGATCGGCTTTGGGTTTGATATGCAATGTTCTATTTTCACCTGTACCGCTCAATGAAAGGTTGGCAGGATCATTCGGAATAACATATTTGTTTGATGATATAATATTAAATGATAATTCATTGGCACCAGAGTCGGCATCAGTAACGACAAAGTCAATTGCAATGGCGGTATCTTCCTGCATAACTTGATTTTCAATATCTGAAATTTGTGGACTTTTTTTGTAACTTTGCACGATCAGTCCAAAACTTGTTGATTGGGTCTTGTTACCATCGCTGGCATAGATTGTTATTGTCAGTTCGCCGGCTTCATCCTTTGAGGGGGTTATTGCCAGGGTTCTTTGCGTGGCATTACCTGAAATAATTAAATGATATTCATCATTTGGAACAATGGTTGGGTTGCTTGATACAGCCCATGCGGTCAGATTTTCTGGCTCTGTTTCAAGATCTGATATTGTAAAAATAACCAATTTACTTTGTTCATCAGATGAGATTTCCTGATCCTCAATTTGGGATATTTGGGGCGGATCATTTACTGGCTGAATCGTAAGGGTAAAACTGGTTCGGGCAAGATTGATACCATCAGATACACGTATGGTAATAGTTGTTTCGCCAGATTTATTTGCAAGCGGTGTGATAGAAAGCGTTTTGTTTTTGTCATCACCAGACAATGACATTGTATGATTGGGGACCAGCGCTGTATTACTGGATGTCACCTGCACAGTTAGTTGATCTATTGGCGTATCCGGGTCGTCAATTGTAAACGCGATATTTGAAATAATCTGATCTTCATCAGCAACCTGTTTATTAATATTTGTTATGGTGGGGGCCAAAGAGAATTTATTGACACCCAACGTTAATTGCTTGGAAAAACTATCAGTGTCGTCAGATACTTTTAATTCAACAATCACTTTACCAGTCCGATTCTCATCCGGAGTGAGAATAACCTGACGATTTACCCCGATGCCCTGAACCAAAATATTGTTTTGTGGTAAAATTTGTGTATCGTATGATATTGCATTTAAAACAAGATTCGTTGCCCGGGTTTCTATATCAAAAAGTGAAACAAGAACAGGTTGTGCAGGAACGCCATCTGATGTGTAAAACTCCAGAGAAAAAATACCAGGAGAAAAAACATCGATACCATCAGGTGAACGTGTCTGAACTGGTATCAGACTCGCATTAGAAGTACCAGTCCCCAGTTGAAATGAATAATTGGCACCCCATGCCCAAACATTTCCAGCAAACAACAAGGTGTGCTGTTGCCCCGCATCTATTGTAAGTACTTGATTTAAAGGAATATTTCGCGTATCAATTCTTTTGGGCAAAAGTTGATTTTCTTGCGTCCCATCTCCGAGCTGACCATGTTTATTGTTTCCCCATGCCCAGATAATACCGCTGTTTTGGATTGCCAGAGAATGAGAAGTGCCAGCAGCAATGAGCACAATATCAGATAAAGGTTGTCCATTGTCTGGATGTTGCACTTTCGCGGGTTTGGAAAGATTTGCCGAACTGCCATTTCCCAGTTGACCATCCTGATTGTTGCCAAATGCCCAGATATAACCATCATTGGAGAGCGCCAGAGAATGAAACGCGCCAGCAACAATGGAGACAATATTCATCAATGGATAACCATTTTCTTGAATAACCCGTGCTGGAACGATTGCAGATACAATATCTCCAAGTCCCAATTGTCCAAAAGCATTGTCACCCCATGACCAGATTTCACCATTATCAAGCAGCACCAGACTGTGAGCATCACCCGCTGCAATTTGAACAATCCGATTGGATGGCAAGCCTGTGATGCGAGTGGGGCGACTAAATGGTGTTGGCGTATTATTGGCCAGTTGACCATTTTCATTTTTACCCCAGGCCCATAGTTCGTTTTTTTCATTAAGCAGCAATATATGATTGGTACCACTCGCAATAGCAGTAACATTTTCAAAAGGATCATTAAAAGCATTGATAACATAAACAGGTACATATGAAGATTCAAACGTGCCATTGCCAAGCTGCCCATAAGAATTGCCGCCCCAGGTCAATACGTGGCCATCGCCTGTTAAAGCAACACTATGCTGATTGCCGGCAGCAACAGCAATGATATCAGTCAACCATCCAACACCATTGGGTCCCTTAACCTGCGTGGGTAAATTATGGGGGGTATTTGTTTTGTCACCCAATTGTCCTTCGCCATTGTATCCCCAGGCCCAAACTGTCCAGTCTTGTTGAATTGCAATATTATGGAAATGGCCACAAACAATTTGACGAACCCCTGGCCAGATTCGCATACTGGGAACATCGTTTACAGGTTTGACATTCACATAAAAATGCATTTGACTGGTCAGGCCAGCGGGATCACTTACTGATAATATAATTCCTGCTGCACCAGATTGATTTGGATTGGGAGAAATTTGGATATTTCGATGACCTGAATTGCCTGTGATAACAAGTCCTTCTTTAGAGATTAATTGTGTATTCAACGATTGGGCAGATACAGTCAGATCGTCTTCATCAATATCAATAATCGAAAAAGGAATTAACTTGCTTGTGGTGTCTTCGTCAATGTCAACGTCATCAATATTTGATATAATAGGCGGATCATTCACAGGTAAAACCACAACTTTAAGGTACGCTGTATCACTGGCTCCCAGAGAATCTTTTGCAATAATTGAGATTTGAGCTGAACCATATTGATTCGACACAGTCTGAAACGAAAACAATATATTCACACTTTCTTGGGAAGGCACAGATAAGGTGAAAGGCTGATTATTATAATTAAATTCAAAATTTTCTGGAAGAATCAGCGATTCATTGGATGACAATCCAGATAACGTAATCTGTTGGCCATCTTTATCCCTTATTATGAATGAAACAGCATCAGAAGCCTGATCTTCGTTTACATGATCTTCGTTTACATATACAAAAAAGTATTGTTCGCCCAACTGGAGCGTGGTTTCAGAATTGGTATCAAGAACATAGGCAGGAAGGATTGCAAGTTTGCCATTATTACCCAATTGTCCTTCATTGTTGCCACCCCATGCCATCATTTGACCATCCTTGAGGCGTGCAAGGGAATGAATGTTTCCAGCGCTGATATCAACGATATTTTCAAGTAAATCTAAACTATTAGAGCGTTTAACAAAAGTAGGAAACATGGACGATGTTTCAGAGCCATCACCCAGTTGCCCATTGTCGTTATTTCCCCATGCCATCATGGTGCCATCATCATGAAGGGCAAGACTATGATAAGCGCCGGCATCAATATCAACAATATTCAACAGATTGTTAATGCCATCAGATGCCATAACCTGATGCGGAATTTTGCTATAAGAATTGTTGTTTGTTGAATAACCCAATTGGCCATTTGCATTATTCCCCCAGGCCCAGACAGTGCCATTGGATTTTCGAGCAAGGCTGTGAGATTCTCCAGCGCTAATTTGTTTAATACCGGTTAATTCGTTAATCGGCAGAGGTATTTGATGATTCAATGCATCTGAACCAAGTCCCAATTGACCGGTATCATTTTTTCCCCAGGCCAGGACAGTCCCGCTTTTAGTCAATGCCAATGTATGATATGCACCGGCTGAAATGGCAACAATGTCAGACAGAAATCCTGTCGCATTTGAGCTGAGTACCTGAGTTGGCCTGTTTTGACTTTGATTGATCGGGGTATTGCTCCCCAATTGGCCATCAGTGTTGGTTCCCCATGTCCAGACAGTGCCATCAGAACAAAGTGCCACAGAATGATGTTTACCTGCAGCAACAGCAATGACATTTGTTAAAAACGTTTCATCATTCGGCCCATTGACATAAATCGGTAAAAATGATGATTCGTCGATACTGTTATTCCCCAATTGTTGGGTATTATTGCTTCCCCAGGCCATAACCCGACCATCTTCGAGTAAGGCTATGGAATGTGAATAGCCGCCATCAACAGATATGACATTGGATAATTGGCCATCACCATTGAGGGTGTTGACCGGAACCGGTATTGATGCCTTTGGCCCGGCATCTTGATTTCCAAGTCGTCCGGAACCATTGCTTCCCCAGGCCCATAGATAACCATTTTCGTCAATCGCCAGCGAATGATGTCCACCAGCAACGATTTGATTGACATATGATTGTACAAATATTTTTGGTGCTTCGTTGGACCATGCCTGGCCTGTCGAAATCCATATTAAACAAAGTAACAACACAAACGCATGTTTGACGCCTTTCATATTATCTCCTTATTCGTTCGCTAAATAATTTTTGGCATGATAGATTTGGGTGGATTTGTCCAATTTGAAAATGACATAATCCTAAAATCGGATTATCTTTACAAATTCAGTGGCATAATGTCAATTTGTTATTTTAAATTTTTCGGATTTATTTCATTTTTGGGGCGTATGAATATGCATTTACTATATTAATGATCGTATTCAAAAAAATAAAAACAGTTATGAATAATTAATATTGTTGCCAAATATTTTATTTTGCGGTACTATCACCAAATTTATTTAGGGACATGTATTAAACGTGTGTAATCAAAATAAACTTGAATGATAAATATATTTTGATCGTGGGTGTATGGACCTGTTTATGCGCCCTTTGATTACATTCGTTTCAAGCTCAGGTAATCAACAAAGATGAAATTTCAGAAATTCAACATTGATTTCCTGAATTCATATAAGGAGGCATATGAACGAAAACCAAATGACAATCAATGGCAAATGTTTTGAGTTCACCCCTGGAGAAACTATCCTTTCGGTGGCCCGGCGTAATAACATTAATATACCAACATTGTGTTATTTAAAAGGCGCCACCCCTACAGGCGCTTGCCGAATGTGTGTTGTTGAAATTGAGGGGGCACGTTCCCTCATGACCGCATGCACAGTTCCTGCTGGAAAAAATATGGTGGTTCATACAGAGTCAGAATCAGTTGTCAAATCCAGAAAATTGACTCTTCAACTATTGCTCTCATCTGGAAATCACAATTGCGCAATTCGAAATTCCGATACATCAGATTGGACACAGTTTCAACTTCAGGTGCAGAACTACGATGGTACTGATGAATTATGCCCAGTTTGGGGGGATTGTAAACTTCAAGACCTGGCCTATCAATATCAGGTAACTGGTGATCGTTTTCCTAAAGCCAAAGTCAATTCCCAATTGGAAGATGTTAACCCCTTTATTGTGCGCGATTTTTCCAGATGCATTCTGTGCGGTCGATGCGTACAGGCCTGTAATGATATTCAGGTCAATCAGGCAATCCAGTTTGGCTATCGTGGGGCTGAAATGAAAGTGGTTGCTGGTAATGATCTGGCACTTAAGGATTCTGATTGTGTCTTCTGTGGAGAGTGTATCCAGGTTTGTCCTGTTGGTGCATTGGTTGAAAAAAACAGTCGATACAAGGTTCGTCAGTGGGATACCCAAAAAGTAAAAACAACTTGCTCATACTGTGGCGTTGGATGCCAGATCTATCTTCATGTTCAGGATGGCAAGGTTGTTAAAGTGACTGGTGCTGAAGAAACCGGGCCCAATTATGGCAGCCTTTGTGTAAAAGGTAGATTTGGTTTTAATTTCATAAACAGCCCAGAAAGATTGACTGATCCACTGATTAAAGAAAATGGGACATTCCGAAAAGCATCATGGGATGAAGCTCTCAATCTTGTTGCAGATCGCTTAGGAACAATTAAAAATGAATCTGGACCAGACAGCATTGGCGTATTTACATCTGCACGTGTCAGCAATGAAGACAACTATGTTGCGCATAAATTTACACGTGCTGCGTTAAAAACAAATAATATTGATCATTGTGCCCGTCTCTGACATTCCTCAACTGTGGCCGGTCTGGCCGCTGCATTTGGAAGTGGTGCAATGACTAATCCCATTGCAGATATTGAAAAATCTGATGTCATATTAATTACTGGATCCAACACAACCGAAAATCATCCTGTATTGTCCACCTATGTAAAACGTGCGGTAAAATCAGGAAGTGCACAACTTTTGGTTGTTGATCCCAAACGAATTAAAATTTCACAATTTGCAAATATATATCTTCAGCCAAACCTGGGAACTGATGTCGCATGGATCAATGGCTTGATGCATGTGATCATATCTGAATCATTATATGACAAAACCTTTGTAGAATCCCGAACTGAAGGCTTTGAAGAACTCAAGCAGATGGTTGAAAAATTCAACCCTGAATATGTTGAACAAATTACTGGTATTGAGCAAGAAGACATCATACGAGCAGCACGTTTATATGCGGGTGCAAAATCGGCAAGTATTCTCTATTGTATGGGAATTACACAACATATTTCAGGTACAGATAATGTAAAATCCCTGGCCAATCTCGCCATGCTCTGTGGCAATATGGGCATTGAAGGCGGTGGCGTCAATCCGCTTCGTGGACAAAACAATGTTCAGGGCGCCTGTGATTTGGGTGGATTACCCAATGTATTTACAGCATATCAACCAGTTACCAACGAAGCTGTTCGCAAAAAACTGGAATTTACCTGGAGAGTCCCCAAATTACCCGATACGCCAGGACTGACTGTCACGCAAATGCTTCCAAAAGCACACAGTGGTGAATTAAAAGCCTTGTATATTATTGGTGAAAATCCAATGGTTTCTGATCCTGATTTGAATCATGCTGAAGCCAGTCTGTCGCATTTGGATTTTTTGGTTGTTCAGGATATTTTCATGACCGAGACCGCAAAATTGGCTGATGTCGTATTGCCCTCTGCCTGTTATGCTGAAAAAGATGGTACATTTACCAACACAGAACGAAAAGTGCAACGCATACGAAAATCTATTGATCCCCCAGGTCAGGCACGTGATGATTGGTGGATTACCTGTCAAATCAGCTCGCGAATGGGATTTGAAATGTCATATGAGAATAGCGAAGCCATATTTGAAGAAATTCGCACAGTGACACCATCATATGCAGGCATAACCTACGAACGAATTCAATTTGATGGTCTTCATTGGCCGTGCCCATCAACAGATCATCCGGGAACACCCATGTTACATGTTGGAAAATTCCCGCGTGGTAAGGGCTTGTTTCATGCGATTGATTATATTCCACCAGATGAGCAAATTAATGATGAATATCCTGTTTATCTGACCACAGGACGATTGCTGTATCATTATCACACAGGTACAATGACCATGAAATCTGATGATATCAATACGTGCGCGCCTGAATGTTTTGTAGAATTATCACCACAAAGTGCTAATCAATATGGCATTACTGATGGACAAATGGTGAAAGTATCTTCTCGTCGCGGCGAGATAACCGCAAAAGCAAAATTGTCCTCAGCCCTGCAGCGTGATGTTGTATTCATTCCTTTTCATTTTGGACAGGCTGCAGCGAACAAGCTGACTAATTCGGCATTGGATCCTGTTTCTAAAATTCCAGAATTCAAGGTTTGTGCGGTTCGACTGGAAGCTGTTTGAGCTTTGGTAAAAAATTGCGGCTCAAATATTAAATTTGCGTCGCAATTTTATTTTGATCGTTCAAAAAAAATATGGTCGTGTAGAGACGTAGCATGCTACGTCTCTACAGTACAAAAACCCCAATACGAGCAATTTCTGAAATGGGCATTCACTTGATCAATAGCTCCGAACTACAATTCTTATTTCTGTCTGCATACCTGACACACAACACGCATATCTTGAATGAATCTCAACGTCATTTGGCATTATCCCTGGAGTGGTCTGAAATTCTTTCTCTGGCAAATCGTTTTCAAATTTCTCCCTACCTGTCCCACTTTATTAAATTGTATAATTTACAATCCTATGTGCCTGAATCACACTTGAAAAGCCTTGAGGCCAGTTATCAAAATCAGGCCATGCAGACAATTTATCTAAAACGCCAACTATTAGATATCAATAAAAATTTTACGAAAAACAACATTTCTTATTGCCTGATAAAAGGTGCCGAATTAATTGAAACCATTTATCAAGCCACACCGATTCGCCCCATGTCAGACATAGATATCCTGTCTTCTCCAAAAGATATTGATGCCATTGTGGAGATATTGACACAGTTGGGTTATTATCAAAAAACCATGCATCAAGGGAATAAAATACAATCCATTGCAACATATCGCAAACACTACCCTGCTTTTTTCCACAACAAAAGGCATACCATTGAAGTGCATTTCAATTTATTTCCCAATGCATCAAACCAGCACGATTTGACCCGGGTATTATGGGCACATGCAAAGCCAATCAATAATTCCAGCCAGTTGCGTTTGAACGTAGATCACCACTTTCTGTATTTATGTCATCATCTGGCATATCATATTCAATCACCACGTGAGGGGCTGGTTTTGTATTGGTTTTTTGATATTTATCAATGGATAAAACAGTATCAAACAACTATCGGTTGCCCCTTGTTTCATTTGTTGCATCCAAAAGACAGGGAAAAAATTGATGAGATATTTCAAATTATTGATAATCAATGGATTAAACCCGAAAAATTGCAAACAAGTTTCTTCAAAACTGAAACCATGCTTGAAGCGGTTTTGAATCGACATCTGCGAGAAAAACGTCTTGACAAAAAAAAACGAGTACTGTCCTATTATCGACAGATGTGGTGTGACAAACACCCGCAATGGTCTACTTTTGATCGATTTACATTCTGGTTTCGTTTGTTGTTTCCCAAATTTTCATATCTTGAAGATCGGTATCATGTAAAACAAAAATGGTCATTGCCATTGTATTGCATTGCAAATCCATTTATGGTGATGTTTAGAGCGATCAAACGACTGATACATTAACAAAAACAATATGCAGCATTTATATCAAATATTAAATAAAACAATTGCAATTCAAAGTGATGATTCTGTATTTATCAATGAATTTCATAAGGATTATCAATGGTTTGAACGAACTCCAACTGATACGTATTCCTGTGATATAATGATTGATTTGCATGATAACCAATTACAGATCAATCATCATCGTATTGATATTTCAAATCATCCAACACCAAAACATTATGCCTTTCAGTTAGTAATTTCTGAGATGATGTCACAGTTGAATGATTATTATTTAATTCATGCTGGTGTTGTCAAAAAGGATGATCATGTTATTGTTTTATCCGGGCCGCCGGGGATTGGAAAAAGTACCATTGTAAAAGCACTGGTTGACAAAGGATTCATCTATTTCTCTGATGATTGTGCGCCCCTTCACAAACAATCGGGTCTGATATACCCATTTCCGCGATCCATGTGGATTGTTGATAAGCTGGAACAGACCAACAGCATTCGATCCAAAAAACCCATTCCTGTAATATTCAGACCAGATGAATATTCGCCCCTCAAACCCAAAACCATTATTTGTTTGATTGATGACACCTCTCAGAACCAACCTATCAAATTAAATTTAAGCTTAAAATCAACAGATAATCCTTTAATTGACGAACTAAAGCAATTGCCTGATATTGAATTGTTTAGGCGGCATCCTGTACATGCAGAGTATTGCATTCAATATCCAGTATCAAAGGATATTACCCAATCTATTCAAACTGTATGCAGTAAGTATAAAAAACATTTATGGACAATGTATCGCGTGCCACCCATTCGAAAATGCTTTGAACGTAATGCAAAAATACAAAAAGTGTCGCCGCATCAAGCGGCATCTGAAATCATTTCCGAGATGAAAATGTTTGAATCATGTTTAACACCACCGGGTAATGAAACGCCAATGGCATCATTAATGAATATCAGCAGACATCTACAGGATGTGAATTGTTTTTTTATGTCAGCGGGTCATCTATTATCAGAAATCGAATCTATTTATCAGGAAATGTATGATCGTCCAGACCAGAACCAACATTAACAAAAGAATCATTTTTCCTTAACACGAACATAACAAAAGTTGCGTATTTTATGTATCGACTTGAGAATGATTCTGATTGTCAGAATCAAAATTCAAAATCATTATTTACGAATTTATCAGGAGGAATTGTTTTATGAAAAGATTAATATTATCGTTAGCAATTGTATCGTTTATGTTCTCATCGCCAGTTGTATGGGCAGGAAAATTAGTAATTAAAGGCTCGACAACTGTTTTACCTATTGCTCAAAAAGTAGCTGAAGCCTACATGAAAGAGCATCCAGAAACCAGGATTTCTATATCTGGCGGTGGATCAGGAAATGGAATTAAAGCAATTATTGATGGAAGCACAGATATTGCCGATAGTTCCCGATTTATCAAGAACAAAGAGATTAAACTGGCAATGAAAAAAGGGGTATACCCTGTGCCATTTCGTGTTGCATATGATTGTATTATCCCAATCATTCATCCATCCAATACTGTAAATGATCTTACCCTTGATCAACTGAAGAAAATATATCAGGGAAAAGTTACAAACTGGAAAGATGTTGGTGGACCAGACAGACGAATTTCAGTTGTCTCCCGCG
>Ga0272440_1001751_pt1 | contig 17437 bp, 21 predicted proteins | sample SSMMMBAug17_FD_192440 | JGI IMG/M metagenome (GOLD analysis project Ga0272440, IMG submission 192440) | Marine sediment archaeal communities from Little Sippewissett salt marsh, Falmouth, MA, United States - SSM-MMB-Aug17 | ecosystem: Environmental > Aquatic > Marine > Wetlands > Sediment ... | reverse complement strand
TCTAAAAAGCTGACAAGAACATTGGATATCAAGGCATACAAAGAGATTGAAGACTCTTTGCCAGAAAAGTTAAGACCTGTGATTTATAAGCCAGCTATTGACTTGAAAGTGCTTAGAGCTTTGGAGCTGGTTGACGACAGTCTTACCGCTAATTTCATCACTACTAAACCAGCTAAATCCCAGATTAAAATCAAGATTAACAACTAATATTAAAGGCCGATTTTTATCGGCCTTTAACCAGGAATCTATACTTGACAACAGTGTAAAAGAAGATCTTATTAATTTTGGTTCAGGACTCAGGCTTGAGTAAAGGATAGCAACATGACATTAAGATATTTTAAGCAAAAACTAATCAACAAAAACATTGATCATGATATTTTCTTTGTTGGCGATACCAATGACCTTGATAACTTTTCACTTGTGGTTAGAATAGAAGATAACACTTATAGGCTTGAGTGTTTATGTTTTGACAATGAAGATGAGGGAAACTCAATTGTAAAACACAAAAAAGGAGTAACAGATATTGTTTAAAAGTTTACTTATAACGCTGAGATCACAGGCAAGGTGCCTGCCAATAACTCAAAATCAACGACAAGTCTCTCAGGCACCTTGTCCAGTGAATTTACTTGTTATGTTTCTTTGGAGGATCATATGAAAACTGATTGTATTAATTATGGAGATTGTAGGCTTCCTTTGAAGCTATGTAACAGCAAGTGCGAATTACTTAATAAGACGTGTTGGGATTGCGATCAAAGAATTGGCGAAGAGTGTGGCAAGGACGGACATGAGGTTTATCCAGATTCTGTGCCTTGTGACGATTTTTGTGAAACATAACATTAGCTATATACACTTTATGTTATGCAATTTTGTATATTGCTTTATTTGTCTTGTAAGGGGGATTGATATGGATACTTTAGAATTTTTTGGAATCATTTTCATGGCGTTTCTGATATATGTTTTTATGGTAATTGCATTCTGTATATAAAAATCAATAGAGCAGGGTTTACTGACCCCTGCTCACTGATTTGGGGGCTCTCAACCCCCAAAAGAAAAAAATCAAGAAAAAAACCAACATCCACCAAACTAAAAAAGCACAAGTTTATCAGTTTTTTTATCATATATGATAAAATACTCATTATGATGCAAGCACATATAAATGAGAGCGAAAGGTTTAAAGTTAAAGTATTTTGTTGGTTTATGTTTATTTGTTGCGCTTTTGACGCTAAATCTTTTTTTAGTTTTTTTTTTATTTTCTTTTATAATTTTTTTTTTTGATTGTTCTAATTTTTGTTTAATGTAGTATGCTGCGAATTCCATGATGGCTTCTTTTTGTACGAACAGAGAGCCATGGTTATTTTCTATAAGGACTTGATAGTCGTAGAGGGTATTAAAAGAGAAGTTAGTTTCTTGGTTTTGAGATACGTATTTAAATTGTTTCATGTTGATGTCCTTTCTTTTTTTTTATAGTATTTGATTTTCTATAGCTATTATATTGGTAGCCAAATTTTGTATTTTGTTTGTTTGGTTTATTTTTTGTATCCATTTTCCTTCTACGAAGTCAATTTCTATTATTTCATGGTTATTTCTAATTGCATTTATTGTTTGCAGTGCATTTAATGGAGTTATATCTTCTGTGGAATCTGTTTGTACGGCATAGAATTTTGTTGTTGGCAGGTTATTATATAGATCTATTAGTTCTTGATATTTTTTTATTATGGTTTTAGGGACGAATTGTCTTTGTGAGTGTCGTATTTGGCCGTTTATGTAGTCTATTGATCTTGGCCATATATGTTGGTTATTTTTTAGTTTTGGGATAACTTCATGGATATTAAGTTGTTTTGCTTTTTCTATTTTTTTTGTAAATGTGAAAATTTTTTTCCAGTAAATTTCTTGGACATACACCTTTCTTAAGATATGTTCGAGTACGTATATTCTCATTTTATTTTCCTTTGGTTGATAATGGTATGGATATCGTTAATACAGTCGCATGTGGATCGTACGTATTCTTTTTTTCCGTTTTGATTGGCTCTTTTTTCCCAAGATAAGAGTAATTGTTGCAATTGGTTTACAATTGATAATTGTGGCTCTCTCCAATATTCGCATTCATTTTTTGTTTTTTTTTGTTTGTGTAATTTTTTTGCTATGGAGCAATCTTCTGGTTCATGGTAGTCCAGGCAGCAATTATTATAAATTTCTCCGGAGTTATCTTTATCTATAAAGCATGGCATAATTTTTTTCTCCTTTTTAGTTTCTTGTAAGAACATCATCATATTCCGAACAGTTTTCCATAGATTGAGGATGTAAAATTTGTATGTTGTTAGTATTTTTACCAACCTTATAGTTGACACTTATCATTAGATTTTTGTAGTGTCAAGTATTTTTTGGATAAAAAAAATGCCCATTAAGAAATGGGCATAAAAGCAAGAGATAGGAGATAAAATGAAAACTATGGTTTTTATCTTATGTTAAGTTATTTATAAAGTCAATGAAAAAAATTGATTTTTTTTAAAAAAAAGATATTATATTAATAATAATGTATTTTTGTTTATGGAATAGGAGGGAATTTTAGTGTCAAAGCCTTTATTACCTATTGAGGGACGGCAGCCTGATCCTAAGAATGTTGAGAATAGGATTTTGCATCGTGCAAACAAGATAACAATCAAGGCGACTAAGAGATACATAGAGGCAATTAAGCTTGGATTGAGTCCAACTGGAGCTGCTGCCTATGTAGGGGTAGACAAGCGGACAATAGATAGTTGGTTGGACAAGGGTAGTGAATTAAGTGAGGAGGATGGTCGGGGATATTATTCTTTTTGGGTAAGGGTACAGAAAGCGCGTGGCAAGAGTGAGAAGGATCTTGTTGATATTGTTACTGATGCAGCGAGGGAAGGTGAGTGGAAGGCTGCAGCATGGATGTTGGAGAGAAGGTTTCCTAAAGATTGGGGTAAGAAGACCGAGGTTAATCAGAATACATCTTTTACATTGGCTTCATTGATTCAGCATACTCATGTTGATTCTTTGCCTGAGAGTTCTTCTATGGATGGCGGATCAGTTCTTGATCGTGGTGGAGAGATGATTTCTTTACCTGAGAGTGATTTTAGTGAGATTTTAGATTCTGGTTGGCCAGACGATGACGAGGAAGAGGAGGAAGATGATGCAGATTGAGCCCAAGTTAAAGAGGTTACTATCTGATCAATATTGGAGGTTAAACAATTTATATTTCATCATAGACAAGCAAGGTAAGAAGGTTTTGTTTAAGATGAATTGGGCACAGGAGTATTTGTATCGTAATTTTCACAATTACAGTATAATTTTGAAGGCGAGGCAGATAGGATTTTCTACTTTTTTTCAGATATTGGCATTAGATTTATGTTTATTTAATGAGAATTACAATGCTGGATTGATTTGTGCAAGGTTGGATGATGCTAAGAGTGTTTTTAGGAACAAGGTGAAGTTTAGTTATAATAATTTACATCCTGTTATAAGGCAGATGGTTCCAGTTGAAACTGACAGTGCTGGTGAATTATCATTTTCTAACAATTCATGTTTGAGTGTTGGAACTTCTTACAGGGGGTCGACACCTATGTTTTTGCATGTTTCTGAGCTTGCAAAGATTTCTGCCAAGTTTCCTGAGCGTGCTGATGAGATTCAGAGTGGGGCTTTTAATGCTGTTCCTAAAGATGGTATATTATTAATTGAGTCAACTGCTGAGGGTAACAGTGGTTTATTCCATGATCTTTGCATGAGTTCTTTAAAGAAGCATTTATCTGGTGATGAATTATTTGACATGGATTTCAAGTTTTTTTTCTTTCCTTGGCATGAGCATCCTGAGTATGTATCTGATTCTAAGGTTGTTTTGACTGATGAAGAGGAAGAGTATTTTGATAATCTTGAATTAAAGCTTGGCAAGAAGATTACAGAAGGGCAGAGAGCGTTTTATGTATTAAAATGGAGGTTGTCTGGTGATAAGATTTGGAGGGAATTTCCTTCCACACCTGAGGAATCTTTTAGGGTTTCGATTGAAGGTTCATATTATAACAAGTTGATGTTAAGGGCACGGATTGAGAAAAGGATAGGGAAAGTTCCTTTTGAAAAGAATTTGCCTGTCAATACAGCTTGGGATTTAGGTATGGATGATCATACAGTTATTTGGTTTTTTCAGATATATAGGGGTTCTAAGCTTGAGGTAAGGTTAATTGATTATTATGAGAACAATGAAGAGGGTTTGACGCATTATGTTAACGTTGTGAAGGATAAGGGGAGGCGTTTGAAATATAAGTATGGACGTCACTTTTTTCCACATGACGTTAAGGTAAAGGAGATGAATACTGGAACTAAGAGGATTGATTTTTTAAAGAGTCTTGGATTGAAGGCTATTCCTTTGCCTAAGTCTAATAATTTAGCGGATGACATTGAGACGGTAAGACAAACATTACCTTTTTGTTGGTTTAATGAATCTTCAACTAAAAGGGGGGTTGAATGTTTAGAGAATTATAAGAAGAAGCGAAACAGGACGACAGGAGAATTTTCAGAAAGTCCTTTAAAGGATGGTAACGACCATGGAGCGGATGCTTTTAGGATGTTATGCATGTCTCTTGGCAAGTTAAAGCAGACGAGAGCGATAATGATTTATTAAACAAAAAGGTATTGAAATGGAAAGTAACATTAAGATAGTAAACCACCCTGACTTTGATTCATATCAGTCTAAATATATTAATTGGGAGAATTTAATATTAGGTGGGAATCATGTTGAGAGTGGGGGTTACATTAAGAAATATGGCAACTTTGACAGTAATTTTTATTTAAGGCAGGCAGCTCATGAGCCTGACAATCAGTGGGAGATTAGGCAATGGTTATCTTGTTATAGGAATTATGCTTTGCCGATTGTTTCTGTTTTTTCTTCTGCTGTTTGGAGGAAAGAGCCCATAAGAGTTTTGCCTGAGATTTTACAGCCTTATGTTAAGGATGTTGATCGTAAAGGGACGAGTGCGAATGTTTTTTTTCAGAATATTACTTGGTGGTCAGCGGTTCATGGGATTACTCATGTTCTTGTGGACATGCCTAAGTTACCAGAAGACAAGCCAAGAACAATTGCTGTGGACAAACAAAATAATATAAGACCTTATTTTAATCATGTTTCTGCTTTGAATGTTCCCACTTGGAGAATAAATCCTTCTGATGGATTGTTAGATTTTGTTGTTATTTCTTCTTCAGATTTTGATGTTGTTTCTCCTTTTGCGGAAGCTGAGAAGGTAAATTATTATTCTTTATATCATAGGGATGAATGGGTTAAATATTTTGAGGATAAGAAAGGGATTTATGAGATTGATGGCGGAGAATATGATATTAACCGTGTACCTATTGTGCAATGCTATTTTAGGGATGATTTACCTATGGTTGGTGATTCTGTCATAGCTCCTATTTCATCTTTATGCATTCATGCTTATAGAATGAGTAGTAGTTTAGATAAGAGTTTGTATGACACAGCCTTTCCTTTAATGGTTTTGCTTGGATTTCATGAGGATGACGTTCAGGAATTTGTAAGGTCTTCATATAATGGTTTGCTTGGACCTGCTGATGCTAACGCTAAGTTTGTTGAGCCTAATGGGAGGTCATTTGAGGATTTAAGAAAGGCTATTGCTCAGGATATTTTGGATATTCAAGAGATCGCTTTAAGAATGATCAAACCCGTTGGGAAACAAATACAGTCGGCACAGTCTAAAAGGGAGGACAGGTTACAGCTTGACAATCAGATTGCAGTTTTTGCAAGGAACATAGAGAATTGTGAGATTAAATGTTGGGATATGATGCTTGACTGGATGGGCAGACCTGAGTTAAAGGATGAGATTAGTATACAATATAATAGAGATTTTAATTTAAATCAGTTGTCTGGCGAGGTTCTTGAAGCTTTTTCCAAGATGAGAGAAAAGGGCGATATTTCACGTGAAACATTTTGGAAAGTATTACAGCAAGGAGAGATTCCATTTCCTGAAGATTTTAAATTTGATGAAGAGGAGGAAAGAATTAATAATGAAAAAAAAATAATAGAAGAATAAATATTTGACTTTTATTTTTTATTTTAATATTATGTTTTATGTAGAGATGTAGTTATTTAACTTTAATTTTTTGTCGAGATGACGAAAGGAGAAGGCGCGATGCCTTGGGAAGTAGACGATCATAATAATGTTGTAATGCAAGATGGCAATCCTGTTTTTATTTATCCTGATGGGAAGAAAGCACCTTTTAATGCTGATTCTACTATTAACGCTATAAATAAGGCAAATAGTGAGGCAGCAGACAGGCGCATTAAGTTAAAAGAACTTACCGAGATGGTTAAGCCTTTAAAAGATGTTTTATTGGATGATTTCACTCCTGAGAATGTGTCAGCATTTATTGCAGATGCTACTAAAAATAAGGAAGTGGTATCCAACTATGAGGATAAAGACTTTGTGGCAGCAGGGGATGTTGAAAAAATAAAATCACAAGCAGTTGAGAATGTAAAAAACACCTATGAGCAAAAAATAAAAGATATGAGCACTTTATTTAGCAACAAAGAGCAAGATTATCAAAATCAATTTGCTCAAATGGAGGGCTTAAACCGAGAGCTTTTGATCGAGTCAGAGTTTAAGGGTAGTGATTTTATAAAGAATAATACTAGCATTCCTTATGAACTTTTTTATAACACTTATGGCAAAAACTTTTCAATAGAGTATGATGATGACAATAGGCCAATTGTTAAGGCTAAAAGAGCTGACGGCAGTGATGTAATATCGTTATCTAAGCCTGGTCAATTTGCTGATCCATCTGAGGCTATTGAGATATTAATAAATGAGCATCCTCAAAAGGAGTCCTTTTTAAAAGGCTATGATAGAGGTGGTTCAGAGTCTTCAAATGTTGGTAGGAATACTAAGCATATGAGGATTATTAGTAACAGAGACCAAGAAGCTTTAAGTGCTAATATAGAAAATATTGCTGCTGGAAAAGCCAGAGTAGAAATGTAATATAAACAGGAAGCCTCTTAATTTATAATATAAATATATTTTTTTTTAATTTTAATTAGGGGGTTTTTCAAATGGCTAATACAAACACTTTAACCTATGCAATTCCAACAATAACAGCGCAGGGTCTTATGGCTTTGCGTCAAAACTGCATTATGCCAAGACTTGTCAATAGTGATTATGGCACAGACGCTAAAAAAAAAGGATCAACTATAGACATACCTATTCCTTCGGCTATAACCGCAGGTGCTGTTTCTCCAAGTTATGTAGCTCCTGACACAACAGGTATTTCTCCAACAGAAGTCAATTTAACTCTTGACCAATGGTATTCAGCAGATTTCTTTTTATCGGACAAAGATATTAAAAATGCTATTGATGGTATAGTTCCTATGCAAGCCTCAGAGGCTATCAAGGCTATAGCTAATAAGGTTGACAATACTCTTTTAGCTCTTTATAAGGATGTTTATAATTATGCTGGTACACCTGGAGTTACTCCATTTGGTACTAACACCAAAGAAGCATCCGATGCGAGAAAAAAGCTTAATCAAAATAATGCTGCAATGACTGATAGACGTTTTGTAATGAATCCAGAGACAGAGGCTAATGCTTTAAATCTTAGGGCTTTTCAAGATGCTTCATTTAGTGGTGATGCAAGAGCTATTAATGAGGGCCAAATTGTTCGTAAACTTGGCATGGACTTTCATCTTGATCAAAATATGCCTACTCATCTTAATGGTGCTCAAAACGGTGCTTATGTTGTAAATGGTGTTAACGCTCAAGGGTCAACTTCTTTAATTGTTAAAACTGGTACTGGCGACATGCATGAGGGTGATCTTTTTACAATAGCTGGTGATTCTACAACTTATGTTGTGGCTGCTACTTATACAGGTGGGGCTGGTACAGTTACCATCAGCCCAGGGCTATCCGCTGCCACATCTGGCGATGAAGCGATAACTTTTGTAGGTTCTGCATCCACTACTTATAATATGGACTTAGCTTTCCATAGAGATGCTTTTGTATTTGCATCAAGACCTCTAACAGATTCAGAAGGTCTTGGAAATATGATTTCAGCGATGACAGATCCAGTCTCTGGCTTGTCATTAAGAATGGAAGTTAGCAGGCAGCATAAACGTACTTTATTTTCCTTTGATATGTTATGGGGAGTAGCTACTGTTAGACCAGAGCTTGCATGTAGAGTTTATGGTGATGACGTTTAGTTATTATTTATAATGAATAGCTTGTTGGTATTTTAAATACCAACAAGAATATAAAATAAAGGAAATGAAGTCATGCAAGATAATTTGATGTATCCTACTGGTAATAATCCAGTTGGGACAAGAGTTTTGACTATGGGAGCTGCTGGCACTGCTGACATGTCTCAGTTTGAAATTATTAAATTAGGTTCAACTGCAGCAACGGCTGTTAATTTAATTAATCCTGTTATTGGTAGAATTTATTATATCACTGCTACAGGTACAGGTACAAATAATAGAGTTGTTACATTTACTGGTTGTACTATAAACGCCACAGGAAATAATACTGCCACACTGAATGCAATTGATGAGTTATTAGTTGTAAAATGTGTAACTGCTACAACATATATTGTAATATCTAATGTTGGAGCTGTGGCGTTATCTACTGTTTAAATTTTGTATAATAGCATGTAATTTTTATTAATTGCATGCTGTTTAATATATATGGAGGATTAATGGCAATGACACAAACTATGAGAGTTATAAGCAAAAAACATAGTAATACAGAAGTTGTTATTAATTGTGAAGACTTTGATCCAAGTATTCATAGTGAAATCAACAAACTTAAATTAGAAGAGCCGAAACAATCTAAGAAAAAAATTGATAAAAAGGAATAAAGAAAAATGAACATAATAACTTTCTTAGATGCAGCGACTTCGACAGCTACCAGTTCAGCGATAAGGGTTAATGACAAGAGAATTATTAGCGGGCCTATTCCTGTTACGATATCTGGAATAACTACCGCGACAGTTGTTTTTGAGGGAGCTATAGCAACACAGGCAGAGGTTGATGCTGGCACAGCTAATTTTGAGTTAATGGCTCAAGGATCTTTTACAGAGGATGCAGCGGATGGTATATTGACAGCTTTTCCTTTTATTAGGGCAAGAATTTCTGATTATACCGCTGGTACAATAACAGTTAGAGCATATATATAGAGAAGAGGTTGGGACATGCCTATTGGATTAAGTTTAGGAGCTGGAGGAGGTGGAGGAGGAGCTGTTGATTCTGTATTTGGAAGAACTGGAGATATTTCAGCAAATGCAAATGATTATGCAGCTTATTATAAAGCTTTAATAGATGAGGCTCAAATTGTTTATGTTGGAAAGCATGGGAACGATTCAAATAATGGAGCATCTATTGAAAAAGCTTTTTTGACAATAGGAAGTGCAATAACAAAAGCAGTGAGTTTAAGCCCAAGCTCTTCTAATAGGATTCTTATACACATTACTGATGCTGGTACTTACAGTGAAAATATTTCTGTTCCTTCTTGGTGTGGTGTTATAGGTATTGGAGCGGTCGCTGTTGGGAATCATACTGTTACAGATGATTCTGCATTATGGTTTTATCGTTTAAATTCTACTTCTGGTACTTGTGTTTCTAAGAGTTCAGGAGCAGGTAGTGCTTTAGTCAGGTCTGAAATTATGAATTTGACTAATGATGCCAATGGTACTTTATGTACTTCAGGCAAAATTGTTTTTGAGGGTGGAATTATTTATGTAGAGAATGGTTTTGGTTTTGGATCAACTTCAAGTGAGGATCAGGTTGTTGTTGTAGAAGCTATCTCCATTAGCGGCACAGGAATTGGAGCTGGTGTTAGTGGTGCTGGAGAGATGTGTATACAGTCAAACTGTATCGTTGATTCTGGAAGTGGAACAGGATTACAGACGATAGGCACATCAATTGTCAACGCTGTGGTTAATATAATTGAATGTAACACAGTTTATAATGAGGGGTCAGGCACATCCATCAATCTTATTTGTACTAAAAATGATGGTGCTAAAGTAAAAAATGGTAATGGTAATATTGTTTTAAGTGATAATGTAGCGTTATTGGATAATGCGACATTTACAGCTTTCCCAGTTACACCAAGTTCAGTTCCAACAACTGATTATCAGGTTTCTAATAAGAAATATGTAGATGATACAGTTCTTCCAGTGAGCGAAGCGGTCACAAAAACAGGTAGTAATTGCTTAACCCTTAATGGTACTGATAATTATATTTCAGTTAATCCAGATACTGATTTTGAGTTTGGTACAGGGGATTTTTCTCTATTCTTACATGTGAATTTTGATACAATAAAAGCGGGTAGAAACAATTTCATCGAACAAAGTGGTACTAATCAGAGAGCTTTGCAATTTGAATATAATAGCACTGAAAATAGAATTAGGCTTGGATTGCCTGAGGATAAAACCTCTGGGTCTTCTTGGAGTTATGCTGATTTTACTATTACTCTTTCAACGGCCACTGATTATTATATTGCTGTGTATAGAAAATCAGGAACTACATATTTATACATAAATGGTACTTTGATTGATTCAACAGCAGGATTAAATGGTGTAGACCAAGATACTGGAAGTACTGCCCCTATTGCTATTGGAGCTTTATATGTTGATGCTTCTAACCAATTTTATCATATTGATGGTAAAATGTGGGGTGTTGGAATAACAAAAGATGTTTTGTCAACTGCAGACGAAACTGCTATACAGCAGGGCAATGTGCCTTCTAATAATAATTTATCTCTTTTTTTGCCTCTCGCAGAAGGTTCTGGGAGTGTTGCCTACGATACATCTGATAACGATCATAATGGAACTATTAACGGAACTTTAACCAATGTTTGGGATAACACTCAGGATGATTTCCATTACAATAATGACTATGGGTTTTCTAAATACATGGAATTAGACGGTGCTGATCAAGTTAATCTTGGAGCATCAGCAGATTTTCAGTTTGGGACTGGAGATTTTTCTTTTGATTTTTATGGACGATTTCCATCAAATGTTGATAGTGCTGGGGGTATTTTTAGCACTGAGCAAGATGTGAATAATAAGCAAATGTTATTTAGATTAGCGTCTCCAGGCGTAATTTCAGTATCAAGGAAACTGTCTGGTAGTTGGGCAACTATTACAGGATCGACAAGTATAATTGATAATAAGATTCATCATATAGCTATGATTAAAAAGGGTAATACTGGAAATCCGATTAAGTTTTACGTTGATGGCGTTGAAGAATCTTTGTCAGTTGTAGGCACGCCAACAGGGGATTGGGGAGATAATAGAGCTTCAATTATTGGAATAGCATATACTCATTATATTAAAGGTAATATTGTCAATCTAAGAATTACAAAAGGAACTTTATCAGCCGAAGAAGAAACAAATATCATTGCAGGGAGTACAACCGATCCGTCTGTAACCGTTGCGAAATGGACTGGATATGGAAATACAGATGCTGATTGGGAAGATACTGTGGGCTCAAATGACGGGACAGTTGTTGGTTCTCCGATTGTTGTAAGTTATCCAGCATTAACCGATCTTTCATTAGATGTAATAGGTGGAGAAATTCAACATCCAGAAGAAAACGGTGGGAAATTATCAAATGGTGCAGAAACAACAGTTGGCATAGTTGTAACAATGGAAGGATATAGATATGATTTTAGTAAAGCTAATGTAACTGAGTTAAATAATTACCCATTATTACCTGAAACTAACCCTACAGTTCCATTTCAAGTCGCTTCAAAGAAATATGTTGATGATAATAGTGTTTTATGGGACTATGCTACAAATAAAGCAACAGGAAACTGTATACTCCTAAGTAGTGCGACTGGTTGCATTAAAACACCAAATGTAGTTTATGACAAGATAGGCACAGATGACTTCTCTATTAATTTTCTTGTAAAAAGAAATGGTGAAAATAGAGGTTGTATTTTTGCTTGGGGATCAGCGACAGATAGTGACAGAAATTCTCTTCAAATTGACATTGATGAATTAAACGATAATTTAAGATTTGCTGTTACCAAAAATATTGGTGGAGTAAGACAATATTTATCTTCTTTTGAAATTGTAACTAATGATAACGATGGAAAAATTTTAAATAATGGAAATTGGTATAAGTGTGCTGTTTTCCGTAAAAACAGAACTTTTTATATGTATGTCAACGGTGTAAGCGTCCCATATACAAATAAATATAGCTCTGATCTTGAAAACGTAAGTATCGAGGCTTTTGATTATGGATGGACAATTGGACAATCAGAACACGGTATTCTTCAAATGGAAGGATATGTTAGTGGAATCCAATTTACAGCAGGATCTCTTGTTGATGAAGATCTACAAAGAGTAATTAACTGTGATCCAATTAATGAATTTGGGAAAGTTATTTCAAGTTATCCATTAGCAGAAGGAGCAGGTGGAATTGTATATGAATCATCTGGTAACGGTAAATCTGGGTATATAACTATCGCATTCACATCGGCTTGGGGAAATACTCAAGACAATTATTTCTACAATAATGATAAAGGGTTCTCTGATAGATTGTTTTTCGATGGATCAACAAACTACGTTACACTTCCTGATGGTGGTGGAATTGGTTCAACCTTTATTCTTGGAGCATCATTCTTGATGACTGATACAGCAGGTAGTAGAAAAATACTTAATTTTAGACCATCTGGAGGTGATCAAAATGAGATAAGACTTGAAATAGCAAGTGGAAAGTTAAAACTGACTGCTATCGATGCAAGTGGTTCTGGTGGTAATACATACAAACAATATACTTGTAATACAGAAGTCCAAAAAGGATTACCATACAAGGTCTTAATGGTTTGGGATGGAACAGATTTAAAAGGCTATCTTAAAGAAGCAGATAATGAATATTATGAAGATGTTCCTTATGTAAAAGGTATGGACGGATCATTGTCAATGACAGATACAACAAGAGTACGAAGATTGGGTGCATCAACAAGCAATGCAGATAAATTTAAAGGTCTTATCTCTGACATATTTGCTGTAGAATACTCATTAGATAACTTAAATAAGATATTCTCTGGAGAAGAATTAACTTCTTATTCTAGACGATGGCGTTTAGATGAAGTATCTGGAATCTACATAGAAGATAGTTCAGGAAATAATGATGATGGAGTTTTTCAAGGAACAATGTATGTGTCAAAAGTACCTGCATTATTAAACGGATTAACTGATGCTTCCTACAATGAAATAGAATATCCTGCATTAGCAAATGGAGCTATTGGAAATAATTCAGAAACTACAGTAGCAACTGTAAGAATAAATGATAAATATTCTTTTAAATCTATTGAATTAACCGATAGTACAAAGTCTTTCAAACCGAACTCAGGAACAACCACACAACTAAATGCTTTAACTGGAATGACTGGTGGTGAAGAGTATTACGATACAGATAGGAATGCTAAATTTATTTATGATAACAGTTTATCGAGCTGGGTGGAGGTATAAATGGCAAGTTTTTTTAAAGGTAATACATTCTACCGTCAGGATTCTGATGGTAACTACCTAAAAGCAAATGATATTATTCCCATTAACCACTGGAAATTACAAGAAGGTTTTGGAAGTTTTATCAGTGATAGTGGTACAACACCTTTATATTTAACAGGAGTAGATACAGGTGTAAATCCTTCTGGTAAAGTAGGTATATCATGTGAATTCAATGGGACAACAAGTCATCTAAAGACATCTTCTGTGAGAACTGATGCAGTTGGCTCTTATTCGGCTTGGATATATAGAGAAGGAGATGGAAGTTTTCAGTCTTTATATTCCAGTTGTAGAACGAATTCTAATACATATAACTTTAATATTGCAATCACCACAGATAATAAGTTCGCTTTGTTTGTAAGAGAAAATACTGTATTAAGCTATCTTACTACAACTAATACGGTCACTCAAAACACTTGGGTTCATCTTGCTGTTACATCTGATGGTACTGAAAGTAAATTGTATATTAATGGTGTTGAGGAAACTGTTATAGTAGTTTCTGGCTCAAATAATGGTTCATGGCTTGGTGACGTTACAAGCAGGGTAAACACAAATATTGGAAGAACTGAAAGACAGGATATAACAGACTACTTTGATGGGTTTATGGAAGATATTAGGTTATATGATTATCCTTTGTCAGAACAGGAAATTGCTACTATCTACAATGCTGGTAATGGTACATTAAGTAATAGTTTATTAAAGGTTTATCCAACAGTGGCAGAACCTATTCATCATTGGAAGTTACAAGAAGAATCTGGAACTATTGTCAATGATGCAATGAATGGAGTCACACTAACCAACACAAATGCTACAGTAAAACAAACAGGTAAAGTTGGGAAAGCATATAGCTTCAATGGGTCAAGTTCTTATTGTGAAGTAGCGTTGCCAGCAGACATGAAAACATCAACAGGTTCTTTTGCTGTCTGGGCTAATTTTGGTAATACTGCAGAGAATACAGAAGCAGTTTTGACTGCATCAAAAAGCGGACAAAATACACGTTTTGCTATCCGTAGAAGTGGAACAAGTGAGGCACTACAAGCATTATGTCAAGAGAATGGGACTTATCAATGGATAGTTGGCTTTGATTATCAGTTAACTAATGCCAATTGGATTCATATTGTATTGACTCAAGATGGTGTTGAGCCGAAATTTTATATGAATGGACAAGAACAAACGACAACTTTTCAAATTGATACAGACAAAACCAAATGGTTGACCTTTGCAAATTTTGATCTATTTTCCATTGGTGTAACTAAAGCAATAGGTGATTATGGCTTTTTTGGTGGTTTAATAGAAGATGTTAGGCACTATAATTACGCTTTATCAGATCAAGAAGTAAAAAATCTGTATAATAATAATAAAGGACTTTTAATTAGCTAAGATATTTATATGAAGTTTTATTATAATAATTAAAATTATTTGTTTTTTTAAATATATTTATGTACAGTAATTATTAGATAATTGAGCATGCATGTTTATATACGTTATTTATTTTATGGTTATTTTTTTTTAAACTAATTACATTATTTAATTGTCTATAACAAAGGTTTTGAGGAGAAATTATGTTTATTGATCAATTAATGCAAAATCCTCATAAGCTTACATATGAAGAACAGGAAAAATACGCTGATCATTTAGTAAAGCATTTATCAGGCATGACTTATGAACAAGCTTGGTGGTTGCTTGATGGCCATAAAAAGATTTACGATGAGGCCGTTAAGCATTTAAATCACAATGCAGCTATTGAAATGAGAAGCAATCCAATTAAATATGTACTTGAGGAATAAAAAATGGATTATAATAATAATCAAGAAAAATTACATAAGGAGAATGACGATATGAACGGTGGCGTTGGAACAGATCAAGCAGCAACTTTAGCACTATTGGCAGATACAGCAAGAGCAGGTAGAGGATGGGGTTATGGGCATGGTGGAGAAGGTGGATATGGTTGTGGATCACCTTTTGCAAACGTTTCTACAATTCAACATGGTCTTAGAAATAATCGTCAAAGTATAGAAGATCAAGCTGATTGTACAAGAGAAGTTCTTGGATTAGGTCTTGATCGTTTAACCAATTGTTTTGAGAGTGCTGAAAGAGCAAGACAGTTTAACGGTGTGACTGATCAGCTTTTCAGAACAGAACTACGAAACGGTGATAGGCTTAGAGATGTAGAGCGTGACATTGCAGCAAATGCAAAAGAAGCTGCGAAATGTTGTTGTGAAACTCAGAAAGAAATTATTAGGCTTGAAGCATCTAATAACCTGAAATTTGCTGATCTTTCTAAACAACAGGCTGTTGATACAGGAGCTATTAATGCTCAGTTATCAGCTATTAATGCTAAGATTGATGCTAATAAAGAAATCGGTGAGCTTAGAGCGCAACTTCAAACACAGCAGATTTTTGCAACATGCGGTTGTGGTTGTGGTGGTGGGGTAAAGCCTTGTCCTCCTTGCGGAGGATAATCTGTGATAAATTACAGAACTGTGAAAATCTTAAGGAGGAGTTATGCCACAAAATCACAATGGCAATGGCGAATGCTGTGAAGTGCCAATCTGCTTAATAATTACTGATGTGACTATTACATCTCAAGCCAAAGATAAGATGAAGGAATTATTTGAGAATCTTTGTGGCGGTGATGATAATGGAAATGATGATTAATTAGTTAATTTAATAAATAAGGTAGGTTTATTTAATATATTCCTACCTTATAAATAAAAGAGGTTTAAAAAATGACAGAAGAGTTAAAATGTACTTGCAATGATGAGTTTAAAACAGGTTTGTGTCCAGTTTGCTTCCCTGAAAATCAAGATATTTATGACCAATTTAAAAAAGTTTTGATTACTGATGCAAACATTCTTCCTCAACAAGTTGAAACATACACAGGCCATGTCTTCAAATGCCCTAAATGCCAAAACCCTATAATGGTTAATATGAAGTTTTGCCCTTCTTGCGGAGTAGGAATAATTTTACAATCGAAGATAGTCACGGATCACATTAACAATATAACAGCAAATTTAAAAAGAGTGTAATAAAATGGAAACGACAGACTTGTTTTTAGCAGCATACCTTGAATCAATAGATAAAGAAATGACAGATTTTAAAAAAATATCTCAGAATAAGGGATGTTTTATTTTTGATATTAATGAAGAAGAATCGAAAAAAATTTTACAAGAATTTAAATTTTCTATACATTCTAAAATTAAATACTGTATAGAAAGTTTAAAAGACTTATGCAGATAAGATAAAAAAGGAGTATTTAATGTCACAAACATTTTTAAGCATATTACCCTCTTTAATAGCAGCTTTAAAAGATTGCGCAAAAACACAAGAATTATGTAGAAAGGACAGAGAAAATCTTGAAAAAGAACTTAAACTTTATATGGATAAAATAAATGATAAAACTGAAACTAATGTGGTTACAGATAGACAAAATATTATGAAAACAATAATAGAGCTTAAGGCATTATTAATTGAATTAAATAATAAACAAGACAAAAGAATAGATGTTTTAGCTGATAAATATGAAAAACATGAGGACAATCAGCATAGAGAAACTTTAGATTTATTTCAAAAGATATCTAAGATTGAAGGAAAGTTTAAAAGACTTATGCAGATAAGATAAAAAAGGAGTATTTAATGTCACAAACATTTTTAAGCATATTACCCTCTTTAATAGCAGCTTTAGGGATGTTATGTGGAGGTCTTATAGCTTATGGGAAATTAAGGGGGACTGTAATTACTAAAAAAGATTGCGCAAAAACACAAGAATTATGTAGAAAGGATAGAGAAAATCTTGAAAAAGAACTTAAACTTTATATGGATAAAATAAATGATAAAACTGAAACTAATGTGGTTACAGATAGACAAAATATTATGAAAACAATAATAGAGCTTAAGGCATTATTAATTG
>Ga0272440_1001750_pt1 | contig 17439 bp, 10 predicted proteins | sample SSMMMBAug17_FD_192440 | JGI IMG/M metagenome (GOLD analysis project Ga0272440, IMG submission 192440) | Marine sediment archaeal communities from Little Sippewissett salt marsh, Falmouth, MA, United States - SSM-MMB-Aug17 | ecosystem: Environmental > Aquatic > Marine > Wetlands > Sediment ... | reverse complement strand
TGTAAATATTGCCATTCGGACGACTTTTACGCCGTTCAGAGGCTTGAGTTTTTCCAATTACTGGTTAAATCATGAGCAAATATCCCTTAAAGTGTACGTATAAATGTTTTACGTACACGTTGAAAATTTGAAAAAAAATGCTGTTTTTTCAACTAAATAGTGTTCATAGAGTTGTGTTTTTGGTTTTAAGTGTACGCTTTATCCGACTTTCAGGATATCACAAGAAAAAATTTGAATTAATCATATATCAAATAAATTCAAAATGATATTAAATTTAAATATGGTTAATAATTAAGATACGACCCCTATCTTAAGCAAAAAAAAACTTTTTGATAATTATTTACACAATCCACTAAAAAAAAACTTGACAAGCTAAAGAGTAATTTGGGGCAGAGTAAAATTAAGGAAATCTTGGAAAATAACATGCGCATTTTTCTTGATGGTACAAAAAATTAAGGTCGTGTAGAGACTTAGCATGCAACATCTCTACAGTACATTTACCTCAAAACGAAAAATATCAATAATGGGGAAGTTATTTTCAGAGAATCCCTAAGTTATCAGTTTAATCTTAATTTTACTCTGACCCAATTACACAATTACACAATTACACCAATTACAAAACGCGGTTAATGCGCTTCCAAAGAAAGAGAATGCTGTGCAACAAGTTGCTGATATTCAATCTGCATTTGTTGATATTGTTCCTGATCAATCCCTGTTGCTTTAGAAATAACCCCCAATCTATGCCCATATTTTTCATGTTATTAATGATGGATATTGAATTTTCCATTTTACCTTCTCTTTTACCTTCCAATCTCCATTCATCAACTGCACATAACATATCATCACCCCCCATTTGTTGCGGATGTTGTTTTAATACAGAAAAAAAACTGAACCGCCACGTCGCGTCTTTGCGTATCATAAATACACACTAAAGACTCTGACATAATTAATGTCTGGCTCTTGTGGTAATTGCATCAACAATTCACACAAATTGGTTTCAATTTCTTTTAGCTGCTGCTGAAAATTGGCCTGTATCAGTAAATGCGCAATATGTGCTTTGATGGCATCTTTAATTTTTTCATTCTTTTCAGAATGATCCATTAAAAAATGCTTGAATTTGGGGATAGTCACTTGAAAGTGTTGTTTCACCAATCAAATCGGAAAACTCAGTTGAATAATTCCAGGAGCGATTGCCAATTTAAACAACCATGGACAAAATTGGATTCAAGCATTCTTTGTTTTTTTCATTTTTAGGCTTTCATCCCATATTCTGCCTTTGTATTAGTAAACTCTGAATCGAATCCATTTATCAGGGGATATTTGATGTTCATTCAACTATTTGAGAAAATACGAATAAGCAATTTCACCATTGACATGCCCATTTATTTCATCTTTTTCTAAATAGGCTCGAATAAAATCAACTTTTACAGAAGTCGCTGAAACAGTTACACAGATATGCCCTGACCCATTGACAACATCCCCAAGAACATATCCGGATTCAGCAGCGAGTTTTTCTCCTTTTTCATATTCTCGGTTCGATGGTTGTGGGCATTCCTGATAAACAATCCCATTAAGATCTTGCTTTACAAAAAATAATATAATTATTGAAAATTTCTAAAATGTATTTTAAACTTATCATTTTTAAATAAAAAAAGTAAGGCTTCCTCAGCTAGCAAGATACCATGCCCATATCAGCTTATTCAAAAAATTAATTAAATGGCGCCTGCCTTAGAAAGTAAATGCAACAATGCTATCGGCTGAAATGGTTATCCTACCATAATGTCGTATCTAAAGATGATGCAGGGTACAAAATTTTTGGTAAAACCCGAAAAATATTATTTCATAATACCCTACATGCTTTTGCAGAGGAGTTTGACATTGAAGTCAATAAACAAATAAAGGGGCGAATTCCCAAAAAGTCGGACATTATTTTCTTGAAAAGGGGTTAACATACCAGGACTGGTATGTTAACCCACTTTTCAAGGCTAAAAAAATAAATGTCCGACTTTTTGGGAATGCGCCCCAAATAAAGGCTATTCCAAATATCAAGGGGATTATTGATTCTGATTACACCAGTGTTAACCAGAAAATCCACCTGTGGCTTTTTGGAATGACAATACAAGGAAAACAATGAATAAATCTACAATATACTTAATTGATGGCAGCGCTTATGTATACAGAGCCTATCATGCGATCAGCCATTTATCTAATTCTTCAGGTTTACCAACCAATGCTGTTTTTGGTTTTACACGAATGCTGATAAAGCTTATTGAAGACAAAAATCCACAATATCTGGTCATGGTTTTTGACAGCAAGGGGCCCACCTTTCGTCATGAAAAATATTCTCAATACAAAGCCAATCGACCACCAATGCCTGATGATCTGGTTGTTCAGCAGCCATATATTCGAAAGGTGGTTGAGGCATTCAATATTCCAATTGTTGAAAAGCAAGGATTCGAGGCGGATGATCTCATTGCGACCCTGGCACAACAGGCTGAATCCCAGGGATATCGTTCGGTAATGGTCACTGGTGATAAAGATTTTTTGCAACTGGTCACATCAGAATCAACTATCTGGGACCCCATGAAAGATCGCATTTGGACTGAACAAAATATTATTGATAAATACAAATTCAAACCATCGCAACTCATTGATATGATGGGATTCTGGGGGGATACTTCGGATAATGTGCCCGGTGTCCCAGGGATTGGCGAAAAGACAGCAATCGCATTAATCCAGCAATTTGGATCAATGGATAACGTCTATGCGCAAATTGATACCATTACGAAAAATAAGCAAAAAGAAAACCTTCTCAAGCATAAGGATCAGGCTTATTTGAGTCGTGAACTTGTTCAGATTGACTGCAATGCACCTGTCAAGTTAAATTTGGCATCCATCAAGTTCCAGGACGCGGATACAAAAAAATTATTTGAATTATTTCAATTATTGGAATTCAGAAATTTACAACAAAAATATCAGCCGCCACCAGAAAATACGCCCAAAAACTATCAAACTGTTTTAACAAAAGAGCACTGTCTGGACATTATCAAACAAATATACCAAATAAAACGCTTTGCTATTGATACTGAAACAACAGATATTGATCCCATGCGAGCAAAACTGGTTGGCCTGTCTGTTTCTTTTGCGCCACATACCGCCTATTATATTCCAGTGGCCCATTCAGGACTTGATGCCAGAAAACAATTGCCCAGAGATTGGGTATTGGATATGTTCAAGCCAATACTTGAAGATGCTTCTATTCAAAAAATTGGGCAAAACCTGAAATATGATTGGCTCATTTTTCAGCAATATGGAATCAGGCTGTCCAAAAATTTATTTGATACCATGATTGCTTCCTATGTGCTCGATCCTTCGGATATCTCCCACGCTCTGGACAGAATTGCTTTAAATCGCCTCAATTATAAGATGATCACATATAAAGAGGTTGTGGGAACAGGGAAAAAAGAACGCTGTTTTAGTGAAATCGACCTTCCGATGGCCACGCAATACGCATGTGAAGATGCTGATATTACATACATACTGGCCGATCAGTTTCAAAAGGAATTACAAAATAATGGTCTTTGGCAGTTGTTTGATACAATTGAAATGCCGCTTTTACCGGTTCTGGTTGATATGGAATATACAGGGATAAAGGTTGATAGATCAGTATTAAAGGCATTATCAATCTATTTTTCGCAAAGACTGTCAGAACTGGAGTCACAAATTTATGCGCTGGCTGGTAAAACGTTCAATATTCGCTCCACGCAACAATTGGGCGAAATTTTGTTTGACAAGTTGAAACTGCCCGCCAAAAAAAAGACACGAAAAAAGACAGGCTATTCCACTGATGTCAACGTATTGACACAATTGGCCGAAACCCATGAATTACCCGCTGTATTATTAAAACACCGCTCCCTGGATAAGCTCCGCTCTACCTATGTTGATGCCCTCATGACATTGGTGCATCCTGACACCGGACGTATTCATACATCATTTAATCAAACTGCCACAGCCACCGGACGATTGAGCAGCCGAGATCCCAATCTTCAAAATATTCCCATTCGCACAGAACAGGGCCGAAAAATTCGTGAAGCCTTTGTTCCTGAAAAGGGAAATGTATTGTTATCTGCCGATTATTCTCAAATTGAGTTAAGAATCATGGCGCATTATGCCAATGATCCCATTTTAATCGAAGCGTTTTGTAATGATGAAGATATCCATTTACGAACAGCTAGTGAAATATTTCAATGCCCTATATCAGATGTGGCTGACACACTTCGATATCAGGCCAAAGCAATCAATTTTGGCATCATATATGGGATGGGCGCATTTCGATTGTCAAAAGAATTGCATATCACTCGAAAAATGGCGCAGGCGTATATTGATCAATATTTTGATCGCTATCAAGGAGTTCGCAGATTTATTGATGAAACTGTTGCTGAAGCCGAAAAAACAGGCAAAACAACGACCATGTGTGGTCGTATTCGGCTTATACCGGATATCAACAGCAAAAACAAAAATGTGCAAGCCGGCGCACGTCGGATTGCAGTAAATACGCCCATTCAGGGCACTGCTGCGGATTTCATCAAACTTGCCATGATTCGCGTGAATCAAATGATTATTTCTGAAAAGTTATCTACGCGCATGATTTTGTCAGTGCATGATGAAATTGTGCTTGAAGTGCCTGAGCATGAATTGGAAAACGTTCGTACAAACGTTAGAAAAATTATGGAAAATGTTTGGAAACTGAAGGTTCCATTAAAGGTGAATATTGACGTTGGAAAAAATTGGGCTGAAGCGCATTAAGGAATATTGAATAATGTTACCAAAAATCAAGTTGCTTCTTGCATTTTTTCAAAATTATGCTTAAGATATTTTTTAATGAATCGTAAAAACATGTTGATAAGGAATTGAACCATGCCAATCTATGAATTTTATTGTAATGATTGTCATACAGTCTATCGTTTTTTTTCAAAAACGATCAATACCACAAAAATACCCTATTGTCCGGAATGCGAGAATGTCAAGCTGATTCGACAGCTATCAACCTTTTCCATATCAAAAAACTTGCAGGAAGCTGATACAGATATTCCTATTGATGAAAACAAAATGGACAGAGCAATGAATTTACTTGCTCAAGAAATTGACGCCATTGATGACAATGATCCAAAACAGGCAGCAGGGCTCATGCAAAAAATGACAGATCTGACTGGCATGCCCTTGAATAAAAGCATGAAAGAAGCCATTGAGCGTATGGCAGCAGGGGAAGATCCAGAAATAGTTGAAGCGGATATGGGAGAGATACTGGACAATGACGCGCCCTTCGAATTGCCATCAAAAAAAATTATTAAAACAAATTTTTTAAAACAACCCCGAATTGATGAAAAACTTTATGACTTATAACCAATATAACCTATTAGAAAGGAGGTTATTATGAAAACAAGAATGATTGCCTTATTTTCAATCATATCGTTATTCTTGCTTATTCAGATGGCAAATGCCACTGAGCAGGGATTATTCCTTGATATATCGGAACCAACACCCATTGCAGATCGAACGATACCGCTCAATGCAACAACCAATCCCATTGCTTTTACTGTCTCTGACAATGATGGCGGTCCATTGGTTGTCTTGTGTACATCAAGCAATCCGGGTCTGATTCCCAATAATGATACGCATATCAACATTGCAGGAAATGGGCAGCAAATAACAGTTGATGCCGAGAAAAATGAAAAAATTCATTTAACAGCCCGCATTATTCCCGCATATAAACAATCTGGCACAACCAGCCTGACCTTCAAAGTTATAGATTCAGGCGGACTGTTTGCAACAAAATCAATGAATTTAACTGTGACCACTCTAACAATAGATCCTGTTACAGATACGTATGCTTATGTACCATCGCATATGATTCAGTCCTTAAATCAATGGCTGTTTTCTTCAGAAACAATCAATTATCTTACCCTGTCAGTACATGGCAATGGATACATTCGCATGGATGATCAGATTTTAAATACGAATCAAAAAATCATGATTGATTCAAATCAGCAAATTCAAATTGAGGCACAACCTGATGAAAACTGGCAGTTTGCCTATTGGTCTGGTGATGTAGTGGATACGCAAAATCCATTGAATCTAATGCCTCAAAATCAGTTTGAGGTTCAAGCTGTGTTTATATCAAAGGAAGACATGCAACAAGATATTCAGGGATGGCGATTAAATTTTTTGATTTCAGATCAACAAACGCCTGAGGTTCCAATTTCTGAAATATCATTGGGCGTTTCTGATAGCCCGCATACAACATCATGCAATCAACCAAATCCGGTATTATCTATCGTAACCAATACAGAAATGGCACCTCTGTCTGATCAAATGATTACTGAAATTGGCGAGCAATTCAGGCTTGTTCGTGTTGCAAAGGGAGCCGCAAAAGTTCTGAACTGGGAATTTGAACAACAAAGTGCGGGATCATTTGAACTGCTCAACGCAACGACACATGATGTCTATGTTTCTGATATGAAAACAATCAAACAATGGCAGATCCCTGAGATGCTTGACGCTGTGGATTTGTTGATTCATTATATGCCATAGGCAAGAATCAAATGAATGTATAATATCAAATTCATGTCGAAGTAAAGTAAATATCGACACAACATTGAGAGGAACATAATAATGGCAAACCGTGTCTGTCCCTTTTGGGTAGGCTATATATTGGCAAGTCCTATACGTGCTTATTTTCAAAACCCCAGGAAAATACTCAAACCTTATATCGAAAAAGGCATGACAGTTTTGGATATCGGATGTGCCATGGGCTTTTTTACCATTCCAATGGCGCATATGGTAAAATATGATGGCCGGATTATCTGTCTGGATATACAGGATAAAATGTTGACAGCATTAAAAAAACGCGCTTTAAAAGATGATGTTTTTGAGCAAATTGATCCGCGTTTGACAACAAATGAAGATCTTGGCATCAGCGATCTGAAAAATCAGGTTGATTTTGCATTGGCCTTTGCTGTTGTGCATGAAGTGCCAGAATTAAATAGTTTTTTTTCTCAGGTGCATCAATCATTAAAATCCGAGGCCAAATTTCTTGTGGCAGAACCAAAAGGACATGTCTCAGAAAATGATTTTGCTCAAACCATCTCTGTTGCAGAGAGTGCTGGCTTTGTTAAATTGGGGAGTCCTGCCATTTTTAGGAGTAGAACTATTTTATTGCAAAAGAAAGGGAACAATTAGCAATGCGATGAAAATAACTCACCCATTGATATTGTTCGTTTTGAGATGATTGTACTGTAGAGACGTAGCATGCTACGTCTCTACACGACCTTATTTTTTTGTAAGATCAAGAAGAAAAAGGTGAGCATGTTATTTTCAGAACACTTCAAAGCTTTCCAACCCTATCGGAAAGTCATTCAAGCTTTCTAATAACTATTCATAAAACAATCACAATTTAGATAGCAACAGATTGCATAAAGACCATCCCACATCAGTTTGCGAAAAATGCCAATGACCAATATTGGATACAGGCTGAATCAGTCGAAGACCATTTGTTATAAAGGCTTGAGCGTAATTTCCGATAGAATTTAGCGGAATCATTCTTTCAATACATTTGATATTCAGTTCTTTTTGACAATTGAGTAGATACTGCCGAACCACACCATTGAGAAAAGGCATATTATGTGCCAGAGGTGTTTCAATACTGCTATCATCACGCACAAAAAATATGTTTGCCAGACTGGTTTCTAAAACATTGGCATGACAATCCAGAATTATAAAGTCGTCACAATTGTTATCCTGCGCAAGCTTCAGAAAATAGCTGTTTTCTATTCTGGAAAGTGTTTTATATTGATAATGCGGGCTGTTGCCACGATGATATTGTTCGGTAACATATAAACGCAATGGCTTTTGAGGCCATTGAAATGGAAAAAATCGAACAATCAGATCATTTCTTTGGGGTAACAAAATCAAGTTGACTCTCAGACAGGTATTAATTTTTTCTTGTTGCATATGTTGGATCAGTGCATTGAGTAATGACCTGGTATCAACTGTCAGTTTTGTCCCAAGAAATGCTGCACCTTTCTTTAATCGCTGAATATGTTGATCCCATAATACTGGTATTGCATTCTCGGTTATCAGAATTGTTTCAAAGACGCCATTACCTTGAAACACGTCTGCTATTTGATGCTCAGGGATTTTTAACAACAAATGATTATTCCATAAAAACATCATGTCCACACTACTTTTTGACATAACCCCATTGCACAAGTCGATTGTAAGCGTGTTTTGCCTGTTCTCCCTGTTTTACCTGTTCGAGAAAACGAACATACGCTTCAGCTGCTCTATCTTTATTGCCGCTGTTTTCTAAAGAATAGCCTTGATAAAATATAGTATTAGGATTGCCGGGCAATCGTTTTTCATATTGCTCAAAGTTGTTGTATGCCTCCTCAAATCGTTTAAGTCCTATATTTGCCATCCCAAGGACATGATTGGATTGGGGTTCTGATGGATAAACCTGATGCGCTTTTTGTGCATAACGTTGGGCTTCGCTGTATTTATTTTGAGCCAGTTGACACTTTGACATGACCATCAATGCAACATAATCTGATGGTGTTTCTCGTAAAGCTGTTTTCAAGGCCTGTTCTGCAGTATCATATTTTTTTTGGGCAATATGCGTTTCAGCCTCCTGAACACTTTGAATGGTCGATTTAATCGCACGTAAATTGGCAATATTATCCATATATCTTTCTCGATGAATGGGATTATCTTTTTTTGCCGCGTATTTTGATTCCATACTTTTTTGTGCAGTTGCATAACGTTCATCACTCATAGGATGTGAGGCAAACATAACTTCAATCAAATTTGGCTGGTGAGATGACAATTCGCGCAGCATGTCCATTAAACCAATAAAGCCTTCAGGGCTGTAGTTTGTTTTTACCATATATTTCATCCCTAAAGCATCAGCCTCCCTTTCATTATCTCTGCTATATTTGGATAACAACAAACCTGATCCCAGTGCCCCCAAACCGGAGACCAGCACGCCATAAGATTCATTTTTTGTTTGCGCTAAAATTGCAGCGCCGCTGACAACTGCTGATGTAATCTGGCTGGATGTTAACTGTTCGGCTGTATGACGTGCATTCACATGTCCCAATTCATGCCCTAACAATGCAGCAAGTTCGGCCTCATTATCCAGACGCAATAATATACCACGAGTTGCTGCAATACTTCCTCCTGGAAAAGCGTATGCATTGACATAGGTTGCATTCACACAATGAAAGGCATATGGCATATCTGTTCGATGCGTATTTTTTGCCATTGTTTGCCCCACCTGATTGACATAATGTTCAATGCCTTTATCCTGAATAAAGCCATAGTCTGCTGAAAACTGATGCGGAGAGTGTTGTCGATCAATCTGTATTTCTTGATCCTTTGAAACAAGCATCAACTGCATTTTACCAGTAACTGGATTAACAGCACATCCGATAGCAAACGATGTTGCTGATAGCGCCGAATATTTTAAAAATTGACGCCGATCCATACAATATTTTTGATTTTTATTGGATTTCACTTTTTTTTCCTTTCCTTGCAAATGGTAAGGAATGCGCTGACAATATCATGCTCATTTTTCTTGATCGTACAAAAAAATAAGGTCGTGTAGAGACGTAGCATGCTAGGTCTCTAACGTACAATGATCTCAAAACGAGAAAAATCAATAATGAGGAAGTTATTTTCAGAGCATTCCTACGCTGAAGAAAAACAAGATGCGTTATGACATCATAACAAGACGTTGCCTTAATTGATTGAGTTGTTCATTATCAAGATTTGATAAAATATCTTCTGGTTTAAACTGAGAGATAATATCTTTAGGCTTAAACTGAGAGATAATGTCTTTAGGCTTAAATTGAGATATAACATCTTTTGCTTTGTATTGTGACAACAAGTCTTGCAATGATAAATTCGTATTGACAAACACATCAATAAATCTTGCCAATTTAGCGGCTTGTTCTTCAGTCATATCTTTCATGTCATTAACCTCCATTGGTTGACGAAAAATGTATGTAAAAATATCAAAAATGATATTGCTGATAGCTTTAGGAATGATATCCAGATAGTTGTTATCCTGCAATACCCGTGCAGCTTTTTCTCTTTCTATTTTGCGACTTGAAAAAGCTTTTATCAAAGCATTATGATAACTATCCGGCAGTTCATTCAAAATCAGGATTGGAAAATGATTGAATGCACGAATATCACTTTTATATACGCCCTTTTTTTCAGATAATGAATAGCCATAATCTTCCAAAATCTGGATTCTAGGAGTTTTTGCACATACAATAAATGTCTGAAGATCATTCCGCTGTAACTGATAAGATTCACTAAAAAAGTAATCATATCCCAAAGCCTGCTGAAATGTTTTATCAGATAGCGATTGGGAATATTTGAATTCCAATATGATGTATCTGGCTTTGCTATCTCGAATACCATCTGGAATCAATTTTAGTTGATCAGGTGTCCATTTACCTGCTTTTTTTTTGATAATTAGAATGTCTGCGCGAGGTGAATCCGTCATAATTTTAAATTCAGTGCTGACCAAAACCCCCAGAGGTGCCATAATCGCTTTAAACAACTTTCCAAACAACAAATGACTAAATATTTTTATCCTCAACTTTTTCTCCCATAAGTAGAGACGTCGCATGCTACGTCTCTACACGACCTTTAATTTTTGTACGATCAAAATAATATGCGCATGTTATTTTCCGAGAGTTCCTAAACAATTTTTTTATGGCATCGTTAAAATCCCCCCAACCACTGCAAGAAATATATGATATTCTCAGTTGAAATCACGCCATCTCCATCCGGATCATATTTAATACGTTCCTTATAAACCGCATTATCCAGATCTGCCTGAGTATACACACCGGTTTTTAAATCCGATAAATCAATATCAGGAAGCGAAATTTCGCCACCTGGTACAAGAATATTTGAAATGGTCATCTCTGAAAAATATTCTGATGATACTTTTACAGTATATGCGCCTATTGGTACATTATCAAAGACATAGTGACCATTTTCATCAGTTGTTGTATGCTGGCCTGTTTCGACAATACTGACTGATGCACCAACCACAATAGCATTTCCACCGGTTATGGTTGTTGTAATTTTCCCACTGATCTGACCAGTAGAACGTCTGAGGATTGTACCATTTTCACCTACAACATAAATATCTGTTATTGATGCTCCCCATATGCCCATTAGAGGATAGGCAACGCCACTTTCAGTTTGTGACCATGCGTTGCCATCGTATGACAAAATTGTTCCCTGAAGTCCTGTTGCAAATGCAACATTGCTGGAAAGGCCCCAAATACCTTTAAGGGAATTATCGCCTCTTTCCTGTTCTATCCATTCTGTACCATTGTAATGAATAATAACACCCGCATCGCCCACAGCAAAAACATCATTTTCCGAACTTCCCCAAACACCTCTCAGTGGATATAGGGTAATTTTTGACATGGTATCCCAGACATAACCATTATATTGAAGCACCATGCCATCTCTGCCCACAGCATACATGACATTCTCATTGCCCCAAATATCCAGCAATTCAGTCGTGGTGCCACTGGACATTTCACTCCAGCTGACACCATTGTATTTGAGAATGGTACCATATGTGCCCACAGCAAAAACAGATCGACCATTGCCCCAAATACCATTCAAATGTTGGGTGGTACCGGTAAACATTTTAGACCAGCTATGACCATTATACTGCAATATCACACCACTGTTACCGACAACGTAAACCATCCCCACATCTCCCCAAATCGCATTTAAATCGTAATCATAGGTTGTAACCATTTTATTCCAGGAAATACCATTGTAATGAAAGATGGTACCGCCATTCCCCACAGCAAAGATATCATTGGCAGATCGGCCCCAAATATCTTCCAAATCACTGTAGGTGATAATGTCTTCATTTTTATCCCAATCGCGTTGGGGATTGACTGTCAAAGAAAAAGTTTCCATTTCTGTATTGTTGCCATCACTGACAGCAATGGTGATATCTGTTGTACCAAACTGACCTTCAGATGGTTTTAGTATAACTGTTCGTTCATTTCCAGATCCGCCAAAAGTGATATTGTTATTACTGACAATCAATGTATCACTGGAAACCGCAGTAAAAATCAAATCGTTAGCCGGGGTTTCAGCATCAGTAACAGTAAATGAAATTGGAATGCTTACAACATATTCCCATGTCTCCTGATTTTCGATTGAAGAGATAAGCGGCGCATCATCAACTGGTGCAATGGTCAAATTAAAACTTTCCTGTGAACTGAGGGTGCCATCACTGACATGTATTGTTATTTGCACAGTGCCATTCTGATCTGGCAATGGCATGATTGTTACACTTCGATTTTGATCTGTGCCAGAAAAAGACAGATTTGATAAAGGTACTTTTGAAGGATCCGAGGTCGATGCCGACATTATCAGATTCGCAGCGGGTGTTTCCATATCAGAGACAACAAATGCAATGGCGTTTGAAGGTGTATCTTCATCAGTTGTTTGATCTGCTATTTGAGAGATAGCAGGCGCATCGTTGACATCCTTGACCCGAACAGTAAACGTATCAGATACCACAACGACATTATCGCTCACCGCAATTGTAATTGTGGCAATTCCATACATGTCTTTTGCAGGTGTAATCAAAACGTTTCGCGCCTGTCCGGTACCAATAATTTGAATATTGGCATTGGGAATCAATGTCGGGTTGGAAGATGTCGCTGAGACCAGCAATTGATCGGCGGGTGTTTCCATATCACTGATCTGAAATGGAATATTGTCAGATTGTGTGTCTTCATCAATACTTTGATATCCAATGTCTGAAATTTTTGGCGCATCGTTGATTTCATTCACCCATAGGGTAAAGCTATCTGTTGAAAACGAAATGCCATCACTCACTTTGATTGTAATCGTTGCCCAACCAAATTGATTTTTTGCCGGGCGAATGGTCAGGCTTTGTATCTTACCTGTTCCTTCCTTAATAAAGGATGAATCAGGCACCAGGCGTGGATTTGATGATGATACACTGACATATAAATCCTCTGATGGAGTTTCTTCATCGGTCACTGAAAACAGAATGGCCCCTGTTTGATCATCTTCATCAATGGTGTAAGGGGTGCCGATATTCAGTTTGCCAATATTGTCAGGATTATTTACCTGCACCGGCAACGCAGTACCTTGAAGGGTATTATTACCCAATTGACCAAATCCATTGGCCCCAAAACTCCAAACCGAACCATCACTTTTAAGAACCAGACTGTGGTAATGACCGGCTTCAACAGAAATACCATGAGGATAAATATCAGCCCTGACTGGCTTGAGTTGCATTTCAACATTACTGTTATCGCCAAGCTGGCCATACATATTGCCTCCCCATCCCCACACATAGCCATCGTTGCGAAGCGCCAATGTATGCACATAACCCGCAGCAATGCCTGTTACATTGGAAATATCCAATACGCGAACCGGGGAATTTTTCATAATCGTGGTGCCATCCCCAAGTTGTCCAAAAGGATTGTCACCCCATGTCCAGACAGTGCCATCACTTTTCAAGGCCACTGTATGATAATCACCCGCAGCAATGGCAATAACATTGGCCAGGCCAGGAACAATGACAGGTTGATATTTATTTATTTCCGACTGATCCCCCAATTGCCCTGAACTGTTGAAACCCCACGTCCAGACAGTACCATCTTTTTTCAAAGCGACAGAATGCGCGTAGCCCGCAGCAATGGCAACACAACTATCCAGCGTTGGAATCAGGAATGGTTTATTCTCTGATGTTTCCATACCATATGTGCCATTCCCCAATTGTCCATTGGTATTGCTTCCCCAACTCCAGACATTACCATTGTCCTGCAATGCCAGGGAATGAGCATATCCCGCATCAATAGCGATAATATCTGTCAATAACAAAACATTTTGCGGGGTATCCATTTGCGTAATATCGAAACCACCAATGCCCAGTTGCCCATGACTGTTATTCCCCCATGCCCAGACATTGCCATCATTGGAAAGCGCCAGACTATGATTTTCTCCGGCAGCCAGATCTACAATTTTTTCCATTCCATTAACAAGATTGGGGAACGTCTTCCCTTTGTTTTCACCACTGATTCCAATACCAAGCTGGCCGATATCATTTCTTCCCCAGGCCATGACTTCATTTCCGCCTCGCACTGCCAGACTATGATATGCACCTGCTGCAATGGCAGGATTGCCTGCCTCCAGATCAATTTCTACTTTTGGCGGATCATTCCCAGGTTCAATTGTCAGCAGGAATGTATCTTCAGAAACAGCATGGCCATCTGTAACTCGAAGAGTGATCAATGTTTTTCCAGATTGATCAGGATTGGGTTTGATTAATAGCGTGCAGCCAATACTCGAACAATTCACCTGAATGTTTTGATCAGGCACCATATTGGGATCTGATGCAAACCCCACTATGGTCAATTCTGTAAAATCACTTTCCGAGTCAGATACTTCAAAATTAATAAATCCTGTGGATTGATCTTCTGCGATAGTCATATCGCCAATATCACTAATATCTGGCGCTGCATTAACAGTAAAGTTAAAAGACCTTGATGTTGCTTCACTTTGATCACGAACTGTCAGCGTAATAACTGCAATACCCGACTGATTGTTTCCAGGTGTTATGGTGACAAAACGATTCTTTCCAGTACCACCAAATACGATTTGATCCTCAGGCACAAGCGCCAGATTACTGGAACGTGCTAAAAGGATTAAATTATCTGCCGCAGATTCCAGGTCATCAATTTTAAACGAGATGGCACTTGATGTAATATTTTCATCTGTGCGCTGATCCGCAATTTCTGATATGGAAGGTGGATCATTTGTTGATTCAACAATCAGTTTGATACTGGAAACAGTTGATTTTTCACCATCGCTGACACGAAAATGAACCAGGGTTTCACCAAAATCATTTTGACTGGGCGTAATCATGGCCTGACATTGGCCATCAATGCAATCAATATTGATCTGATCCATAGGCACCAAAACAGGATCGTCAGCATCAGCGGTAACAGATAAATTTTGGACAGGTGTTTCTGAATCTCTGATTTCAAACAACAGATAATCCGATTGGTTATCCTCTTTGATTGTAATTTTAGGAGGTTCCTGTTGGCCTATATTTAATGGCTCGAGATTATTGGGTGCATTGACCTTTTGCGGTTCAAGAGAGTTTTGAATGGAATTGTTTCCCAATTGCCCCTTACTGTTATCTCCCCATGCCCAGACAGTGCCATCAGTGCTTAATGCCATCGAATGATTTTCTCCGGCAGAAATGGCAATAAAGGTTTCATTGGATTTGACTTTAATGGGACTTGCTTCATAGTTAAGATTTGCGTCTGTCATCATGGTACCATTGCCCAACTGCCCCTGATCATTGAGTCCCCAAACCCAGATTGTGCCATCATCTTGCAATGCCAGACTGTGTTGTCCACCAGCCGCAATTGCAATAATATCTGACAGCGGTTCAAGCAGTACCGGATGATTTTGATTTTGAGTGTTACCTGTTCCAAGCTGACCTTTATCGTTAGAGCCCCATGTCCAGACAGTGCCATTCTTTTTTAAGGCCAAGCTATGTTCTTTTCCAGCAGCCAGCGCAATAACATTGACCAGATCAGAAACCTTGACAGGTGTCAATTTTTTGTTATTTGACGTATTGTCCCCCACCTGTCCGGCATTGTTTTGGCCCCAGGCCATGACTGAATGATCATCCAATATTGCCAGACTATGATTGTAGCCTGCACAAATCCCCTTGACATTTTCAAGATTATTGACTGCCACTGGTCGATAACGTTCTGTCAATGTGCCATCACCCAATTGACCATATGAGTTGCTTCCCCAGACTTTCACATTGCCATCGTGCAGTAATACCATTGTATGATAAGCGCCGGCAGCAATGCCTTTAACACGTGTCAGGCCATCAACACAAAAGGGCGCAAACAAATCTGTTGTCTGGCCATTGCCAAGCTGGCCTTTGTTATTCCATCCCCAGGTCCATACACTGCTATCATTTTGAAGTGCGATCGTATGCAGGTATTTGCTGTCAATTCTAACAAAATCATGGATACCATAAATAGGCACAGGAATTTTTTTATCGATCATGGTATCATCGCCCAACTGCCCATGTTGATTTTCCCCCACAGTGAAAACCTGGCCCGAATTGTTTAACATCACTGAGTGAAGACTTCCGCCGCGTATTGCTGGAATACGCGGATACAGGGATAGAAGTATTTCGGGAGGATCATTGATATCTGTAACCTTAACTAAAATAAGAGCGGTATCGTTGTATAAGCCATCAGAGATTTGAACGGTCAATGTGTAAGCAGATTGTGTTTCAAAATCCAAACCATCAGCATCGTCAATAGAAAAATTGCCGGTATTATCAATTTGAAAAATCTTTTGGTCATTGCCCGCAGTAATATGGTAAATCAAAGTACTTCCCGGATCCTTGTCTGATGCCAGTATTTTTCCAATATAGCTGCCAGTCGCAATATTTTCGGAAATGGTGTATGCAAATGTTTCGCTGGCAAATTCTGGCGGAAACTCATTGCGATCATTTAACGAGACAATCACCTGTACCTGATTGTCATGTTTGCCATCTGTGACACTGACTGTAAGCGTGTATTCAGGCACATGTTCATAATTGAGCAGGTAATCACCATTGACTGTAAGCTGACCAGTATTCACTCCCAGGTTGAATGGATTGTAAGGTTTGCCCAGAAGGACTTCATACGTGAGAATATCGGCTGTATCCAGATCATTTGCGTGAACAATGCCAATAGGGGTGCCATCATTGCTATTTTCATCCACATAAAACTGATATGCACCGAATTCAAAAACCGGTGGATATTCATTGGCATCCTTAATATTGATTGTAAGGGTTGGTTGATACACTGCACCATTAATTGTTGCAATGACCTTTAATGCGTATGTATCAATGGTTTCAAAATCCAATTCTGATGGTTTATTGACAGTCAGTTCACCAGTATCAGGATTCAGGTGAAAGGCATCATTACTGTTTCCAGAAGCAATTGTAAACTGACGTGTTCCAGTGGGAGCATCCACAGCAATTTTACCCAGTAATGTATTTTGAGGACTGTTTTCCTGCACAGAAAATGTTTGATCAAAAACCACACGATTATCGTTGCCATCAAGCACCAAAATGGTCAACAACGCATATGATGTAAATAGATTGTCCCTCACTTTTACGCTCAAATCGTATTGAGGTTTAATATCATTGTTCAGGCCTGAATTTTCGATAACAGTGATCACTCCTGTTCCAGGATCAATGGCAAAAACACTGTTGGAACTGGTAAAATAAAAGGCAAAAACATCATTATCCAAATCACGTGCCATCAA
>Ga0272440_1001749_pt1 | contig 17449 bp, 3 predicted proteins | sample SSMMMBAug17_FD_192440 | JGI IMG/M metagenome (GOLD analysis project Ga0272440, IMG submission 192440) | Marine sediment archaeal communities from Little Sippewissett salt marsh, Falmouth, MA, United States - SSM-MMB-Aug17 | ecosystem: Environmental > Aquatic > Marine > Wetlands > Sediment ... | reverse complement strand
GCAGGCTTTGAGCTTTTTCCAGCAGGTCCTTTGTTAGCACTGTCCCACACTTTTTACCCTCTCGTTTTTTAAAAAATGATTCGATCCCACCAGTTCGAAGTTTTTTTAATGCTCTGTCAACACTTGACTTGGAAACGCCAAATGTCTTGATGATATCAACTGGGCGACAGGCACCAGATTCGATCAATTAACAATTTCTGCTTGATCAATATCATCATTACCATACATTGGGAGAAATGCCAGTTCCAGCAAAGCGATACAGACCAGATTCAGTCATGTGATGGACCACAGGTTTTACATTAATAAATCGAATATTTATTATTCAGCTTGAAATGATATTTCACCACTTCCTTCAGACAACTTGATTTCTCCCTTCCATACAAGTGCAGGCATCTGGCTTTCATCAGTAATATGCCTCATCAGTTGTACTTTTATTTTATCTTGATTGTCTGATGAAATATCTGCACGATAATCAAAAGAACACATACAGTCACACCGCAAAGGATCATTTTCAGTGCCTTCAGGCGCATCTTTTTCAATAATCTGATAGGTATTTGTAGGACCATCATAGAATACGCCAATATCATGTTTTCCACAGCAATTCAGCCAGACATCCTTATTAATAAAAGACAATAAATGTGTATCTGTATTGATATTCCAGGTAAGTGTTTCAGATGAATTATTTGATTTTGATTGCCTTGAGTTATCATCAGCAAATCCTCCACATCCGCTGAAATCATTGTTCAAAACAAGATTACCATATTGCGTGCCTGTCCGGGCAGTTTCCTGTAAGCCATAAATGATATCAGCTATGGTGGTTTTTTTATCATAATTTAAATCGAAACGTAAATGATTCATCCCGGCAAGAAACTGCATACCATGAATAACATGCTGGAATTGAAGCACTGTTAAAGTAACCGCATAATCTTCATTGGCTTCAAACTGATACACAGTCGTGGGTTCACCATTGCTGATATTTAAAAAAGTAGGCGCAAGGATACTTTTTTCAGTTTGTTCACTTTTATCAAAAAATTTGAAAATTACAGGATGGCCAACAGTAAAACCTTCGTTTGCCCCCTCTTTTTGTGATGTTGTAACAATTAACCGATTCTGGCGTGATATGTTATTTTCTATTACTGCTGCCCCTGCACAAATTTTCTGATCAGAAATGTCAAATATGCTAATTTCATCCCCAGGTTCGACATTATCCATTTGAACCACATGGAAATTCATTCTATTGAATGGCACATTTTGCCAAACCGGCCAAAAATGGTCTGTCTGATGATTGTTTTGCTGTGTTTTACGAATCACAGAACATCTCCTTTTGTCTTTCGAAGAACAGTTGACAGGCAGGACAGTATCCTGATTCACCTTGATTTCATATCCTTTTCCAGATTGCGCCAATGATATTGTGTTTTCCCACTCTCCAAAGATGTTCAATACCGAGCCGTTTTCACCAATTGCTTTGATCAGTGTATTGTTTGCCATAAGAGGGGCTAGAAAAGTTGACATGTCCTGCGCAAAGGCACAGAAATACCCCACAAAATTAAATCCCTTTTTAAGTTGAATTTCAAAAGGATCTGACTGGCATTGACAGGGATATCCTTTTATTTCTGGATAATCGTGTGCGGATTTCATTTGGATTTTATAAAGCTGGCCGCATTGGGCATCGCCAATTTCATTGCGCCAGTCTCCAAGAATCATCTGAACAGTGGCATCACCATTATTTTGTTTATCTCTACCAACTATTTTGACCAACGACTCGGATTGAAATAAATCCAACATGTTCTTTCTTTTTGGAGATACAGTCATAGCAAAATAATTCCAGCCACTATTGGTTGAAAAATGCTGGCTGAGCTGTTCACTCTGAAATTCAACAACAATGGTATGGTTTGCGCGAACATTTGAAAACGTATATGCACTGGCAGGTCCAATACTGATACCATCAATTATAATATCACCTGTTTCAAAACATTTATCAGGGATAATTCTAAACACGAGTTCTGATCCATATCCGACCTCTTGGACTGTTCCAGGAACAATTCTGCCATTCAATCCAGTTATTGTGGGAGTAATAGAATATGATTCCTTTTCAAATATTGCTGAAATGGTATGATCACAAACAATCTTTGTAAAAGTATAAGCTTCCATTGGTCCTGATGAATTGTTGTCAATAAGTATATCGAGAATTACATATCCAGGATCAGGTTGAATGGTAAACTTTTGATTTATCCCTGATTCAACAGAAATTCGACCTGATGGTGTAATTGTTCCACCAGATGTTGTTGTACTTGTAATGGTTAAAAACTCATTAACTGTCAGGCGCATGCCAAAATCTGAATTGGCCTCATATTTTGAAATATTAACGACTTGGCCTGTGCTCAATTCTAAGAATTGCGGAGTGACAGTGACAAATTCTTTTTGTTGATTCCAGAATTTAATTACAATATCATTGCCAGGTGTAAATCCGCAATCATCACCATCAGTCATGGATAGTGTAATTTTAAGATAGTTCTTTTCTGATAGGATTGTATCAATCTTTCCCACGCCAATGCAGTTTGGACCATCAAACAATCCAATTTCATCTCCCAAAGCATAGTCAATGCCATATATTCCAAAGAGGTATAGATTCATCCGGTTATAAGGTACGTCATTCCAGCATACATTAAAATGATTTGATATTGGTTTTGAAAACAAGGTCAATCTGGCAACGCCATCTGAGTCAAGAACTTCGACAGGTATCCATTTTCGGGTGCCATCACCAAACTGGCCATCAAGGTTAAATCCCCATGCACTGACATTGTCGTCTTTAGTAAGAGCAATTGCAAATTTGTATCCTCCAGCAAAAGCGCTAATCTCAGATTGTCCAATAAAGAGTTCAGGTGTTTTAATGCGGGAATAAGAATAAGAACCAATATCATAATCCAAGTATTTTTTTCCCCATTGATAGATATTGTTCATTTCATCCCATGCGAAGCTTTGGTCATTTATAGCAACTGCATTAACAAATGTTTCAATTTGTACAGGACTATTACAATCAGTATATGAATCATTGCCGATTTGCCCATAATAGTTATTCCCCCAGGCCCAGACAGTTCCATCCGCTTTTATCGCGATATTGTGATCACTTCCCGCACTGGCAAGTATAATATCACTCAATCCGAACACCTTTACAGGGATTGTGCTATCGGTGTTTTCAGCATTTCCAAGCTGCCCATTATTATTATGTCCCCATGCCCATACAGAACCATCATTTTTAATTGCGATGCTGTGATAATCCCCTGCATATATATTTTTTACATCAGACAAAGTCTCTACCTGTCCGGGTATTCTACTTTCATTAACGATATCATAACCAAGCTGGCCATAATTATTCCTACCCCATGCCCATACTGTGCCATCATGTTTAAGTGAAAGGCTGTGATAACGTCCTCCAGCAACCGCTTTAACATTATCAATCTTTGCCATCTGTCTGGCAATATTGGAATCAGAGATTCCTTCACCTAACTGACCATAAGAATTATTACCCCAAGTCCAGACAGTTCCATCTTCTTTTAATGCCAGGTTATGCCTGTAACCTGCTGCAATGGCCTTAATTGATTCAATATTTTTAACCTGTACTGGTTCCTCCCTATCCATATTCGTCTCATCACCAAGTTGGCCATAGGAATTATTACCCCATGTCCAGACAGTCCCATCCTGCTTGAGCGCAATGTTATGTCCATATCCACTGTCGATGGCTAAAACATTGTTTATTTTTACAGTCGTCATTGAATTTTGGTTTCTTTCGACTAAATTGCCATCCCCAAGTACACCATCAATATTGAATCCACATGACCAGACATAACCATCATTATTTACAAATATAGTTTGATACAGGCCACCTGTCATTGCTTTTAAATTATTAACATACTGCAATTTTTCGGGATAATGTTTATCTATATCAGTACCATCACCCAGTTCACCATATTTATTTTGCCCCCATACAAAAGCATCGCCATTTTGCTGAATTGCCATGCTATGATATCGGCCAGCAGCAACAAACTGAATATTATTTAGTTCAGCAACATGTGTCGGTACTTTTTTGTTGATAGTTGACTGATCTCCAAGCTGTCCAGAACAATTATATCCCCATGTAAAGACTGTTCCATCATGTTTGAGAGCAATAATGTGGTATGCACCAGCTGAGAATTGTCTGACATTATCTAAAGCGATCACAGGCCCCGGAATAGATCTATCGATAATTTTACCATCCCCGAGTTGACCATAACAATTTTCTCCCCACGCCCAGACAGTACCATCATTTTTTAATGCCAGACTGAAAGAATAACCGCAATCTATTGCAATAACATTATCCAAATGTGAAACAATGCCGGGAACATTTCTGCTGAGATCAATATCTTCACCTAGCTGAAATTTTCCATTATCTCCCCACGCCCAGACAGTGCCATCGGATTTGAGTGCCATACTATGAGAAAAATCCGCTGCAATAGCTATCACGTGATCCACATCTACAATTTGAACAGCTTCTCGCTTATCCATATTTGTACCATCGCCTAGTTGACCATATTTATTATCACCCCATGCCCAGATACTGCCATCATTCTTCAAAGCGAAACTATGATAGCCACCACATGCTATTGACTTGACATTACTGAGACCCTTTACCATAACAGGCAAATTTTTATCGACTGTTGTGCCATCACCCAATTGACCTTGACGATTATCTCCCCATGCCCAGACAGTACCATCCTCTTTTAATGCAAGGTTATGCCTGTATCCTGAAGAAACGATATTGTAATCTGAAGTAATGGTTTGTTTAACTGGAATCGTTGAAATGTAGGTACTGCAATTATGACCGGTAATCGTCAGAATGATTTCATCATTGATTGTCAAAGGCGTTGACCATGAAATTTGTGTTTTATAACCTGGATATTCCATTTTTGCGAGAATTTCATTATTCAATGTAATGCATATCAATGGGTTTAGATTGTTATTTAATTCAATTTCAAGACTGGTTGCGCCTTCGGAGAGTGTTAATGCATGGCTTACTGTCAGCGCTTCGGGCATTTCAGTTCGAATTTGCATGCTGGGATCACCAAAATAGTGAAACATTTCGAATTCTGTTTGACGTACTGTGCTTTCATCATATTGCGTGGCATAGTAGTATTTACCATAGTTAAGAACAGCGCCCATCTCAAATTTGGGATGGTCAAATGGGGTACCCTGAGGCGTGTAATTACTGATAAAATCAGACCACAACGCATCAATCCAGCCCCATACCAAACGATCATTATGTCCGCTATATGAAACGCGGGTTGAAGCGACAACGCCCACTGCGCCGCCATTTGGATTTCTTTCCCAGGCTTCAGAAAAGGCGATGGTTGATTCGTTATTTGTTTTTTCATCAGTTTCATTGTCAAACCATCCTGTTTGACAGTTGATTGAAAATACAACTGGTAATTTATTGATATTTTTGAGATTATTGACATGATCAACTGTGTAGTAAGGATCACCCCAACCTGTAACCGAACCATGATCTCGGTGAGTCACTATAAAAGTACCATTTGTTATGGCCTGACTGATATCTTCGTGATTACCAAGCCAGTTGAAACCAGATGATTTTAATAGATAAGATGGTATGGCACTTCCCATTCCACCAGCAGGACCGCCACCAAAATATCTGACTGTCCAATATAAAGGGCTCACACTTGATGGTGTATAATAAATTCTATTGGGCGTGTATGCTTTTTCAGAAAGAAAGATTGCAATATCTTCTGACGTTTGCGCAAATCGTCTGCTGGCATATCCATTGCCTGCATGTTGAAAATATGCACATATTGTCGGATTTTTATAAAAATTGATGTCTGTTACAGGATTTTTTTCGTATTGAATGATATCATTGATCCGCTTGATGGCTTGTGCTTCTGTATCTATTGACAATCGGCCAATACAAATATCAGGAAAGTAATCATCGCCATCAACTGTTGCATAGTAAAGATCTGTTCCAGTTTTATTTCGATGATATGGATGAACTGTTTTATAGTGTACAGGGACATACTCGGCATCGCCAATAAAAAGAATATAAGTTGGGGGCGGATTCCAACTATCATAGGCCTGCTGAATATATGCTGCAATCTCATCGGCTGAATCGCCGATTTCATCAGTTGTTTTTACCAACGTTTCAATACCTTTCTGAATTTTCCAGACACGCAATGTATTGGCCGCATCAATAAATGTTGGAGAAGTAATGATCAGTAATGAGTTTCCGGAATCATATGCTGTTCTGGCTGATTTTCGTAAAGTTTTTTGATCAAGCACATCATAATTTAGAACCAGTTTTTTGAAAATCTGATTAAAAGAGTCTGATTGCAACCGCGTATTGAGATACTCCTGATGCTGATTACCCAGGGAAATACTTATATCCAGAGAGGACCATACAACAAGCTTATTCTTTTCTGGATTGTAAATCATCGGATAGATTCGAAGAATATATAGAGAAAGCCCTCTTACAATAAAAGGACCAGACAAAATATATGGTTTATCTGGGTCTAAAACAGGATAATACCTATCAATTTTTGATAAACTATAAAAATCTGGATCAGCGACAAAATCGGGTTCAGGCAAATCACCTGAATCCATACCCGGTTCCTGGGCTGGAAAAATTACAAACTGGCTTGATATATCAGCAGCAGTTTTGTTGGTGATTGTCACTTGTGGAACAACGCCATCAGGGACAGCAATATATCGTCCAATCATTGGAAGTCGTGGTTTACCAGTATCTGTCGTGTGACCACAGGCAGGTAGATCAAATTGGGAATATTTTTTGCTGTCATGCGCAGTTTCACTGACAAAAATACCTGGAATATCGTATGTTACATTTATTTGCCTGCTTGTTGCAGTTAAGACAGAAATGTCCGGTTCAACTGGCAAGACTTGCGTGTCATGTTGATTGAAATCCAGCCAATAGGAATAAGCCGGTTGGATAAACATGATAAAAAATAGAATGGTTAATGCTTTTTCTTTCATAAGCCCTCCTTTTTGGGAAAAATTGAATAATTTCATTTTATTCTCCTTTTTTTGTAATAAATTAATAAAAGTTTTCATTGTTTCTATTAATAAGATACAATTGATGTTTGAGTTTTTTACAATATATAAAAATATTTGAACTACATATTAACTGTGATGTTTGTTATCTCTAATAATATAGGAAATAACAAGGGAGAAAAAAGTATAAGTTAAGAAAAATATACTGATATTTGGATAAATTGTATTGGTATGGGACAAAAAAGGAAAAAAAAGCAAAATAAATATACAATTGTTGGTTGGAAATCGAATCTGACACTATCATATTTTCATTTAAGGTATGCTTGACAAAAAGTTCATTAGAAATGCTTGAATTTCATTTCCGCGATATTTTTTTATTTGAGATTTATTTTTTTGCATTGTCCATATTTGTCCATTGAAAACAGTCCAAAAAAATCATATTATTTAAGAAATTTTGGATAAGTTTCCATCAATAAAGAACAAAACAAAACTTTTGTTGATATAAGAATACAAACATTTGACAAAACAGGATATAAATTATGGGTTCATCTTTAAAGCATATGATTGCAAATACATCATTAAATCTTGCTGATTGCATAGATCTTTCAATCATGATTGCAAAATCATTGCAAAAGATTCATTCCTCAAATATCATTCATAAACGCTTAAATCCGAACAAAATCTATGTTCATCCTTTAGAAAAAAAAACCCAAATTATTGGCTTGAAAAAATCTGTTCAATTAAGCCAGGAATATCCTGTTATTATCAATCCAGAAGATATAAAAGAGCAAATTCCCTATATGGCTCCAGAGCAAACTGGTATTATGAACAGATTAATTGATTATCGAAGTGATTATTACAGTCTGGGCGTAATACTGTATGAGTTATTTACCAGGCAATTGCCTTTTCAATCAGAGAATCATTACCAGATAATCATATCTCATTTATCAATGCCTCCTGCACCTTTATTTATGCACAATACAGATATTCCACAAATTTTATCAGAAATTGTTTTAAAGTTGATGGCCAAATTTGCAGAGGATCGTTATCAAAGTACAAAAGGTCTGCTGACTGATTTACAAGAATGTTTGCGGCAGTTAGATCAATATGGCACAATAGAGCCTTTCCCTTTGCAACGAAATGATTTTCCGGAACAACTCAACATTTCTCAACAATTATATGGTCGCGAATCAGAAATACTTACGATGAAATCAGCGCTTGAACGAGTCAGATGCGGAAGTACTGAAATAGTGCTGATTACCGGCCCTCCATGTATTGGCAAAACCAGTCTTGTAAGAGAACTTCAATTTGCTGCAATCCCAAATCAAGGATTACTTGTTTCCGGGAAATACGATCAATTCCAGAAAGATGTTCCATATAGTGGATTAATTACAGCATTAAGAGATCTGATCAGGCAGTTGTCATCCAATTTAATCGGTGTGGATTGGAAAAACGATTTTCAACATTTGTTGGGAAAAAATATTGATATTCTGATCGAACATATACCAGAGCTCAGACCATTAAAAACAGAGGAATCCGGTTTAAAAAATGAGACAAATTTACAGGAAATATTACTGACCACCATCAAATTTTTCTGTAAGATCAATTTCCCTTTGATCATTTTCCTCGATGACCTTCAATGGGTCGATTCCGCATCTCTCAATCTCATTGAAAAAATAATGTCAAACAATACCATAAACAATTTACTGTTTATTGGCGTCTATCGCCAGATTGAAATGAATGAACTTCACCCTTTAATGTTAACAGTTAGAAACCTTTCAAACACATCTATCAGAATCAACACTGTTGTTTTAGAAGAACTTGAATTCGCCCATGTATATCAATTTCTCTGTGATACTTTGAATGATGCCAATAAAGATGATCTTCATGAATTGGCTGAATGCCTGTACGAAAAAACAAAAGGCAACCCCTTTCAAATGAAAGAATATTTAAAGTATGCGAAAGAAAATTCCCTTTTTTTCAATAATAAAGGTATGTGGAAATGGTCTATAAACGAAATCATTAACAGTTTAAACTTCACAGATGAAATTGATTTGATGTCTAACCGGATCAAAGGTTTAAGTCAGGAAGAACAATCAATATTACAAAAAGCCGCTTGTTTAGGTGGCCCATTTGAACAGGCGCTGTTGAAAGCTATTTGTCGTGATATACCTGTTCCTTTTTCAATAACCATACAAAAATTAATTTCCGAACAATTTTTAGTTCCTGTAACTGATGAAAGAGAAATCCAGGTATTCATGCAGGATGACAAATACATTCTTTCTCGGGAAATCAAGTTCAAGCATGATTGTATTCAACAAGCGGCATATGCACTTTTATCTGAAAAAGAAAAACATGACCTGCATTTGGAAGTTGGCTTTTTATTAAAAGACAAGATCACGACAATTGATAATCGGCCGTCCATATTATTTTGTATTATCAATAATTTGAATATGGCAAGCCATTTAATTAGCAGCAAAAAAGAAAAAGCACATCTTTCATTTTTGAACTATCAGGCTGGTGTCAGAGCAAAAAAAGTTTCAGCATATGCAACAGCTTTAAAATATCTAAAACAAAGCATTGAACTTCTTGATAAAAATTGTTGGAATAATCATAATGCGCAAAAACTAAAACAATTTATGATTACCGCTGAAACAGCACGTCTTTGTGGAGAGTTTGATTTCATGCAAACAATGGCCGAGTCTGCTTTTCAACATGCGACTTCGTTATCGGACAGGTTCGATATTCGTGAAATACAAATTCAGGCGTATATCTCTCAATCAAAAATTTCTCTTGCCATTCAAACAGCTCTGGATATTTTACAACAGGTGGGTCTAACAATTCCAGAAAAACCAACGTATATTCAATTAACAGGCGAATTGTTAAAAGCTATTTATGCGATGGCATTCAAAAAAGTTAATGATCTGATAGCGCTTCCACCTATGGATAATCCTGTCAAACAAAAAGCAATGAAAATTCTTTTTAGATTATATGCTCCCACCTATCAAAGCAATCCCAAATTATTGTATTTTATTGTATTGAAACATATATATCTTTCGTTGAGACATGGGAACACCCGGGAATCTGCATTTGCCTATGCTGCATATGGAACCATTTTGATCCGATTGTTCAAAAAAAACAGCCTGGGTTATGATCTTGGGAACATAGCACTCAGCGTTCATTCTCAGTTTGAAAAAGAGGATGATCCTGATGGCAATCGAGCCGTGCTTCTTCTGTTTAATAATTTGTTTATCAACCACTGGGAAAAAAACCTGCAATCGACTTTACCTGAATTTTTGATCATTTCTCAAAAAAGTTATGAAACCGGCGAAATGGAGTGTGCCGCAAATGCTTTAGCGCTTCATTCTGCCTATTCATTCTTTATAGGAAGAAAATTGACGACCATAAACCATGAAATGAAGGCTTTTACACATGTCATAAAAAAATACAGGCAAGAATATGTTTACAGATATCAGGTTGCTTTAAAAAAATTTATTGAAGAGCTTTTGGAATGTAATGACCGAAAGAATCTTCATGATGTCAATATTGATCAGACTGAATTGGAAAATGTTTCGTACCTTTTATTTATTGAAAATTTTTCAAAACATTTCATGTGTTTAATTTTCAATAAATATTTAGATAGTTATACATATATGACTCATGCAAAAAAATATCAGGAAAGTGTAGTCGGCACGATGACATACATTTTCTTCCATTGCACAGCATCCCTGGCAATGATTAATCTATACCCTGATGTCAATCAGGAGCAACAAAAATATATTCTTTATAAAGTCTCATTATATAAGCGAAAATTAAAAAAATGGGCGTTTATGGCTGAAAAGAATTATCTGGAAAAGTATTATATCATAGAAGCAGAATTTGCGCGCATACAGGGCAGGCACAAAAAAGCAATGAAATATTATGATCTGGCCATTAAAGCTGCTATTAAAAACAATTTTATTCATTTTCACGCCATAATCAATGAATTGGCCGCCAGTTTTTACTTATCCATCAACAAAACTTCTGAAGCCAGCAATTACTTGGATAAGTCAATAAAATCCTACTTGGAATGGGAAGCCTTTGCAAAAGTCAATCAATTAAAAGAGAATCCTAAATACGCTGCCTTGATTCGAGAAAAGGGAAGTGTTGTGGATTATCAGGATATTGTCGAAGTTTCACCATTTATTTTTGATGATACAAATATCAACCAGTTATGTCCAAAACTCATGGAAATATATAAAAATTTTTCATCAGCCCGAACAGTTATTCTTTTATTTACGAATAACAATAATTGTATATTATCCCAAAATATAGGTGCAACTACGACAGTAAATCAGGGGCCACTTGATGAATTGCTTAAGCACTGTAATCCAATTCAAAAAAAATGCATAAGTCATGTTTTGATGCATCATACCCATGTGGTTTCCAATACACCATCGGAAATGATATCGTTTGCATCAGGTAATCGTCAAACCAATTCTTTGCCAAAATCCGCCCTTTGTATTCCTTTGGTTGTGAACTCGAAATACTCAGGGTGTGTATATATAGAACATAATGAGATTAAGGGGCTTTTTACTCAAGGAATCATTCATAAAATTGAACAATTCACCTTATTGGCTTCACTTTCAATGAACAATGCCAATCGGTTTCAAAAGATGAAGGCGAAAGCTATAAAAACTGAATATATTATCATAAAACGATCTCAACAATTGTTTCAATCCGGGCGGCTCAACAAAATTGGTGAGCTGGCCTCCGGTGTTGCCCATGAACTCAGCCAGCCATTATCCATTATCAATATTCAGGCAGGAATTTTAAAAGATTATTTTCACTATGATGCACCTGAAGACACTGAGGTTGAGAAGGTTGTTGAAATTGTGAATCAAGTTGAATATGCATCAGAACTTATTGACCGGATGCGTATATTTTCCCGCCTGAAACACGACACACTGGAGTTGACGAAAACAGATGAACAACTGTTGAATATTTTGCATTTTTTTTATGAGGAATTTCGAATTCAGGGAATCACACTCAAGGTTGATATATCCGAAAATCTCCCTCCTGCACAAATGAATGGGCAAAAATTTGATCAGATGATGGTTCATTTGTTGATGAATGCCCAATATGCTGTGAATCAAAAAGCCAGGCAAACAAAGGATACATTTGAAAAAATAATAACCCTGAGACTTTATTATAATGACCAATTATTGTCACTTGTTTTTGAAATATCAGATAATGGTACAGGCATGTCAGAGGATGTTCGGAAAAATTGTCAGAAACCTTTTTTCTCCACAAAGGAACCTGGTGAAGCAATGGGACTGGGACTTTATTACGTTACGATCATTGCGAAAGAATACCATCTGAAAATATCCCAAAAAAATAATGAAACAGGCTCTGGCTGTACTTTTACACTATTGTTTCCTTTAGAATATAAAACACCAAAAACGCATACTGACACGACTAACGATGAATCAGTAGCGCAACCCCATCCGGTGAAAAACAACCAGGATAGTTTCTTTGTGTTGCAATCAATTCGATTGATTCATAGCAATATTGAACTGAAACAAACGCTTGAAACAATTTTAAAATTTTGTATTGAAATCACTGGCGCTGAACGCAGTTTTTACACTTTATACAAAAATGAACAACTGTTGCTTGCTGCTGAAATAACACAGGAAAATAGACAATCTAAACCTGTATTTGATTATTATCCAGAATCCCCCCAATTTAAGGAATCATCTGAAATATATCGTTCTTTGATTCAGGCAATACTGGCGCATAAAGACAAGAATTCAACACATATAAAGACAACATGCGAAAAAATCTTAAAACAAAGCAATTCATCACAATCCATATTCTGTCATCCTGTAAGAACAACTGAAGGTTTAATTGGCATGTTATTTATTGAAAGTAAGCAACCTTCAAATGACAATTATGGAGAACAAATTTCAAAAATATCCAAACATATTGATATTTCACTGCAAAATGCAACCTCATTTGAAGACATCTCAAAAAAGAATCATCATGTTAACCATATTTTGCATGATCGAAATGAACAACTGTTACATGCCGGGCGCCTATCAGCAATCGGTGAATTATCAAAAGGAATTGTTAATGAAATTAATCAAGCCCTGACCATAATTCGTCTTTCAGCAGACGAGCTTTTGGATTATTTTGAAGAAAAAGATCAAGTCTCAATGGAGGTAGGCGCATTAAAGGATATTGCCCCTGAAACTGAACGTGCTGCCAACATTATTAATGAATTAAGTCAGTATTCTATCCCCAGAATCAATCAAACAACGAACCTTGGCGAGTCCATTCAAAACAGCCTCTCATATTTTAAATACCAGTTCAAATCAAATAACATTAAAGTAACTTTTGATTTTCAGGACAATTTACCTGATATACCAATAGATTCAAATAAGTTTGAACAAATTATGATCAATATCGTTTCCAATGCAATTTATTCCCTGAATAAAAAATCCGAATTATTAGAAACCACTTTTCAAAAAGAGATTATTCTAAAAATATTTAAAGATCAACATGCTGATAATATGATTCTAAAAATTACTGATAATGGTCTGGGAATGGATGCTGAAACATTACAAAAATGCATGTCAGCATTTTATACGACAAAAGAAAAGGAAGATGGCACTGGCCTGGGACTATATATTGTTCGACGCTTACTGACTGAATTTAATATGAATATTGAAGTAGACAGTATTGAAGGACAGGAATGTACATTTACGATTGATATACCAGTGAAGTAGGAGACATAATGTATAAGCATGAAAAAGAAATTCAGCGATTGATTATTGAAAATAAAACGATAGAAGCGATTCATTATGCACTGGAGACTCTGAAAGATTTGGGGATTGATTGTCCACGCAACCCTGGTAAATTCGATTTTATAAAAGTCTATGCAATAACACGTAAAAAATTAACTGGTATAAGTATTGATCAACTGGCCGACCTTCCTGAAATAAACAATCAAAAAACCATCAATGCACTTAAAATTATTGTAAAAATTATACCTGTTGCATTCATTACTGCCCCAAAAATCTTTTCAATACTTATTTTAAAAGGATTGAATGTGTCAATTCATTATGGAAATAGTCCGGAATCTGTTTTTATTTATGCATGTTATGGCGGCTTTTTATGCGGTAAATTTTATAAATTCAAGCAGGGAAAACAATTTGGTGAACTGGCATTACACATGTTGAGATCAAACCCCAAAAAATTGGAAAAGGTAAAATGCAAAATTCTATTTGTTGTCAGTGCGTTTATTATACATTGGCACGATCATGCCAATAAAACGATTGATCTGTTGAATGAAGCTTATCTGTCAGGAAAAACTCATGATATTGAATTTGCAGCAATATCCAGATTTTTTTGTTCCAGGCATTCTTGCTTGATTGGCAATAATTTAAGTGATTTAAAAAAAGATATCATTCTTTATGGACAAAATATTAAAGAATTGGAACAAGATAAACCTTCAAAATATAATGATGTTTTAATAATCACTATTACTGGTTTTGAAGATCCGATTGTTTTGAGTCAGGAGGAAATTAAGCTGGATTTACCTGAAGAAGAGACAGGTGATAAGATAATGACATTTCTGAAATCCTTCAGTCGGTTATATCTACAATATCTAAAAGGAGACTATGAATCCGCCTATGAAAATGGAAAGATTGCTGATAAAAATCTTGATGGTATTACTGGAATGATCTGCAATATTCCATTTTTATTTTATTTTTCTTTGACCATGATTGCTTTATTTTCAGATGAATTTCAAAACATACAAAAAAAATTATTCAAGAAGATTTCCAAATATTTCAAAAAATTATGCAAAATATCCTCATGTTCTCCTGAAAATACTGATCATAAAATCGATTTATTAAGAGCAGAAATTTACAGGCTTAAAGGAAAATATTTTGAAGCAGAAAAGATGTATGGTCTGGCGATTGAAAATGCCAGAAAGAATCAGTATCTCAACGATGAAGCACTTGCCTATGAACTTGCTGGCCGATATTTCGCTCAATCTAAGAAAAAACAGATTGCACAAAACTATTTGATCAATGCGTATTGTTGTTATGCAAAATGGGGTGCAAAATCAATTTGTTATAAACTAGAAAATGAATTTTTGGAAAAAGGTTTTTCTTTTCCTGCTGAATTTTCTGAATTTGGAATTGATTTGCCTGATATTATGAAACTTACGCAAAATCTTTCTCAAAAAATTACAGAAAAGACTGTTTTGCAATGCTTTGTTGAAATTGTTTTACTAAAATCTGATGCTCAGAAAGCCCTGGTCCTTTTTCCAGACTCAAATAATTTTTTTATTAAAATTAAGGCTCAGTTGAATGCAGACCAGATATCTTATGAATATAATCATATGAAACTTGAAAATGAAGTTCCCTTTGATCTTAATAAAATTTTAATTCATGATTCTGATCAGAAAAATACGCTTATGATTAATGGAACCTATCATCCTTATATGATTCAAAAAAAAGCGTGTTATTATCTTCTATCAAAAATCAAGTTCAAAAATGATCTAAAAGGAATACTAATCTTACAAAAAAAGAATGTTTTTGCCCCCTCTTTTGTCAATATTGTCGAACATATTTGTTCTCAAGCCGCAATATCACTGGAAAATGCCAGTGATTACCAAAGAGCAAAGAATCATCAACAAGAATTAATTCGCTTCAAAAAAGAACTCAAAAAAGAATTGCTTAAAACGGGTCAGCATAATGCAATGATAGAGGTTTTAGAGGGCGTCAAACTTTCTGTGACTGAAAAACTTTTGGAAATCAAAGAAGAAGCAATAGAAAAATTGGCTGGTTATAACCATCTAATAACCATTCAAAAACAAATTGATACGTCTATTCAGTATATGCAAGAAAACATATAGATTTCTAAACAGGAGATGAAAGCATGCAACAATCTTTAAAGAAATTCATGTCAACAGATTCTGGTATGAACTTAATAGATATTTTATCATTCATCGTTAAGATTGCGAATAAGCTGGCTGGCATTTATTCAAAAAATAAAAATGTTAATGATTTAACGCCATTTAACATCTTTATGGGTCAAACAACTGATGAATTGGAAATTGCTGATTTAGATACTGTATCAAACATTGAAAGTATAAACGTATCCATTGAGCGCCTTGTTTATGCATCTCCTGAAAAACTTGGCATGTTCAACCGACAGGTTGATTTTAGAAGTAATTTTTACTCCCTTGGAATTATTTTTTATGAAATGTTAATTGGACAGCCACCAGTAAAAACCAGAGATCCAAATGAGTTGACTTCCTTTCATATAGGAACTGTTCCGGTGCCACCAGCCAAAATTTCTCCCCTAATTCCCAACGTTGTCTCGGATATTGTCATGAAACTGATTAACAAATCTGCTGAGGATCGCTACCAGAGCGTATCAGCAATTGTTGATGATCTGGAATACTGCATAGATCAATTCCATAATAATGGAATAATATCTCCATTTGAACTGGGAAAAAATGATATTCCTCATACGCTTTGTATCAGTCAAAAATTATTTGGAAGAAACGATGATATTGAAGTCATTATAAATTGCTACCATCAGGTGCGTAGAGGTGAAAGCAAAATGCTTCTTGTGTCTGGCTTACCAGGTGTTGGAAAGACATCAGTTGTTAAAGAAGCGTTTAAAACCATTTCCAGTGAAGCTTTCTTCATTTTTGGTAAATACGATGAGATTCAAAAAGATCTACCCTATCATGCCATCATCAGTGCATTGAATGAGCTCGTAAACCAGATATTAACCCAAAATGAATCTATCATCCGCATGTATAAAAAGGATCTTAGCAAAGCATTGGGAGAAAATGCACCTGTCCTTCTTGAAATCATACCGAATTTTAACAATTTATTAGAGCATGATTCTTTTGAAAACTGTTCTAATACGAATATTGGTTCTGCTGAAAAACAAAATATTTTAAAAAAGCTCATTCTTGATCTGTTTAAGTTTTTTTGCACAAAAGATCATCCAATCATTTTATGTTTGGATGATTTACAATGGATTGATCAGGCTTCTATCAATTTAATTGAGGAGCTTTTATTAAGTTCAACGATTCACTATTTTTTATTTATTGGGACGTATAGAGTCACTGAAGTCAATGATGTTCATCCATTTATTGTTCATATCAGAATGTTAAAAGAAAATGGCGTTTCTATAAAAGATATTTTGCTTACACCTTTAAGAATAAATGATACCACAGATTTTGTTGTTGATACATTCATGACTGAAAATGATTCAGTAAGACAACTTGCCAAAATCATTTTTAACAAAACAGAGGGAAATCCTTTTTCGATCCACTTTTTTATCAATCACCTTTATACAACACAATTGATTCATGTAAAAAATAAATGCTGGC
>Ga0272440_1001748_pt1 | contig 17449 bp, 11 predicted proteins | sample SSMMMBAug17_FD_192440 | JGI IMG/M metagenome (GOLD analysis project Ga0272440, IMG submission 192440) | Marine sediment archaeal communities from Little Sippewissett salt marsh, Falmouth, MA, United States - SSM-MMB-Aug17 | ecosystem: Environmental > Aquatic > Marine > Wetlands > Sediment ... | reverse complement strand
AGCTCTTGTTTTCAATTGATTGTTATCTCTGGTTCCGATTTCGAGGAGAACTGAATACAGAAGATATTGTTTTTAATAATGCAGCAATGCCAGTCTTCTTAAAAATGATTTCTCAGCAAAAATCTAAAGATGGGATTAATTACCACTTATATCATTTAAAAGGCAGATTCAAAGCAGATTCATTTTCTTACAAACTTCCCTTTGGAAAGCATTTGTTGGGGATTGCCTTTCATCATAAAAAGCATAATCGAAATCAGCTAATTTTTGTGGTGGATATGATTGGTATGGGAATAAATGATCAAGACGCATTGCTCTCACATATTAATTCGGCAACTGTCTTAAACCCATCCTATGGTTGGTGCGCGGATCAGGTCCATTTTTTTCAAAGTGTTTCTGAAAAAAGTGCTTTGGGCGTACCAGACTATATTGATATCAATTGCGGTGTAATAAAATATTCTCAATTCAATCTGGGAGTCAGAATTAAAAGATCGAAGTTTGGCGTAAATCTGCTATATGAAATATTTCCGGGAAGTTTTACTGTCAAGTTACTGATAATCAGCTCACTGATTATTATATGTCTGGGGGTCATGATTCGAAAACAAATTATTTTTCAGACATATTCAAATGTTGTATGGATTGTTCAAATCTGTTGTGTTTTTGTTGCCTTGCTCACATGTGAAATATTTATCTTAAACAGTATGGTTGACAAAACCAGCATGGATAACGTTCGAATTTTCAAACGTTTTTTTGATATATTGTGGTGGTTGATTCCGGCTTTTTGCTTAAATCATGCAATCAAGCGATTTATCTGGACACCGCTTGAAAACAAAACACAGCGAAAAATACCAACAGTGGCAAGACGATTCATTGCGTTTATCATTATCCTGCTGGCAACTTTTGGAATTGTTGCCTTTGTGTTTGGAGAAAGAATTACAGGTATTCTAGCAACGTCAGGTGTATTTGCAATGATTATTGGACTCGCTGTTCAGGTGAATATTTCAAATATTTTTTCTGGTATTGCAATGAACGTTGAAAAGACATTTCGAACCGGAGACTGGGTAAAAATTGGAGATTTGAATGAAGGTAAAGTCCTGGATATTAACTGGAGATGCACCAGGATTCAGTGCAGAGATAACAGCATACACAATATTCCAAATAGTATGGTGTCTGACAGTGAAATTACAAACTATACTTATCCAAATAATATCTATGAGCATCATTTTATCATTCATATTGATCCATATCATGCGCCGGAACGTGTAAAAAAAATTATTTTAGATGCCTTGTTATCGGAAAAAGAAATCAATCACAATCCTTTACCATTTGTCCGGTTTAAAGGTACGACAGAATTTTCTACAATGTATGGGGTATTTTATTGTACAGATGACTATCAACTAAAAACCCAAACAGAAGAACTTGTATGGAATCGGGTCTTTATTCATTTGAAACGTGCAAAAATTAATCTTGCCATGCAACGCCATCGCATCTATATGACCAGTGATGTGCCAATTGAAGAAGATGAAACGGTTCAATCAATCAATTTACTGAAAGAAATCGAACTGTTCAAACATTTTTCAGAAAAAGATCAAACCTTCATCAGCCAACGAATCAAACATCATAATTTTAGATCCGGTCAAACCATTTTTAGAAAAGGTGATAATGGGGATTCCCTATTTATTATTGTTGAGGGCGTTGTGGTAATTACCATTAACAAGGATGGCAGAGAAATCGAACTGGGACGATTGGGCGCTGAAAACATTTTTGGCGAAATGGCGCTATTGACAGGTGAGCCGCGTAGTGCAAATGTCATATCTTTGACAGAAACTTATCTTTTGGAAATCGGCAAGGACGTCATTGCGCCTGTTATTGAGGCACAACCAGAAATATCTTCATTGTTGGGAGCGGTTTTGACACAAAGAAAGAAAAAAAACCAATCTATTCTGGCAAATATGGAATCTTCAAATGTTCAAAATGATGAAATCCCCAAAAAGATTGTTTCAAAAATATTAAAATATTTTGGGGTTAAACTGGACGCAGAAAAATAGATGGATTATTATATTTGAAAAGATTCGCTTGATCATCAAAACATCTACTTGAAGGCTCGTCCGACTTTATGGGAAGCGCCCCGCCTGGTTTAAATCGAATCATCACAATTATTGCATATATTCTGAAAATAGTGTATTATCTTTGTTCATCGAAAATATAAGAACATCAATTAAGGAGAATCCCTAAATGAAAACAAAAACCAAAATGATTGTGGGAACATCAACCCTAATCATTGCTTTAATCGGCATATGGATTGCGTGGAATTATATGATTCCAAGTCAGGATATCAAAAAACGATTCAAGGACATGCAGGCAGATGCATCTGGTCTTGAACGTGTTATTACCCACACCTTATATGATGGAACCAAAAAAGAATGGAAATGTAAGGCCAAAATTTATCCATTTCCATCAGATATCGGCGCAGGGGCAGCTTTTTCATTTATTGATGAAAATGGCAAAAAAATTATTTGTGGCCCGGGATGGCGAATCGAGGAAAAATAATGTCAAAACAACCAGGTAGATTAAAGACGCTGTTAATACGTATTTGGGGAATGATCCCCATGTTTGTTTTACTCTGTTTATGTTGTTGTGCAGCATGGATTTATCAGAATGTTGCCACCAAAAAAGCGGAACTTGCCGAGCAAAAAGCAGCTCAAATAACAGAAAAAAAACCAAAAACAAATGTCATAACGTTGAAACTCAAGCCAGAGCTTATTCAGGATAGAATTAGTTTTCCTGGGATCGTCAAATCATGGGTCAGGCTTGATGTATTATCTGAAGTTCAGGGACGAATGGTTAAACTGGCTGTCAAGGAAGGCGATCGTGTTCGCAAAGGGCAGTTCCTGGCTCAAATTGATCTCAGAGATTACAAGAATGCCCATCTCTCCATTAAAGCCTCGTATAAAGCCGCGTTGGCTTCAGTGAAACGATTGAAAGAGTTGTATCAAAAGCAATTGGCCACACAATCACAACTGGATGAAGCGATCGCGCGTATGGAAAGTACAAAGGCCAACATGGATACTGCCAGTCTGAATTTAGAACGATGTTCGATTCGTGCCCCAATTGCCGGTATTGTCAATGAACGATATGTAGATAATGGACAATATATCAATTTATCGGATGCGATTGTTGAAATTATTCAAATTAATCCAGTTAAAATTGCTGTGGGAATACCTGAATCTGATGTTGATGCTGTCAGACGTCTGGATCGTTTTGAAGTTACAATCGATGCCCTAAATAAATCCTTTACTGCAAAAAGATATTTTCTATCCAACACTGCTGATACGTCCGCAAGACTGTATAATCTGGAAATGCGTGTAAACAATTCATCATATGAAATATTGCCAGATATGTTTGTTCGGGTTGAAATTATTAAGCGTGAAGTAAAAAATGGTATTTCTGCCCCTTTGTATTCAATTCTTACTCGAAACAATAAAAGATTGGCATTTATTGAAAAAGATGGCATTGCCCAAATGCGTCAGGTCGTCCCAGGACTTCAGGAAAAATGGCGTATTGAAATTAAAGAAGGGCTTCAGCCAGATGAGCATCTTATTGTGATGGGTCATCGGGATGTCAGTCATGGACAACCTGTTCATGTGATTCGAACCATTAATAACATAGAGGAACTGGAAAAGTGATTATTTCGGATACTGCAGTAACGAATCGAATCAGTGTGCTGGTCCTAGCTGCCATGATTCTTGTATTTGGAATGTATTCTTATTTAATTCTTCCCAGAGAAAGCTCGCCAGATATTACCATTCCATATGTTTTTGTTTCTACTTACTATAAAGGTGTTGCCTCATCAGATATTGAATCCTCAATTACGACGCAAATCGAGAAAAAACTTAAAGGCCTGGATCAGGTAAAAAAAATTGAATCTGTCAGCTCTGAGGGGCTTTCTCAAATCAACATTGAATTTTTACCAGGTACTAATATTGATAATGTCCTTCAAAAGGTCAAAGACAAGGTGGATGAATCCAAAAATGATTTGCCAACTGATCTTGAAATTGATCCCCAGGTATTCGAGGTCAATTTTTCGGAGATGCCCATTGTTGTCTACTTGCTCAATGGCACATGTGGCATTCCCTGTTTAAAAAAGATTGCAGATGATCTTGAAGACGATATCGAAGGCATCCCCGGTGTGCTTGAAGTTGATGTGACTGGCGGAATGGAACGTGAGATCAAAGTCGAGGTTGATCCGGACAAACTCACATATTACCGCATTCCCATTACAGCATTTGAACAGGTACTGGCAGCAGAAAATCAAAATACATCCGGCGGTGTAATTACAATGGGTGAAGGGCGTTATCAACTTCATATTCCTGGTGAATTTGAAACACCAGAAGAAATTTACGACCTGGTAATCAGTTCGCATGATGGTCATCCCATATACCTGAAAGATGTTGCCCGGGTGGTCGATGGATTCAAAGATGAAACCAGTAGATCCCGATTGAATGGGAAAGATGCGGTGAGTATTTCAATCAAAAAACGCATTGGTGAAAATATTATTGAAATATGTGACAAAATTGACAACTTGATCGCCTCTCATCAGAAACGATGGCCCAATAACACCCGGATAACAAAAGTTATGGATCGGGCCAAAGAAATTCATCTCATGGTAGCGGATCTGGAGAACAACATTATTTCGGGTTTAATTCTTGTTATCGTGGTCTTGCTTTTTGCCTTAGGATTTCGCAATGCAGTACTGGTGAGTCTGGCCATACCTTTTTCAATGTTTCTATCCTTTATATTTCTACAAGCCCTTGGCATTACATTGAATATGGTTGTTTTGTTCAGTTTGACCCTGGCGCTTGGCATGCTTGTTGATAATGCCATTGTTATTGTAGAAAATGTTTATCGTTACATGGAACAAGGCGTTCCGCGTATTGAAGCTGCCATGAAAGCAACCTCTGAGGTTGCATATCCAGTCATTGGCTCTACGCTGACAACCCTGGCAGCATTTTTTCCAATGATTTTTTGGCCAGGCATTATGGGAGAATTTATGAAATTTCTCCCCATCACACTGGTTATTACATTATTTTCCAGTCTTATTGTGGCATTGGTGATCAATCCTGCCCTATGTGCTTATTTTATTAAAATTCCGAATAATGGACAGACCCGGCCAATTGAGGCTGATACAATCAGAAGTTTGGGTGAAAAACCAATTGAAATCAAAGGATTGCTGCTAAGTAGCTATCATCAATTAATGCGTGGTGCCTTGAATCATCGGTTAACTGTTATTGGAATGGCATTTGCGATACTGTTTATTCTGTTTCAAATCTGGATGTACTATGTGGGTGCTGAAAAAGCGGTAGAATTCTTTCCGCCTATTGATCCGAAAGATGCTTATGTCAATGTTGAAATGCCTGAAGGTGCCGATTTGGAATACATTGATCGCATCATGAAAAAGATTGAAATTGCAATTACTGGCCATGCTGGCAATACCAATGATCCACAAAAATTTGATATTTCAGATTACGCCAACGCATATTCATTGCATCCTCATGAAAAAGCCCGAGGGGGCAAATTCATGGGTCCCAGTGATTTGCCAAATGTGGAACATATTTATATTAAAGCAGTGGAAACCACCGGTACGAGTTTATTTGAAAATAATTCACCCAATCATATTGGTGTTCAGTTTTTAGATTTTGAAGACCGCTCAAGCCCATCAGTCGCAGATCTGGATATCATTCGCAATCGGGTACAATACATTCCGGGCGCACAAATTACTGTTCAGGAAGCACAAGAAGGCCCGCCAACTGGTGCGCCAATTAATATTGAAATTTCAGGAGATGATTTCCAGACACTTGGGAGAATATCGCGTCACATCCGCGAGATTCTGCAAAACGTGCCGCATATCATGGATATTCAAGATAATTATACTGAGGGGATACCAACAATAAAGATCTCTATCGACAGACAAAAAGCAGCATTGTTTGATCTGACAACAAATTGGATTGGTCACACATTAAAAACAGCTTTCAATGGATTGGATGTGTCTACCTATCGAGAACATGATGAAGACTACGATATAACAGTTACATTTGCTGAAAGTGATCGTCAAAAAGCGGTTATTTTAAAAAAGCTGATGATTTTATCTCCTGCGGGCCTTTTGATTCCATTGACAACCATTGCAACGATTGATTATTCTGGCAGTATTGGTGACATTGTCCGCATTAATCATGAACGTGTGGTAACAGTCAAGGCAAATGTTGACGAAACAAAGATACCTGGACCAGTTGCACGTCAACAGGCGGAAGAAAGATTACAATCTTATGCATTACCTGCTGGTTATAAAGTGAAATTTACAGGAGAGTTTGAAGATCAACAGGAATCTGAACAATTTCTCAGCCGGGCATTTGTTATTGCATTATTTTTAATCTTTTTAATACTGGTCACATTATTCAATTCAGTGACCCAGCCATTGATTATTATGACCTCGGTAATTTTGTCTTTGGGCGGCGCATTCTTAGGATTGACAGTTATTCAATCACCTTTTGGCATCATCATGTCCGGGGTTGGTGTGATTTCCCTGGCGGGTGTTGTGGTGAACAATGCAATTGTGCTGATCGATTACACCAACAAACTTATCGAACGAGGCATTTCAGTATCAGAGGCAGTGATATCTGCAGGTGCAACAAGACTTCGTCCAGTCTTGTTAACAGCCCTCACTACTGTTCTTGGACTTCTGCCAATGGTTACAGGTGTTTCATATGATTTTCATCGAATGACCATGTCATATGCCAGCGATGCCACACAGTGGTGGCAATCCATGTCAATTGTGGTAATTTTTGGATTACTGGTTGCCACATTTTTAACATTGATTGTTGTTCCTGTCCTTTTCTCCCTGTTTTACTCAATGAATATTGGTGGCCAAAAAGTGATTGCAACAGTTCGGCGATGGTATTGGTGGCCTGTGCTTGGAAAATCGAGATTTTAGGGTATTATTCCTGCGCAGTATTAGGTTCAAGAAAAAGGTATGCGTGTGATTTATAGTCCATTTCAAATGAATTATATCTTGACAATCAACAAAATAGTCGTTACAAGTTTGAATGGTGATGAACAATAGTATATAAATGTATCAAAAACAATGATATACATTTATTTTCGTGAAGAGATATAATTCATACAAAATTATAGGAGGTATGACCTTATGGCAAGTCTCAAAGGTTCAAAAACAGAAACAAATCTGATGGCTGCCTTTGCCGGTGAATCACAGGCCCGAAATCGATACACATATTTCGCAAGTAAGGCTAAAAAAGATGGTTTTGTTCAGATTGCTGATGTGTTTGAAGAAACAGCCAATCAAGAAAAAGAACATGCCAAACGTTTTTTCAAATTTTTGGAAGGTGGTGACGTTGAAATTCAAGCGGCATTTCCCGCAGGTGTCGTTGGCTCAACCCTGGAAAATTTGAAAGCATCCGCTGCGGGTGAAAATCATGAACATACAATTATGTATCCTGAATTTGCCAAAGTTGCGAGAGAAGAAGGTTTCGATGCCATTGCGATGGTTTTTAATGCCATTTCTGTGGCTGAAAAACAGCATGAAAAGCGGTTCAATGACCTGGCAAAAAATATTGAAGACGGAACTGTATTTTCAAAGTCAGAAAATGTGACATGGCGATGCAGAAATTGTGGTTATGTTCATGATGGCAAAGAAGCTCCTGAAGCTTGTCCCGCATGTGCGCATCCACAGGCACATTTTGAATTGTTAGGCGAAAATTATTAATTAGGAGGTTTTTTTATCATGACAGAAAAATTGGAAATATTTAAATGTAATATTTGTGGTAACATGGTTGAGGTCATCCATGCAGGACCCGGTGAGTTGGTATGTTGCGGCCAGCCAATGGCTAACATGAAAGAAAATACTGTTGATGCGGCACAAGAAAAACACGTCCCTGTGATTGAAAAGATTGATGGCGGCGTGAAAGTCAAGGTAGGCGATGTGCCACATCCTATGGAAGAAAAGCATCATATCGAATGGATCGAAATTATTGCTGATGGAAAAGCATATCGACAATTCCTGAATCCGGGGGATGCCCCTGAAGCTATATTCTGCGTTGATGCAGATCAGATTTCAGCTCGTGAATTTTGCAATCTCCATGGTGTATGGAAAGCATAGACAAATTTTTTTTTTGGGGGGACGAAACACAACTATTTCGCCCCTCATTTCCAACAAAAATTATTATATATAAGGAATAAATCCCAAAATGAAACGAAGAGAATTTTTAAAAAAATCATCCATTGCAACAGCAAGTGCGATTGCGGCTACGACAATTTCTGCACCTGCAGTATTGGCCCAAAAAAAATATCGATGGAAAATGGTGACCACCTGGCCGCCCAATTTACCGGTACTTCAAACCGGTGCTGTCCGGTTTGCAAAACGAGTCAAGGAAGCAACTGATGGTCGCATTAAAATTCAAGTATTTGCTGGTGGTGAACTGGTTCCGCCCCTGGGCGTTTTTGATGCTGTTTCCAGTGGCACAGTTGAAGTTGGCAGCGGGGCATCATATTATTGGGCAGGTAAAGTACCGGCAGCGCAATGGTTTGCAGCGGTTCCTTTTGGATTTAACCCTCAGGGTATTAATGCATGGTTTTACAGTGGCGGCGGATTAAAACTTTGGGAGGAGGTATACGCGCCCTTTAATTTAGTGCCAAGGCCACAAGGAAATACCGGTGTTCAAATGGGGGGCTGGTTTCGCAAAAAAATGAACAGCATTGCAGATTTTAAAGGCCTGAAAATGAGAATTCCGGGCCTAGGTGGCAAAGTTATAGCCAAAGCTGGTGGAACAGTCGTTTTACTGCCAGGCGGCGAAATTTTTACGTCACTTGAACGCGGTGTAATTGATGCCACAGAATGGGTTGGCCCCATGCATGACCTTCGCATGGGTTTTTATAAAGCGGCTAAATATTACTATTATCCCGGATGGCATGAGCCAGGCACCTGTCTGGAAGTCATGTTCAACAAAAAAGTGTATGATTCCCTTCCAAAGGATCTTCAAGCTATTCTTGATGCGGTTGCAATGGAAACCAATATGTGGAGTCTTTCTGAGTTTGAATCTGGAAATGGCGCAGCACTTCAGGAATTGATTTCCAAACATAAAGTGAATTTGGTCCGGTTTCCAGAACCATTGCTCGATAAATTACGTGTAATGGCCAATGAAACGCTTGAAGAAGAAGCCCAAAAAGATGCGATGTCCAAAAAAGTTCATCATGCTTTCAAAAAATTTAAAGAGCAGGTTGGTGTATGGGGTTCAATATCTGAAAATGCTTATTATAATGTGATCGCTGATAAATATGCGCTCAATTGATATATTCTGATTAATCATTGTTTTGCTTTGTTTTTTTCAAAATGTATTGACAAGCAGACTGTAAACTGATTTATTTAATGAATGATATTTTTTAGGTAATTATTAACGAAAGAAGAGGCTTGATATGAAAAACAAGATTTTCTTGATTACATTGTTCATGATGCTTTATTGCCTGACAATAAATGCTTCATCGAACGATACCTATGATCTGGTCTTTGCAACACAAGATTTTCCCCCATTCAGTTATCAAATTGGCAAATATGTTGCTGGACCTGCCGCAGATATCATTCGCGGAATATGCTCAGATATTAATTTAACATGCATGATTTATTGCAAGGAATGGTCTGATGCACAAATGGACGTAAAAAAAGGGAAGGCACATGCCATGTTCATGATTGGCCGGAACAAGAATAGAACGTCCTGGCTTCATTTTTCGCATCCCATTATCAGAACTGAATATGGAATTTTTGTGCGAAAAAGTAATGCATTGGATTATACAATGCAAATTGATATTAAAGGTTACAATGTCGGCGTTTATGGCCCATCCAATACCTCGCAGTCTTTATTAAAAATTAAAAAAATTATCAAAGACCTGCGAGTCGATTTTAGTCCGGACAGTTCCTCATGTTTTAAAAAATTATCCACTGGAGAGTTGGACGCTGTTTATTCAAATAAAGCAGTTGGAAGAAGTCTGATTAACAGGTACCAAATGAAAAATATTCGATATGCCGGACGCGATAAAACACTTGATTATTATATTGGTTTTAATCAAAAATTTTCAAGTAAAGCGCTTGTAGATAAGTTCAACGCCAGCTTTGAGAAAATGCACAAAAATGGTACGATTCATGAAGTGTTAAGCATGTATGGTATGGAAGCTGCTAATATTCAATAATCATCTTTTTTTATATGAGATCACAATATCCGAACGTCTGACGATCATTCGTCAGACGTGAGGCATTGGAATAAATGAAAAATAATCCCCCCCCAAAAAAACAATATTCAAGAGGAAAATCCGGTTATCGTCGAAAAAACACATATAATAAGCGACGTACCAAAAGATTATATCCAGGAAAAGATCCGGCTTTAAAACAAGTTTTTGCTGAAATAGGTGTTCCAGAAAGCCGTCCATTTAAACCCGATCGGTTTCAACTAGAAGCCCTGGAAGAGGTGTGCGTTAATGACTGTCTTGTAACAGCACCAACAGGTGCCGGAAAAACCTGGATTGCAGTTGAAGCCATGGCAAAGGTTTTTGCCAAAGGTGGGAAAGCGTGGTATGCATCGCCCCTTAAAGCCTTAAGTAATGCTAAATATATTGAGTTTGCCGAACGATTTGGATATGACAATGTTGGCATTTTAACCGGTGATCGCAAAGAAAATACAGAGTCGAGCATTATTGTGGGAACCACTGAAATATTGCGGAATCAACTGTATGATTCAATGCATCGTGGTGAAAACCTGGATTCAGAAATTGTCATACTGGATGAAGCCCATTATTTGGGAAATGAAGATCGTGGCGTGGTGTGGGAAGAAATCATGATTTATCTGCCAGGCCGGATTCCATTGCTGTTGCTGTCTGCAACCATAGGAAATGCCCGTCAGATTGCAGATTGGCTGGCATATATTCGGGGACGAAAATGCTCTGTGATTGAAGAATCGGTTCGCCCGGTGCCTTTGTATAATCTGTTTTTTCATCCATCTGGCACATTGTATCCATTGATTGAGCCCAAATCTCCAGCAAACAGTATGTATAAAAAGGTTAAAGCGTATTTACAGAAACCTTATTATTTCACAGCCTCGCCACGTGCGTTGCCACCGATGGGTGAAGTGATCAAAATTTTAAAGAATTATAATTTATTACCTGCCATTTTTTTTCTGAAGTCCCGATTTGATTGCAATCGAGCGGTTGAAATGTACAATGAACGGCTTGATGAACCGGCATCAAGAAAACAAGAGCGAAATCAGCTGATTCTGGACTATATTCACAAATATCCCATTCTGGCAGATCATGCACAAATGTTCAAATTAAGACGTCTGGCAGTGGGCGCGCATCACAGCGGACAACTTCCCATGTGGAAACTGATCATCGAAGCACTTATGACCAGAGGATTATTGGATGCGGTATTTGCAACATCAACTGTAGCTGCAGGTGTTAATTTTCCAGCGCGTACAGTTGTGGTCATGAATTCAGATCGTTTTAATGGGAAAGAATTTGTGCCCCTTGATGCCACACAGTTTCATCAAATGACTGGTCGCGCAGGAAGACGTGGCGCGGATCAAATTGGGTTTGCAGTAACAATCCCTGGTAAGTTTATGGACTTGCCATTAATTGTGCGGCTCAATCATTCGCCACCATCGCTGATTGATTCACAAATTAAAATAAATTTCAGTATGGTATTGAATCTGTTGCTTTCCCATACACCATCGGAAATCAATCGGCTTCTTGAAAAATCCTTTGCAACATATATAATCCTTAAAACAAGAAAACTATCCCACAAAAAGAAAAAGGAAGCGCGCACCCGAATGTGGCGTGAGTTTCAGCGTCATATTCGGTTTTTGCAAAAAGAAAATTTTGTAAATGAAGACGAAACGCTTACTGAAGATGGTGAATGGACATCACAATTGCGAGTGGATCAACCCTTGCTCATTGCCCAGGGATTTCGCAAACAAATTTTTCCCAAAGATGATCCGGCATTGCTTGCTGCAATCATTGGGAGTTTTGTGAATGAAAGGGAATCTGATGACTATAAAGTTGAAGAATTGGCACCACAAGAATTACAAACGCTTTATCAAGACATGATTCATGCCCTACGGCCAATGGCACGTCGCATGAGCATGCATGGTTTTACTGCCCGCCCCCTATATTTAAAACCTGCACTTACAATATACAACTGGGCAAAAGGAGAAAGCTGGCAGGATGTTGTCAGGTTTTCAGGACTTGCAGAAGGGGATCTGGCCATGATGATTATTCGTACCGCTGATAACCTTCGCCACACAGCAACACTTGCTGAATATTTTCCGGAAGTTGCAAATACTTCCTATCAGGCGATATCTTGCATTTTACGTGAACCGGTTATCATGGATGCACTTTATTCAAAAAAAGGATAAAATTGTTCACCTTCGGACATAATTTCTATCTCTTTATCAGATCATTTCAAAGCATGTGTAAATCTGTTCGTGATGCAATCGGCCCCTGCAATCGCTTTAAAGGTATGCTTCCGGCAATCAGCATGTCGCCCTTGCCAATGAGGCATTCTGCACCTGATTGATCAATGATAATATGACTGTTGCTGGTAGTGGTGACTTTTAATGCCACTTTCAATTGTAAGTTTGCTTTTATTAAAGGGGTGACCACACGAGCATCTGGTCGCTGGGTGGCCAATATTAAATGAATGCCCGCTGCTCGTCCTTTTTGTCCCAGTCTTTGGATGGCTGTTTCCAGATCTTTTTTCGTTTGCTTATCAATAATTAAATCCGCGTATTCATCTATGATAACCACATGATGCGGCATCTGATGCCCTTTTTGTTGATACAAATTGATATCAAAGACCTTTGTATCTTTAAATGCCGAATAGCGGCGTTCCATTTCTTCAACGAGTAAGCCTAGTTTTTCAATGGCAATTGAATTATCAACAATAATGTCGCCATCAACGTGCGGAATGTCAGATAAATCCAGAAAACTGACATGTTTGGGATCGATGAGTGAAAACTGTAATTCATCTGGTTCAGCATTGATTGCCAGGGCAATGAGGATGGATCGTAATAAAACACTTTTGCCGCTTCCTGATGTGCCGCCAACCAGCATACTGGGGGTCGCAGGATCATCTAAATTGATCCAGACAATTGTTCCATCAATAGCCATACCAATGGGAAATGCAAGCTTGGAATTTGGGCGGGTTGGCACGGCTTTTCTCATGACCTCACCCAATGTGAGTGGCTTTCTTGCTTTTCGTGGAATATCAATGCTTACATAGCCGGCCTGCGCCTGAATTAAGGGGATATCTGGTAAATTCATTGCAACCTGAAGATCCTGAGCGCGTTTCTTGATTTTTGTTACAGTCACTTTTTTGGAAAAATCGGGCTTTAATTTATAACGAATGAATCGGGGACCAGAGATGTGGCCTTTATCAAAAACAGGCAGATCAAGTTTTTTAAATAAATCAAGTATATCATCGATACCAGATTCTTCTGGTACTTTCTGAGCAAAATTACTATCACATCTGGCATGAAAGGGGCAACGTTTGCATAATTGATTGTCAGCCGAGCGGGGTAAGTAAATTTGTGCCTTGTGTGCATTGGCATCGCATATCTGAATTACATGATCAAAAAGATGGGGCATTTGCAGAACAAGCGATTGCATCTCATCTTTTGAAACAAGATAGCGGTCTTTATCTCCTGTAAGATACAGAATCACAGCTCGTGGCATAATGCCAGTTTTTTTGCTGATAAGCCAGGCGTATAGTGCGACCTGAGTCATGTCTTCATCCGGTCGATCCATATCTCGGCCTTTACATTCCAGAATAACGATCTCTTTCTCATGGGTATCAAACAGGATTGCATCATATCGGCCATTGACTGTTAATTCTTTTCCTGAGCTGGCAGTATATGTTTGGGAAATCAATTGCTCTGGTGGATAAAATATTTCTGACAGTATAAACTGATCCCCCATTTTTAGACGGATTGAACGTAAAAATTCTGATAAAAATGCGCACCATTTTTCAAAGGCCTTGCCAGTTTGAAGCAAATTAGCGGTTTCTAATTTGTGACCATGGGTGTTCAAAAAATTCAAAAAAAAATGTGTTTCCACTGTTTCAAGAAAGCGCGAATGAAAATTATTATCAATGGATTTACAGATGCCATTAACTGCCTTGAACAGACGAGAATGGGGGGATGTCAATTTTTTGTGCAGCTGCAAAACTATTTTGTCGTGAAAAAACTTGCCAGGAAACGTTTCTGATGCGACAAGGCCAATTCGCCAGACCTGCTTCTTTCCAGCCAGATGATAGGCCAAAAGCCTGGGACATCGTTGACACAAATGAATTTCAGAAACATTAAGGTTGGGCATTCATCCACTCCTTTTTGATCATGACGATAGTTTCTGTTTTGGATCGATGGATCACAAATCGATCATTGAATCGTTTGATCAGCGTCATTAATTCATCACCATTTGTCTGAATATCATTGTCTGCTAAAAAGGCCTGAATGTTCTCTGTGGATGCCATCATCATGGGTTGCGGGCGAAGGCATTCGATGGTTTTATTGAGAATCATCTTATTTTTTGTTTTTTGATCAATCTTCACAGTGGGTGTTATTTTTTTTCTGAGTTTCAAAATATCTGCAATTTTCTTAAAAAGCGTGAATGGTTCACGTGCAATGCATTCATGTAAAAAATGAAGAAAATCTTCAACACTGGCTTTTCGGGTATCGAGAGTCTGTGCAATATCAACACTGATATCTCCTTCTTTAATGGCATAACGCATTAATGTAATGGCATAACACTGCGCTGCTTCATTTCGATCCAATAACAGCACGTGACCGCCCTGTTTTTTGAGTTGATCCAATGCCGCATTGGTTGATTTCCATCGGGATGGCAAGAGACATCGTTCATCTCGAACATACAGGACAAAACCTTCAGGATTTTTGCTCCCATAATCAATAGCGCGTTTAAGGCTGGCCCCTACTGACCTGTGATGATTTTGAACATCAATAATGACAATCCCATTTTTGGCAGGGGTCGTATCCTGAGAAAAAGAAAAATCAATAAATTTGTCGCCAAATTGGGTATCAAGGATAAAGTTCTTGATTTCAAAGAATAGCCCCAAGGCCCTTTTGATTCGCGATCTTTCGGGGCCATGACGATCAAATTCATCAAGTACTTTTTGATAATGGGCACGAAATTGTTCTTTGAGCTGGTCGATAATTGGTTTCGGCTCAGGCTGATCAATATAATTTCGCAGGAGTTTGTTTGCCTTTTGAATAATATTTCTTGAACTCCTTAACCGATTACTGAAAATATCTTCAAGTGTGTCCTTTCCAAAAGGATGGTACTCATGATCAGGATGGCCATAGGCCCAGGTCAGTCTTGATGCTATCAGTTCAAGGGCTTGATCAACATCACACCCGGACAATTCAAAGGTGTTGGATTCTAATCTTTCTGACACATGGCGATTAAATTTATTTAACAAAATATTGTGCCACAAATCTCCACGACAAAATGCGATCGGTAGCATTGATTTGGCATCATCAATCAGAAAAGTCACCATGCGTCCAAAAGAATTGACTTTGTCATCTGTGTCTAAATTTTCAAGGCGATCAAAACAAATCAACAAGGGATGATTACAGATACCCATTAATGTACTCAGATTTTTTATCATATCTCTTGCAGCCTGTTCTTTTGCAGGAATACTGGACAGATGGGCGGGTTTGATACGAAGTAATTTTGCCATATCAGCATCCAGTGTATTGCATTTCAGCCATTCAATAATCGCAAACCGCCGATCATTGTACCTGAGCTGCATCAGTACCTGAAAAACTTCTGGTGGACAAACATTTGAATAGAGCGTCTTTAATTTTTTTTCTACATTTTTCCAAAGCGACATGTCTGGTTCAAGTTCATAAAAAATATTGACAGGATTATTATGAAGGATTTCATGGACCTGATTCTTTAAAACAGGATTTTTAAAAGTCGCTTTTAACAGTACTTTTTTTACTATTTCTGCAAGAATACCATGCATGATTGTTGACGGGCGATTGTCTGTTATGGGATAAAACAAATTGGTAACAATTTCCCGAAGCAAATACGAATATGTTTGTTCCGGATCTTCAATGGGCTGAATGTAAGCGACTCTGTATGTCAAATTTTTTTGGCTGTCAGCGTTTCGTATCAGTCGATTGATGAGATGCGTTTTACCATAACCCGCTTCACCAAGAACAAGTGCGGCAAGTGGCACCGATGGATTCTGGCGTTTCATCCGGATCAGGTCAATTACAGATTTATATACTTTTCCATTTATGGTGGGCACATCTGGAAACAAATGTTCCTTTGGATCACTAACGCTTGATGAGACAAAAGGCTGCCGCTGTTTTAAAAAATCAAGATTTTTGGCATCCTTGTTCATACATGCCTCCATGTAATTGTAATACACACCTGACCTTCATCGTCGACATAGGAATCATTCAATTGTTTTTCAGTTAGCACTGATGGATCTCCAAAGTGAAGTTGAATAATCAATTCTTTGGTCAATTGTTCCAGGGTCTGATCAAAACGCTCTCTGGGCCAGTTCAGATAGTCTCTCATTGCATGAATCCGAACAAAACTGCGTCCGCTACCAACATGATCATAGGCGGCTTTCATTTTTTGACGATCACTCATTGGCTGGATTTCTGCTGTATCTTGTAATGTTTGATCTTCTCTTTCAGGCGCTTTATCATTAATTGTCAGTTTTATGATATAATTTTCTGTAAATTCAACACAAAGCTTTCCAGACATGACCATTTGTGAAACAATTTTTACCAGTTTTTTGGCTTGTATCGGAAAATTTTTTTTTAAATTTCCCAATGAATCAGGTTTTTTTCGTAAACGATTGATAATTAAGTCTGTATCACTGATTTTCCGCGTTACATACAATCCTTTATAACCATTCACGATTCGTATATCATTTTCAACATGTGGCAATAATTTTTTCTTGATTTCTGTATTTGTCATCTCGGGTGTTAATTGGAGAATTTTTTTCAACTGTGTGTTTTTTTTTAAGTATTTAAGCGTTAAATAATCTTTTCTTTGATTATCAAAAAGGGTGATTAATCGTTGTTCAACATTGGTCATTGTCGCGTCTCCTTTTGTAATTTTAAGTTAATGATGTAATGGTTTTCTAGGTTAATATTTACCACTCATTCACACTGTCGTCAAGGGCAATACCATTCATTTAAGGAATGCTCTGAAAATAAGTTGAGTGTAACCAAAATTGCTGGTGAATAAAATACGCTTCTCATAAAGTCGGATATTGTTTTTCTTAGCCCTGAAAGGGCAGCAACATACCAGCCCAGGGCAGCGCCCTGGGTAAAAATCAAGCAAGTTTTTTAGCCCTGAAAGGGCG
>Ga0272440_1001747_pt1 | contig 17455 bp, 17 predicted proteins | sample SSMMMBAug17_FD_192440 | JGI IMG/M metagenome (GOLD analysis project Ga0272440, IMG submission 192440) | Marine sediment archaeal communities from Little Sippewissett salt marsh, Falmouth, MA, United States - SSM-MMB-Aug17 | ecosystem: Environmental > Aquatic > Marine > Wetlands > Sediment ... | reverse complement strand
CAAATCCAAGAACAGCGTAGGGCTAAAGCCCAACGCTGAATGGAAAAAGGACGCTAAAGCGCCCTCAATACCATTAAGCAAATTATCAATAAATTGGTTGATCTTTTCAATATGGATAAAATCAGTATGCAACCAATTCAGTACCTATGTAACTTGAGGGCGCTTTAGCGTCCTTTTCCCATTCAGCGTTGGGCTTTAGCCCTACGCTGTTCTTGGATTTGCCGAAATTCATCATTTTTCAATGTTTCTCTCTAAAAAAGTCCGACTTTTTGGGAATGCGCCCCATCCATATCAAAAGAGATGGATGCCACTGGCCGTTCATATATATAAGCTTTTAAGTGTTATTTCAAATTGTTTAATATATACATGATTGTGTTTGCAGATTTGAATCAAATTTTGGATTTGATTTAAATCATCATTCTTAAATGAAATTAAAACGCCATTGAGATTATGCAAGTTGATCAGGTGCGATATTTTTTGAGACGTACCAAGTACAGGATACCCCATCAGTTTTTTTCCAGACAACAAAGGGTTATCATCAATAAAACCAATCGGTTTATAACCGAGTTGGTCATTGTTCATGACTTCACGCAATAAAATTTCTCCACCACGTCCAGCACCATAAATAACAACTTTGTCTCCATGGAGTTTCTTGCGTTGTAGAGAATCAGAAAAAATACGAAACGAAACGCGTACACCGAAAACAAGACCTGTTGTAAAAAACCAGTCAATGATAAATATTCCTTTAGAGAAATCCTCAAAACGATAGATGTATGTCATTACCACAATACAAAAAAGAGAAGATAGAAATGTGGCATTCAGCAATGTTCGGACATCGCTGATACTGATTTGTTTAAACATTCCTTTGTATACACCAGTAATAAAAAATGCAAAAATCTTACAGCCAATAATGGGGGGTAAGGATTGTAAAAATATTTGAAAATAATAAGAAAAATTTCCCCCTTGAAACCTGATTCGGTAGGATAAATAATATGAAAAAGCAATGATGCAAAAATCCAGAAGTACAAGAAAAATTTGACGTTTATGTGTGAGATTTTCAATGAATGGTGTAAACTTTCGGCCTTTTAGCAAACAATACTCATTTTCAGGATAGACTCTGACCTGTGCCAGGTATCCAGACAGTAAGATAACAATTAATAAAATGGGTATTATGACTACAGGCGATGTAAATCGATCATGCGTTTCAACAAACAAGGCCGCCAGTCCTGAAATAAAACCAATGCCATATAAAACTAAAACTGCACCACGTTCTGAAAAGCCACTCAATACCAGTCTATGAGAGGTATGATCTTTTCCACCAATATACGCTTTTCGTCCACTTAGAATTCGAACAACAGTGACAAGAGATGTGTCAATTATTGGAACAATAAATATCAGAATTGGAATGGCATATACAGCGATAGAGATGGTTGTATTTTGTGGGCAATAATATAATACCAGCACAGATAAGGAAAATCCGATTGTCAGACTGCCACAATCACCCATAAATATTGATGCTGGATTGAAATTGTAAACAAGAAAACCGGCCATGGCGCCTGCAATAATAAAGGCAATAATCGCAATATTGGGGGAATGGCTTTGAAATAAGAAGGCAAGGGAAAGTGATGCAGATAAGCCCGCGCCAGCACAAAGGCCATCCATATTATCCAATAAATTGAATGCATTGGTCATGCCGACAATCCATATAATTGTAAGAATTGTATCCAGAGTCAGGGATGATGACCAGTTTAAGCGATAACCCGCATATGTTACAAACAGAGCCGCTATAAATTGTCCAATAAGTTTGCTATGGGGTTTGATTTGAAAAAAATCATCAACAAGTCCCAAGAAAAAAACAAAGCACATACCAATCAATAATACTGTATTTAAATGATGAATAATTGATTGCTTGTCTTGATGTGAATAAATAATCTGATAGAGATCTGAAAAATCAGTTATCCAAAACATTGGGATGGCTATAGATAAAAAAATGGCAATTCCTCCAAACAAAGCAGTGGGTTTGCTATGCCAGCGATTTTGTGAAGGATGTGCAAGCCAATTTCTCATATGTGCTATTTTTATAATGGTGGGTGTCAATATTAAACACAATATTAAGGATATACACGCATAAATCATGTTGAAATTACTTTCCATCATTTTTTGTCTGTTGATTCCGACCGGAATCTACTGGACGTGGCGCTCATTTTAAACAAAGTCCCCCCTTTTTTTGTTCTTCAGCAAGACGTTCAAGATAATTGTTCCACCATTTTTTTAAAAAAAATTCTTTTTTTTCTTTCATCATTCTCTCCTTTTGATAAGGAAATCTCTGAAAATAAAATCTATTATTGTATTGTTTGTGTTGAGGTACATTTACTGTAGTGCTACGTTGCTACACGATCTTATTTGAATGCAACCAAAACTGCCGGAGCAAAGTTTATTATCGTTTTTTGAACCAGGATTACGCTGAAAAAGATGAATAAGATGATTTTAAAGTGTTTTTTTTCATCTTATTCATCTTCTTCAGCGTAATCCAGGTTCAAAAAGGATGGGCAAATTTTATTTCACAGTCAATTTTGGTTACACTCATCTTATTTTTATTGTACGATCAAGAAAAATGAGCATATTATTTTCAGAGCATCCCTTATTCTGGATTCTTGAAATCAGGTATGTTTATCATAATTGTTGTCAAGCATCAATTACGCATTTGAGATTAAAGAATAAAAACGCATATGTCAAGATTTACTCCAAATTGATAAACGACTGGTAATAATTTAACACTGTACAATAAAAACTATAATCTTTTTATGATAAAATTTTAAAATGGATATATTTTTCTGAAGATTGAAAGGTAAATAGATAAGATAATGAAAAGGTAGCGGGGGGCGGATTTGAACCGCCGACCTTCGGGTTATGAGCCCGACGAGCTACCAAACTGCTCCACCCCGCATCAAAAAAATAGAGTATACAAATTTGATTTGAAGATGTCAAGCTTTTTTTTTGAAAAAAACTAAATTGGATAATGAATTGAATTGTAAATTATTTCAAATATTTGATTTTACAAATAATTATGGAAATAAATCATTCCAAAAAACCGCATTTTTGAATATGAACATGTGCAGCGGCAGATGTTTTCCGACCGGCAGAGGTACGCATTAAAAATCCTCTTGTCAATAAGAAAGGTTCGACAACATCGACCAGTGTATCAGCTTCCTCTTGAAGTGTAGCAGCAATCGCTTCAATACCAACAGGGCCACCTTGATAATAATCAATAATAGTATTCAAGTAACGACGATCTAGAGGTGTCAGACCCTCATGATCGACCCCTTCAAGATTTAATGCACGATGAACAGTTTGGATATCAATATGCCCATCACCACGAACCTGGGCAAAATCACGAACTCTTCTTAGCAATCGGTTGGCAATTCTAGGTGTTCCCCGCGACCGGTTGGCAAGAGAACTTGCAGCATCATCGTTTATTAAAATTTTTAATAAGGACGCTGATCGTTTGATTATTGTTGCCAGATCAGATTCTGAATAAAAATCAAGACTACGAAATATGCCAAAACGATCTCTCAAAGGAGCAGACAGCAATCCAACACGTGTTGTCGCCCCCACCATCACAAACTGATTTAAACGATATCGGTGACTCTTGGCATAAGGGCCCTTGTCAAAAATAAAATCAACTGCAAAATCCTCCATTGCCGGATAAAGAAATTCTTCAACTGATTTGGGCATCCGATGGATCTCATCAATAAATAAAACATCACCTTTTTCTAAATGTGTGAGGATTGCCAGAACATCCCCACCTTTTTCAAGGGCCGGTCCAGATGTTATTGTAAGTGTACCGCCCAATTCTTTTGCAATGAGATGCGCCAATGTTGTTTTGCCAAGTCCGGGAGGGCCATGCAATAATACGTGCTCCAGCACATCATTTCTTATTTTTGCAGCATCTATTGCGATAGTTAAAATCTCAACAGTTTCTTTTTGTCCAATGTAGTCTTTGAATTCTTGAGGGCGAAGTGATAAAATATGGTCATCAGAATCTTCAGGTAAGCTTGAACCTGATATCAGACGCCCGGCATTTTCATCAATGGATATTTCTTTCATGATTCCATTTCACCGCGATATACTTCCTCAAACAAGGCTTCTGCTGTATTGATATTTGGAGATCGTTTTAAAGCTTTTTCTATCATTTCATCCGCCTCGGCCGGCCGATGTCCCAATTGATTGACTAACACATCTGAAACCTGAAATCTAATTTCATCCAGTGATACTTCAGATTGTTTCAATGCATCAGTTTCAAGTTCTGTCTGATGCATTAATGCATATTTTTTCATTTTTCCATGTAAGGTTGCAATAATTTTTTGCGATGTCCGATTTCCAATGCCTTTGAGTTTGGATAAGCGTTTTGTATCTTTATTTTCGATGGCAATTGCGATATCTCGAATAGGAATGGATAAGGCATGAACAGCTTTTAAAGGACCAATGGCTTCAACTGTAATGAATTGTTGAAAAAAATCTCTTTCAACCTCCTGGTTGAAACCAATTAAAGTGGGCTTAGGCTGTCGTTCTGTTTGATAGTGATATATAAACAGCGATACCTTTTCTTCATGAATGCGCGCTTTAAATGCATTCATGACAATTTCAGGCAACAATATTTCGTATCCGACAGAACCGGAAAGTAAAACAATCCGGTCTGATTCTTGTTTGATTACACGACCTTCCAAATAAGCGATCATAATTTTATTTTACTCCGAAAAATGCCAATCACCCCCAACGCAAGGGCATCTGATGCATGATTGGGGCGGATCGGTTCAATTCTTCCGAGAAGATGCCGAACCGCTTTTTCTAATTGTTGTTTGCTCGCTTTGCCATTACCTGTCAATACTTTTTTGGCTTCACGAACAGGAATTTCAGTCACTTCAATGTCAAAATGACTGGCAGCCAACAAGATAACGCCTGTCACTTTTGCTAACATAATGCCTGATTTAGGATAGCAACTGAGAGTAAAAATGTCTTCAACAACCACTAAATCTGGTTTATGTTGTTCCAGAATCTCGTTTATCTCATGATGGATATGTTGAAGACGATTCGGCAATGAAGAGTTTTTGGATGTTGTAATGGTTTGAAATGCATAGCTTTTTATTTGATTAACGCTCCCACGTACCATACCAACGCCGGTTGATGCCAATCCCGGGTCAATGCCTATTACTTTTATCATTTTCATTCATGTGGGAATTAAATCATTGCATTAAAATTCATTGAGTTTTTTTTGTGCCAGCTTTGCTTCAGGTGCTTCAGGATATTTTCTGGTCAATTCTTTTAAAATCAGGCTTGCATTTGTTTTGTCATTTAATTCAAGAAAGGAGAGTCCCTGCTTGAGCAATGCAGCCGGCACTTTGTTGCCATTTGGATATGTTTCAATCACCTTTTGATATTCAAGTATTGCTTTTTCAAACCATTTTTCAAAAAAATAAATTTCACCCATCCAGAATTGTGCATTGTCTGCCTGTTTTGATTTGGGGTATTTTTTTATAAAATTAACAAATTGAATTCGGGCTGTTTCAAAATCCTTATTATCAAATGCAGATTTCCCTTTTGCGTACATTTCATCTTCAGGTGTTTGTGGGGTTGCGTTTGTAACAGAGGATTTCTGAGTAGACATGCCTGGTTCAGTTGTTGCTGAAAGCTGATTATCTTTAAACCCTAAATAATTTTCAATGCGTTGTATGCGCCCAAGAATTCCTTCTATCGGAACATTATCTTGTGATGGCGAACCTTTTTGTTGTTTTAAAAGGTGAAATTTTTTCTTGAGATGATATTCAATTTCTTCCAATCGTCCGGTTATTTGTCTGATCTCATGTCGGCTGGTATTGGAATTGGCTTTTATTCCTGCATATTGTTCCCGAAATTGTTTTTCAACTATATCTAATGATTGCTTGATATGATGTAGTTGTGATTCCAGAGATTCAATACGCGTATCAACCTGATTGTACGACGTTAAATTACTTGAACCTTGTGTTTCCAATGCTGTCAATCGATTTTGCAAATCCAGCATTTCCTGCTGTGAAACACATCCAAAAATAAGTATTGAACAAAATGCAAGTAAACATCTATTGATTTTTTTATTCATAACGATCTCTTTCAAATAGCAAAAAAGGTCATGGGTTTATCCTTGGTCATTTATGTAAAAAAACATCATCAAGCGTGCCATAATTTTGATCAGGCACGCCTGCATGAATATAATTGACAACATTAATAACGAAGGATCTCATTTGAAATATTAACATGATCTAGCCTGTTATGGCGTTACTGTCAGAAAAAATAAATTATTTAATTGAAAAATGTGCGCGTCTATTTTTTGACCATGCTTCTTCACTGGAGCTTGGATCAATGGGACGTTCTTCGCCAAAACTTACAGTTTCAATACGTTCAGCTTCAACGCCAAGATCTACAATGAAATTTTTAGCTGTTTCCGCACGACGTTCACCCAAAGCAATGTTGTATGCAGCACTGCCGCGCTCATCACAATGACCTTCAATAATGATATTTTTCCCCGGATGGGTTCGCATCCATTCGGCCTTAATTTTAAGCTCTTCCTGAGAATCCCATCGTAGAGTGCTTTCATTGTAATCAAAATAAATATCAGTTTCTTCAAAACGATTTCTGGCTTCAATATCTTCCTGTTTTTGTCGTTCCTCTGCTCGTCTGGCAGATTCTACACGTTCTTGTTCCTCTCTTTGTTCCTGGATGCGTTTTTGACGCTGAATTTCAGCTTTTTTTCGTCTGTTTTCTTCTTCTGCTTTGATTCGTTTCTCAGCTTCAACTCTGGCACGTTCAGCTTCCTCTTGCGCTGCAATTTCTTCAGGCGATTTAACATCCGGTTGCGTACCACAACCAGAAATCATAAACATTGCCATTATACATAGAAAAAAAATACAAACGAATTTACGTTTATTCGTCATAATATACCTCCTGATAAATTTTCAACATTGAAATGACTTATATTCATAACAAACAATGTTGAATGATTAAAATTTCAATCAAAGAAATAATACGCCAATCAATACTTGTCAATAATTTAAATTGGATTTAGCATGATAAAATCAGTAATATCGAACATTTCTAGTTTATTTACATTATTTTGACCAGTTCGGATCAAATTGTTCGCCATCAAGTGAAAGCAACTGTCTTTGATCTGTACCATATGATGTCATTACAAAAATTTTACTTTTTCCACTCCGCGTGGAACTGAATGCGATAAGATTACCATCAGGTGACCAGCTTGGGGATTCGTTGTTACCAATATTTCGGGTAAGCTGCATTATGCGGCTGCCATCAACATTCATGACATAAATGTCAAACCGATCATTTTTACGTCCACAAAATGCAATGCGATCACCCTTTGGAGACCATGCCGGCGATACATTATATTTTCCATCATACGTTAGACGTTTGATTTTTCCAGAATCAATGCCATATATATAGATATGCGCATTACCAGAACGATTTGATACAAAAGCAATATTTTTGCCATCAGGTGACCATGTAGGAGAAACATCAATCCCCCAATCATATGTCAGGCGTTTGATAATTTTTCCGGTTCGGGTCAACAGGTATATTTCGGAATTACCTGGTCTTGATAAAGCCGCAGCAAATTCCATTCGTTTTGGATGCCATGCAGGTGTTATACTGTGCCCTTTGAATGAAACAAAAAATCCACGTTTTTTTTCTGCCATATGACGTATATACAAATCGGGTTTATTCCGAGCATACGATGTATATGCTATCCATTCTTTGTCATGAGACCATGATGGGGTTAAATTAATGGACCGATTAGATGTCACCTGATTGACATTGTAACCATCGAAATCGCAGGTATAGATTTCTTTGTGGCCTGTTTGCGATGATACAAAAACTATCTGAGAGTCAAAAAAGCCTTTATTTCCTGTGAGACTTTCTATTACTTCATTACAAAAACGTCTGACAATTTTTCTGATATCATTATGCCAGCCTTTGTATTTTTTGCCAACAAGTAGGCGACCTGAAAATGTATCAAACAAGCGTAATTCAACGACAACAAGATTGTCCTGAACCTGGATGCCACCAGTAACAAGAAGTTCTGCACCAATTGCTGTCCAGTTTTTGAAATTCAATGATGAACCGGTTATGCCTGTTTTTTGAAGGTCTTCTAAAAAAGCCTTTTCGTTGAGCATTTTAAAAAAGCCGGTAAATTCCAGTGTTTGTGAAAGCACCTGTGTCATTTCTTTTGCAATGTTTTCAGAGGGCGATGTTTCCGGCGTGTATCTGAACACCGGAATAGCAATTGGGATTTTTCTTAAAAATGGATTGCTGATATCAATATAATCAATCACCCGCTGTGCGTTAACCAAATTCACGCACAAACAGACCAAAATGACACTTACGATAATGGATGAAACATGTTTTATTTTCAAGTCAGGTATCCTCATTTTTGGATAAGTAAAACTTATCCACTCATTTCAATCCCGAAGGTGTAAATTTTAACCCTACCGGCCCATATACTGGTCGCAAATAAGCGCCGGGCAATGGAGGGAGTGGATTGGATTTTTTTACTGCTTTGATAGCGCACTCATCAAAATAATCATTGCCAGATTTTTTTTCAAACCACATATCCGGCTGAATAACCCCATTTCTCATAATGTTGATCACCAAAATGGCACTCAAGTGTGTCTCATATCCGCCAATCATCTGTACTGATACCGCCCAATTTTTATTGATTCGTGACATGACTTCAGCTTTATAGATATCCATTAATTCAACCGATGATTTTTTTTCTCCAACTTGCTGGATACGTTTTGTAGCTTCAGCTATACGAACTTTTTGCTGTAGTTGCCTGAATGTGTCTGTTAGATGTCTTTTGTTTTTGTTGCGTGCGACCTGTTCTTTTTTGATGGTTTGCTTTTTTAATGACCGCTTAATTTTAGGTGTATCAGGAACAGGGGGTCTTTCAATTGGTTTTATTTCTTTTATTTCAGGTCTTCTCACAGGTTCAGGTTCGCGTGTTGGTTCAGGATCAGGTTCAGATATTTTTTTCGGTTGAACAATTTCAGGCATTGGTTTCAATGGAATGAAAGTTTTAGGCTGTTCGATAGGTGTCAGCGGTTGAAATTGTTTTTGTTCATAAACTTTTTCAGGGGGCTGTATTGTTTCTGGTGCCAGTTGATCTAAAGGTTCTGAAGACGTATCTTCCTCTGCAACATCCATATCAGTGTCAGCAACAGGCTCTTCATAAGCAGGTGCTTGAATTTCATTTTCAGTAACTGATACGATATCAATATCAATTACAGTTGGAATTTCTTTGTTCGTCTGGCCCAAGCCTGGGAAAAAAAAGATCATGGCAAAAAACAGAAAATGTCCAATAACTGAACTACTTAATGTCAGTGCCCATGTGGTCTTTTTTATTTCCGAACGAACCAGATAATCATTTGCTGCATACATAAGGTTTGTCTACGCTTATAGTAAGTCTGCATCATCAATTATTATATAATAATGTGATGCTAAGATCTATTGTCTGAATTTTTCAGTGGATCAGTAATCATACCTAATTTATGAACGCCGGCATTTTTAACCTCCGACATGACACGAACCACCAATCCATAAGCTACATTTTTATCTGCCCGCATGTACACCTGTTTGTCCATCCGACCATCAAGAATAATCTTTAATTTCTCCTGGAGCGCATCAATCGTTACCTGGTATGTATTGATATAGATCTCGCCATTCTTTTTAATGGTAATGGTCAAACTATCATCTTCAGTTGGCAATGATTTGGATGATGTTTCAGGTAAGGAAACATCAACGCCCTGTGTCATCATAGGGGCAGACACCATAAAAATAATAAGCAAAACCAACATAACATCAACCAGGGGCGTTACATTGATTTCTGACATAAATTGACTGCTTGAACCACTGCCTGTCATAATTTATTGTCCTTTTCCTCTCAGCATTTCCATTTCAACAATATTGAGGAAATCGGCTGAAAAACTTGTCAATTCAGATTCAATCACTCTGATTTTACTATTGAAATAATTAAATGCCACTACAGCAGGAATCGCAACAGCCAAACCTGCAGCGGTTGCAATCAATGCTTCTGAAATACCTGGCGCTACAGCCGCCAAATTGGCTGAACCTTTCAAGCCAATCCCATGAAATGAATTCATTATTCCCCAAACTGTGCCAAACAACCCAACAAATGGTGTTGTATTTCCAGTTGTAGCCAGAAATGGGGTCAGGCTTGTCACACGTGTCATTTCTGTATTGATTGCACGCCTCAACGCACGATTGATATTGTCAATTCCAATTGTCGTTCGTTTGACAGGCTTTTCTTCTGAGGTATTATCAGCGTCTGTTACATTAATACCCGACTTTTCAAGCTTGTTTAATTCCTGATAACCAATTCGAAAAACGCGTCCTACCGGACAGGATTGAAATTGTTTGGTTCCAGTAAATGCGCTTGAAAGATCACGGCTTTTCCAAAAATGTTCGACAAAGGATAGTGAGTCTTTGTAAGCCTTTCGAACATACAAAAATTTAATAATGATAATTCCCCAGGATGTAACCGAGAAAAATAACAAAAGCAACAGTACAAACTTTACCATCGGTCCGGCATTGGTAACCATGTGGATGATGTCTGCATCTGTAGTGAACATAATGATAACCTCTTTACTTATTTGACACCTGATTTGTTTAATTTCGAGTGTCATTGATCATTGGCAGTAATGCCAAAAAATTTGGATACTAAAAAATTATATATTTATACAACGAAAACATTACTGTCAAGTCATATCTGAAAATCTTTATATATGTTTTCCTGTTTTTTTCTTAAACGTTAATTAGACAATATTTATTTCTTTTTGTAAAGCCTTTTTTGTTTTTTAATTGCTTTTTTGCTGTTGTTTTGTATGATATTAAAAAAATTATAAAGTATTGTTAGATAATAAACACGTTGTTTAATTTTTTTAATTCTAGTAAATGGAAAAATTTTTCAACAATGAAGAAATATTGGGAAAACAACTGGTCGAACGAATTGATCGAAAAATTCGCGTGAATGGTTTGACATTAAAAGAACGAATTGCTGGTCTTGATGTCAATAAAAGAATGTCCGATTTTTTGGGAATGCGCCCAACTTATTGACATATTATCAGCGAAAATGGACGAATAATACAAATGCAATCAACCTATGATATCATTGTAATTGGTGCAGGCCATGCGGGCTGTGAAGCTGCGCTTGCATCCGCACGAATGGGATGTGAGGTCGCACTTTTAACCATTGATCTGGACAAAATAGCTGCTATGCCTTGCAGTCCATCAATAGGCGGAATGGCAAAAGGCCAACTGGTTCGTGAAATAGATGCGCTGGGTGGAGAAATGGCAAAAATTACAGATATTTCGGCAATTCAATATAAAACGCTGAATACACGTAAAGGTAAAGCTGTTCAGTCATCAAGAACACAAAATGATAAAATAAAATATCATATCGCCATGAAAAAAGTGCTGGAAACGCAAAAAAGACTTCATCTCAAACAGGCCCTTGTGGAACAGTTATGGGTTGAAGATCAAAAAATAAAAGGCGTTATCGACCAAACAGGATTTACTTATTCAGCACGTGCAGTTATTCTTGCAAATGGCACTTTTTTAAAAGGATTGGTTCATATTGGTCATACAGCCATACCAGCAGGCCGTGCTGGCGAATTTCCCAGTATCGGACTTGCTGAACAACTTACACAACTAAAATTGGAATTAGGCCGCTTTAAAACAGGTACGCCGCCCAGGCTTCTAAAGTCATCCATTGATTTTTCGCGCTTTGAAGAACAAAAACCTGAGCCGCCTCAACGTTTATTTTCCATGTTTTCAAAAAATACCCCTTTGCCCCACCAATCATGTTTTATGGGGTATACAAATTTGAATAGCCATGCCATCATTCTAGACAACCTCAAACAATCTGCCCTGCACAGCGGTCGTATCAAGGGACGACCAGCAAGATACTGTCCCTCGCTTGAGGATAAAATTGTTCGTTTTACCGATAAAAATCGACATCAAATCATTCTCGAACCAGAGGGGGTTGAATCGCAAGAAATTTATGCCAGTGGTTTGGGAAATAGCCTTCCACTTGAAATTCAACTCAAACTTGTCCACTCGGTTGATGGACTTTCAGAGGCAGAAATCATGCGCCCTGCTTATGCAATTGAATATGATTATGTCAATCCGCAACAACTAAAACCCACATTGGAAACACGACTTATTGATGGCCTTTTTCTTGCCGGTCAGATTAATGGTACATCAGGATATGAAGAAGCTGCCGCGCAAGGTCTATGGGCAGGTATTAACGCTGCTGCAAAAATTCAGAACAAGCCCCCGATGATTTTAGATCGATCTGAAGCTTATATGGCGGTACTAATTGATGATCTGATAACCAGAGGAACGAAAGAGCCCTATCGCATGTTTACCTCTCGGGCTGAATATAGACTCATGCTTCGAGAGGACAATGCGGATTTAAGATTGATGACAAAAGGCCACGATTATGGATTAATTCATCCCAATGTGTTTAAAGATATGATTGAACGAAAAAAACAAATTGATGATGAAATACAGCGGATTAAGTCAGTAACAGTGAAGCCTTCATCAGACATAAATGATTATCTTTTATCAAAAAACAGTCCAAAAATTGATAATGGTGTAAGTCTGGCACAACTATTGAAACGTTCTGAAATGAATTATGATATTGTTCAAACCTTTGCAAAATGTTCGCAAAATGTATCTCCACTGGTAGCAGAGCAGGTTGAAATTGAAATCAAATATGAAGGCTATATTCAAAAACAGTTGCGGGAAATACAAAAATTTGGGGAATTGGAACGTATGAAGATTCCCCAAACTTTTAACTTTAATAATGTTCATGGATTATCCAATGAGCTGAAAGAAAAGCTTTCACTTATCCGACCTGTCTCTCTGGGACAGGCATCACGTATTGAAGGTATGACACCCGCTGCACTTTCAGCCATTATGATAATGCTTAAAACCAATTCAAAATAATAAATATTATTATATTGATTAATTTTTTTCCTGACCTAAATAATGTTTGCATCACACTATGCTTTTTGATATGAATATTTCTATTTTGAATGAACCATTTCAAGAGATCATCGGAAACGTTTGTCAAGTTGAAGAGATGACATAAGACACATCTCTACAGAACAAAAGCCTCAAAACGATCATACTTTGAAATGTGTAAATTATTATCAAGTTATCTCAAGGAATACTGTTCAGCTTTTGTTTTTCTCGGCATGAAAGTAACTGCCAGGAAAAACAAAAGTTGAACAATAATTAAGAGGAGGAATGCATTCTTATGGAAAATCAGAACGATTCATTGAAAACATATGAACTTGTCAGGCGAGTGGAAGGCGACAATACGCCTCAGGTGATGGCAACAGTGTCTATTCATCTGGATGACTCTGAGGAACTGGCTTTTCTGCCGGCACCTGAATCAAAAGATAAGCAAGTTGATTCAGAAGAGTTTGTAGAACTTCAAAAAAAATATGGCATCCTGATGAGCAGTTTGCCGGTTGGATTACTGATTGTTAATGAAAGTCTGATTGTTAGCGCTGAATATACAGAAATTTGTGCAGATATTTTTGGACAATCCGATCTGGAAAATAAAAATTTCTTGGATTTACTTAATATTGATGACGATAAACGCACAACTATATCAGACTATTTGAAATTATTTGTTCAAACACTGGGCGAACCAGGAACTGTTAATCCCATTGAAATACTGGATGTCATTCCAACTTCTGACATTGATTCTGAAATGGTTGAAAAAGAATCTCGCCAGATTCGTCTTGGTTATCAAATGATAAGCCAGGCAGAAGATGGTTCAGCACAACTTCTTGTCATTATTGAAGACCTGACACCATTAAAAACAGCCAATGAGGAAAACGAAAAAACAGAGAAAAAAGTTCAACGTCTTGAATCCATCATTGTTGATCCTGAGTTATCTGCCGAGCTAATAGGTGAATTAATCTATTGTGTCAACACAGCCAGCGCAACATTACAACAATTGTCCGAATCCCAAAATAACACTGAGTTGCTTGCCAGTCTGTCACTCAATATTCATAAAATTGCAGGCCTTGCCAGTGGATTTGGCGAAGAGCACATTATTGGTCAGGCGGAAAAACTACTCAATATTATTCAGCAGGTTATCGCAAAGGAAGCTGCTGACAATTGGCAATCCGCCTGTGAAACACAATTAAATGAGCTATCTGATAACATTTCCAATATGACAGAGACCTTTCAAGAATTGACCGGCCTTGAAGTTCAGGAAAAGCCAGACAAAAAGCTAAAAGTTTTGGGTAAAAAACTTTCAAACATTGCTGATAGTATCAAAAACTTGAAAATCAGTTCTGATGAAAAATCCCAAATCATGGCGCAAATTAACGAATTAAAAGCTGTTTCTGTGTATGATGGTTTGAGCCGGACAGCACGCATGATTCAAGGCATCATTGATGTCACTGGTGAAAGTGCGGCATTTTCTATTGAAGAATCAGATGTCATGATAGATTATGCATTGGCACAAAATTTAAGCGAACCTTTAATCCATTTGTTTATGCATATTATCAAAAACAACATTGATGCCCCGGAGGACAGATTTGATCGAAACAAGGTTGAGGAAGCAAATATTTCTGTATCCATTGTTGAAGATGAAGAAGGGCTCGTGGTAGAAATGAGTGATGATGGCGAAGGCCTTGATGCTGAGACAGTTAAACAAACCATTGTAGAAAAAGGTCTGATGACACAAGAGGCTGTTGATGAGATTCCTGAGGATGAAAGTTTGGAGTTAATTTTTACACCTGGATTCTATGATGCAGATGATGATATTCAGAGTGGAATGAGTTTGGATAAAATAAAGTCAATGGTTCAGGATGAGCTTGGTGGCGAAATGTTCGTTGATGCGGAACCTGGTGAAGGCACAACTTTTATGATAAAAATTCCAGGTGAAATATCAGTATCTACTGTATCTGAAACTGTCAAACAAGTATATGGCTATAATGCTGGATATTTTTATCTGTTTGAAATTGATGCTTCCGGAGATTGTCGGGCTTCAAAAATTGATAAAGAAAATGTTCCCGAACCTGTCATTCAGAAATGGATGGCTGATGGCACACTTTCAGAATAATTTTTATCTGCTCCCCAATTTGTTGGTTATCTTGCCAACAAATTGGGGAAAACTGCTCTATCAGTTTTAATCTTCAAATAGATTCATCAATTGCTCGCCATATTTTTCCATCACTTTTTGTCGTCGGAGTTTCATGGTTTGTGTAAGCAAGCCATTATCAATTGAAAAATCATCTGCAATAATCAGAAATTTTCTTGGAATTTCATAACCACCATAGGTGTTTCTTAATTGATCAAGTACTTGATTTGTAAGAAAATCAACAAAGGTAGGTATCTGAATCAACTCTTCAGGCGATTTACCTGTGCAATCAATACTCTCAATGTATGTTTTCAAAGATTCAAAATCAGGAACCATCAAGCAAACGTTATATGGTCTTGACTCGCCAAAAATCATGGCATTGGCGATGTATGGGTTGAGCTTGATATCTTCTTCAATGGATGCTGGATGAACATATTTGCCATTTTCCAGTTTATATTCCTCTTTAAATCGGCCAGTAATGTATAAAAAGCCATCTTCATCCAACTTGCCACGGTCACCTGTACGAAAACCTACACCCAACTCTGGATCATCAATCAGGACAGATGCGGTTTTCTCTGGTTTATTGTGATAGCCTTGCATGACATTGGGTCCATAACAAACAATTTCGCCATCTTCAGAGTTCTCCCCTGTCATGCTTTTATCAATTACAACTGTAACCTTTTCGATTGCACTACCAACACTGCCTATTCTATTTTTTTCAGGACTGTTAATGGTCATAGCGGGTGAAGTCTCTGTCAGGCCATAACAATCATAAGTGCTAATACCAATATCGCTGAAAAATGTAGCAATTTCAGGATTCATCATCGCACTGCCAGTAATGGCCAGTTTCATATTACCACCAAATTTAGCGCGAATTTTGGAAAAAACAATGCTGTCTAAAATATAAAATAAGATAGAGCCACGACCGGTTTCACGTTTTTTTTCAGCCTCACTTTTTGCCAGATTAAACAAAAATTCAGATATCCCGCCTTTTTCTTTCATCAGACGATGGATACCATCATACACTCTGTTAAATATTCTTGGAACCGCAATCAAAATATTGGGTTTGACCTTTTGCAAGTCATCGACAATGGTATCCACAGAGCCAACAAGACCTGTTGATCCGCCAAGATACAATCCAAGATAAAGCTCACCAGTTTGACCAAAAGAGTGTGCCCAGGGCAAAATTGACAGACTTACAGTGGTTTCATCGAGATGCGAAAATGCTTTTGCCGCGGCCTGAACATTTGATGTAAAATTGCCATGACTCAGCAAAACACCCTTCGGATCACCAGTTGTCCCTGATGTATAAATGAGCGCGGCAATATCACTCCAATGCGGCTTGACTGATGGAACTGGATTGGACTTTCCCAATTCCTCAAGAGCGGCCAATGAATCTGGACCATCATCTTCAATAATGATAATTTTTTCCAGGGTTTCAATTTTATCTACCAGATGCTTTACTTGGTTGTATATCTCATGATTTACAACAAAAAGGACTTTAAGGGCGCTATCAGTAATGATATATTCCCATATTTGTTCTCGTTCCTTTTCATACATAGGAACAAATCGTGCACCTCTGCCATAACTGGCAAAGGCAGCAAGGGCCCATTCCACACTGTTTTTGATAATCACGCCGACTGCATCATCTTTCTCAACGCCTAGTTTTGCAAGACCGCCGCGAAGATTGTTAACACGTTCGCCCATTTGCCGATATGTCCAGAAATGATATTCACCATCGGCCTGTTTAACCCCGATATTATTACGGTCAGGAAATTTCCTCACAGTATTTTCGAACATATCAACTAGGTTGTAGGGGGGCTCAAACCAGATTTCTTTTCTTGTCATAACATTTGCCTCACTTTCTTATCAATTGTATTAATGGATAAGTTCTTTTAAACCCTCAAACTTATCCGAATTTATCCAATTTGACTTGCAGTGTTTGCCAATCAAATTTAATTGTGTTTCATGAAAATTACATATCATAAAAAAAAATATTATTCATGTATTAGTTTAATTTTTTTTTAGCGCAATTAATTATGATACTGACAATATTTATTATAATTAAAAAATTGAAGACATTTAAGTCTTTACATTGTTCAGGGCGCATTCCCAAAAAGTCGGACTTTTTAGAGAGAAACATTGAAAATGATTTATTTCGGCAAATCCAAGAACAGCGTAGGGCTAAAGCCCAACGCTGAATGGAAAAAGGACGCTAAAGCGCCC
>Ga0272440_1001746_pt1 | contig 17459 bp, 8 predicted proteins | sample SSMMMBAug17_FD_192440 | JGI IMG/M metagenome (GOLD analysis project Ga0272440, IMG submission 192440) | Marine sediment archaeal communities from Little Sippewissett salt marsh, Falmouth, MA, United States - SSM-MMB-Aug17 | ecosystem: Environmental > Aquatic > Marine > Wetlands > Sediment ... | reverse complement strand
AAGAAGAAGAATTATCTGAAATAACAAGACTAAGAACTCTTGTAGCTTCACCAGTTGCACTTATTTTATATACTCATGCCTTTTATATTCCAGAAGGCCCTGCTTCCTCAATTTATTTCTGGATTTCGTGGATGGGTAATATCCCTTTAAGATTATTATTTTTTATTGAAATAATTTTTTTTATAATTAATGTAGGTTCAATATCTGGATATTGTAAGCGCTATGGCTCATATTGTCTTGATGAACTATGTATGGATGATGAGCAGCTAAGATTAAAAATTTTATCTATTTTTCCAAATTTTTTAACTTTTATGAACGCTATGATGGGAGTTTTATCTGTCTTTTTTGCTTATCATGAAAGAATGAGAGAAGCTTATATGATCATGATCGGTGCAGCAATTTTTGATAGATTAGATGGAGCTATTGCAAGAAAACTGGGTATTTCTGAAATGACTTCTGGAGATAGTAATGCAAATAATAAACATATAACATTTGGCAGCATTTTAGATGATATTGCAGATGCTGTCAGCTTTTGTATTGCTCCAGCACTTATATTTTATATACTATTCAGCAGATGCCCTCCTGAAATATTAGAAAATATTCCTTATTATGGCTGGGTTGCATTATTTTATGCATTAATGGGTTTTATTCGCCTTGCTTATTTTACTTTAGATAAAAATCCAATTCCTGGATTTTTTAAAGGCTTGCCTACACCTGCCGCTGCTTTATTTATATCAGCTCCAATGATAATGTTTCAACATAGCTTAGAAAATAATTTTGATCATGCATCTTTTTGGGCATTATTTTGTTTTATTCAAACTATTGTCGTATCTTTCCTTATGAATTTTTATCCAATTCATTACTTACACGCAGGTCGATTTGGTGGACGACACCCATTTTTTTCAAAATTTATGTTTAGTTTAAATGGTATTAGTGTCTTTACTCCATTCTTCGGTCATTTCAATTTCTTAATGTGTTTTATATATGTCCTTTCTCCAATAATTACATGGAAGTTAAAGCCTGAAATTGCAGTGCAGGAAACAATTATTCGATAATGCAATTAACGCATAGGTCTATAAGTTTTGTGTTTTTTTAACCGATCAATATCCTTAATGATCTTGTTCCCACGCTCCAGCGTGGGAACTTATTTATGACGCTCCAGATTCGATTCAAATAAGCCAGTAATTAACTTATCACTCGACGCTGGAGCGACTAAAAAATGTTCCCACGCTGGAGCGTGGGAACAAGATCGTTAAGGATATTAAATGGTAAAAAAACACAAAACTTGTAGACCTATGCGGCAATTAATTATTATTTAATGTTCAATAATTTATTTAGATGATTTCCGGAAAAGAATTTACCAAGATCGAATTCCCCCCTTGAGGGGGGGTAGGGGGGTGTTTTTGAGTTTGTGCCATTAATACGAACACCCCCCTAACCCCCCTCAAGGGGGGAATTAAGACTTTGGTAAAATCTTTTTCGGAAATCACCTTAATGTTCAATAATAACTTGCGATGGATATTTCCAGTATTATCAGCATTTTTTTATTGTCTGCATATAAAAAACTAAACATCGAATATAATTTTGATAGTCTCGTAAAAAGTCAATTTTACCAAAATCGATATTAATAATTTCAGATTGCTACACTACACAGATAAAAATCTCATTTTTTGACTTTTTACGAGACCATCAATTTTTAATAATGAAAAAAATACATTAAAGAAAAAAAAATGATAATAGTAGATGGATATAATATAAATAGACAAATATATTATAAAGCAAATTCATCAATATATAAAGCAGTACGAATTTTAGATAATAAGCCTGTAATTTTAAAAGTATTACAGGACGATCATTCCTCAATCTCTGACCTTGCAGGATTTAAACAAGAATATGAAATTTTACATTCTATTCTTAACGATATTGATGGGGTTATAAATGCCTATAATATTATAAGACAAAAAAATAATTTAATTTTAGTTTTAGAAGATTTTGGTGGAATATCTTTAAATCTTTTTCCTTTTAAAAAATTTAATATTGAGCATTTGCTCAAAATTTTTATTCAAACAACTGATATCATTGCACAAATTCATAAATTTAATGTTATCCATAATGATATTAATACAACTAATATATTATTTAACGAAAATCTAAACAAAATAAAACTTATTGACTTTAATATTGCAGCATTACTCTCAAAAGAGCATCCAACATTTACTGCCGCAAATATCATGAAAGGCACTCTTGCATATATGTCTCCTGAGCAGACAGGAAGAATGAACAGGTATGTTGATTATAGAACTGATTTTTACTCTTTAGGAATTACCCTGTATGAACTTTTTACTCATAAATTACCTTTTGAATCTGATGATCCCATGGAAATGGTTCATTGCCATATTGCAAAAAAACCGCTTGAACCTTATGAACTAGATTCAAAAATTCCAAAAGTTCTTTCTGATATAATCATGAAGCTGATTTCAAAAAATGCAGAGGATAGATATCAAAGCGCATGGGGAATAAAGCTTGATCTTGAAAAATGCTTTAATATGTTAAATAAAAATAATAAAATTGATTATTTTACAATTGGGCAAAATGATGTTCCAGATAAATTTCAAATATCCCAGAAGTTATATGGAAGAGAAAATGAAATTAAAATTCTTTTAGAAAAATTTTCCATTGTTGCAAAAAGACTTTCTAATTTTGAAGAAGAGGAAGACAAAAAATCAGAGTTAATATTTGTAACCGGATATTCTGGTATTGGAAAGACTTCTCTTGTCAGAGAAATATATAAGCCTATTACAAAATTAAGAGGTTATTTTGTCTCAGGAAAGTTTGATCAATTTCATAACAAACCTTATAGTGCAATCGTAGATGCTTTTACAAATATTGTAAGACAAATACTTTGTGAAAGTGATTTAAAAATTGATAAATGGAGACAAAATATTCTTAAAGCTTTAGGAGATAATGGTCAGGTTATTATTGATGTTATTCCTGAAGTTGAGCATATTATAGGAAAGCAGCCATTAGCTGCTTCTGTTTCATCTGAGGAAGCTCTGAATAGATTTAATATATTAATGTTAAAATTTTTACAGGTTTTTACAAAGCCTGAACATCCTCTTGTGATTTTTTTAGATGATATGCAGTGGATTGATATAGCATCACTTAATTTGTTTAAACAAATTGCTGCATCGAAAAATATTTCTCTTTATCTTATTGGTGCATATAGAGATAATGAAGTTAATGATGCTCATCCACTTATGATAACAATTAATGAGCTAAAAAAATTAAATGTTCCAATAGAAGATATTATTCTTTCACCTCTTAAAATCCCTCATGTTTATGAGCTTATTTTTGATTCTTTAAAATGCCCTTTAGAAAAAATAAAACCTCTGGCACAGCTTATCTTAGAAAAAACTGACGGCAATCCATTTTTTATGAGCGAATTTTTAAAAAAATTATATGATGATAATCTTTTGTATTTTAATATTCAAGAAACTTGCTGGGATTGGAATTTATCAAAAATACAATACCAAGATATTACTGACAATGTTGTTAATTTAATGGCTGACAAAATAAAAAAGTTAAAGCCAGAGTCTCAAAATATTATTAAGATTGCATCTTGTATTGGTAATAAATTTACTCTTGAAACCCTTTCAATGGCTTATGGAAAAGCACAAGGCAAAACTCTCGCTGTTTTATGGCAGGCTATTTCAGAAGGCCTTATATTGCCAATTATTGATGTTTACAAATCAATTGATTTATCTTTATGGCGCGATATTGATTTTAAAGAAACAAATGATGAAAAGCAGAATTTATATATTGATGAATATAAATTTTCTCATGATAGAATTCAACAGGCAGCATATACTCTGATCGAAAAGCATGATAAAGAGGAGATTCATTGGAAAATCGGTACATTAATGCTTGAAAATACACCAGAAAAAAAGCATGAACAAATAATTTTTGAGCTGGTTAATCAGTTGAATATAGGTGTAGAGTATTTACCAGGCAGTGTGTCTCTTAAAACATTAATTTATGAAAAAGAAAAACTTGCAAATCTTAATTTAACAGCTGGAAATCGAGCAAGAAAAGCATCTGCTTTTGAACAGGCATTTAAATATTTAAAAAAAGGCATCTCTTTTCTTCATGAAGATAGGTGGGAAAGAAATTACAATCTTACCTTGTCATTATTTACAAATGCAGCCGAAGCTGCTTATCTTAGCGGTCATTATGATGATATGGACAGTCTTGCTAAGGAAGCTCTTAAAAATACCAAAACACTTTTAGATAAGTATAAAATATACAATGTTATGATTTTAGCATATCGAGCTCAAAATAAAATGAAAGAAGCTGTAAATACTGCTCTTTATATTCTTAAAATTTTTGGTATTTCTTTTCCTGAAAAACCTAATAAATTAAACATTTTAATTGAATTCTTAAAAACAAAAATTAAGCTTTTAAACAAAAGCACTGATGATATTTTAGATCTTGATGAAATGAATGATCCTCACAGTCTTGCAGCAATACGTATAATATCTAGTGTTGGAACAGCATTTTACTCTGTTGTTCCTGAATTAGTTCCAATGGGAGTATTTCAGGTCGTACAATTGTCTGTAAAACATGGTAATGCAAGAGAATCAGCCTTTGATTATGCTGCATATGGTTTAATCCTGTGCGGTGCTATTGGGGATATTGAAACAGGTTATAAGTTTGGAGCTCTTGCTTTAAAGCTTTTAGATAAATTTAATGCTAAAGAAGTAAAAGCAAGAACTTATTTGCTTGTTTATGATATGATAATTCACTGGAAAGAACATGTTAATAAAACACTAAAACCATTAATTGAAGCATATCAAATTGGACTTGAAACAGGAGATCTTGAATACGCAGCTCTTTCAGTACTGGTTTATTCATATCACTCTTATTTCATAGGAAAAGAATTAGGCGAACTTTCTGATGAAATTACAAAATATGGCAAGGCAATAGCCAGTCTTAAACAAGAAGCTGCTTTGCATTTAAACCAAATTTATGAACAATCTGTTTTAAATTTATCAGGTAAAGCTAATGATCCATGCCATCTTATTGGAGATGCCTATGATGAAACCAAAATGTTTCCACTTCATAAAAAAGCTAATGATAAGACTGCATTATTTCAAGCTTATTTTAACAGGGCTTTACTCAGATTTTTATTTGAAAATTATAATGATTCCTTAGATGATATAGAACATGCTGAAAAATATATAGATGGGGTTATCTCAATGCTGATTGTTGCTCTTTATTATTTTTATGATTCATTAATAAGGTTAAGTATTTATTATGACTCTGATAATAAACAACAATATAAAATAATAAAAAAAGTTAACAAAAATCAGAAAAAAATGAAAAATTGGGCAAAACATGCAAAAATGAATCATATGCACAAATATTTGCTTGTTCAGGCTGAATTAATGCGTATAAAAGGAGATGATCTAAAGGCAATTCATTATTATGAAAAAGCTATAGAAATGGCAAAAGAAAATGATTATATAAATGAACTTGCTCTGGCAAATGAACTAACAGCCAAATTTTATTTATATAAAGGTAAATCAAAAAAAGAGTCCAATATTTCTACTGCTGCCAAAGCTTATATGATGGAAGCATGTTTTTGTTACATGGGCTGGGGAGCAGTTGCAAAAGTAAAACATCTTGAAGAAAATTATCCTAAATTACTTGTGAGAAGCAAAACTACTATTGGTACTCAAAGTTTTTCAATGATTAATAATTTTTCCGGCAATTATGATTACTTAGATTTAACAACTGCAATGAAGGCATCACAAGCAATTTCTGGTGAAATAATGATGGATAAATTATTAACCAGATTAATGAAAATAGTTCTTGAAAATGCTGGAGCACAAACTGGGTCATTAATGCTTGAAAATAATGGAAAATTTTTTATAGAAGCTTATGGAAGTGTACAAAATGATAATGTTACTGTTATGCAGTCTCTTCCTGTTACAGCAAGCAATAATGTACCTCCGGATATTGTTAATTTGATTGCAAGAACAAAAGAATATATTATTTCAAGTGATGTTTACAGCAAAAGTCATTTTGCTAATGATCCATATTTACAGGAAAAAAAACCAAAATCAATTTTAGGAGCCCCTATTATTCATAAATCAAAACTTGTTGGTATATTATATCTGGAAAATAATCTTGTTCATGACGCTTTTACAGGTGATAGAATTCAAATGTTAAAATTAATTAGCTCTCATATAGCAAGCTCCATTGAAAATGCGCGCCTTCATGCTAATCTTGAAAAAAAAGCTGAAAGTATCAGACAGGTTAATTTGAAACTTCAAAATGAAATAAAAGAAAGAAAAATAGTTGAACTAGCCCTTGATCAAGAGAGAGCTTTACTTGCTCAAAGAGTTTCTGAAAGAACAAAAGAATTAAAAAAAATTAATGAACAGCTCCTGCAAGAAATTGCTGAACGTAAAAAAACAGAAGACAAATTAAGAGAAGCTAAAGAAGCTGCTGAAGCAGCTAATCAGGCAAAAAGTGAATTCTTATCAAATATGTCTCATGAATTCAGAACTCCGATGCATTCAATACTCAGCTTTTCAAACTTTGGTATTAAAAGATTTGAAAATGTACCCAAGGAGAAACTATTAAGATATTTTGAAAATATTAAAGCCTCTGGTGAGAGACTTATGCCCCTTTTAAATGACCTGCTGGATCTTTCAAAGCTTGAAGCTGGTATGATGGAATATAGAATGAAAAAAGGGGATATGCTATCAATTCTAAATAATATTATTATTGAATTTTCTCAGATTTTGGAAGATAAACTTATAAGTGTTAAAATCGTCAGCTCTAAAGAAAATTATATTGCAGTATTTGACAGACAAAAAATTAGTCAGGTTCTTAGAAATTTTTTCTCAAATGCTGTAAAATTCTCAAAAGAAAAAACAGAAATAAAAATTTTCATTGATGAATATTCAAAAATAATTGATAATGATAATGTAAATTTTATTCAAGTATGCGTATCTGATCAGGGAATAGGTATTCCTGAAGAAGAACTTGAAACAATTTTTGATAAATTTGTGCAAAGCAGTAAAACAAAAACTGGAGCAGGAGGGACAGGTTTAGGGCTTGCAATATGCAAAGAGATAATATCTGATCATCATGGTAAGATTTGGGCTATGAGTAATGAAAATAGCGGAGCATCATTATTATTTACCATACCATGTAACCTGCCTGAAACCCAAAACAAAAAGAAAAAGTAACAATATTTGAAAATCAGTAAAATAGCTGTGTTAATAGGAGATATTGGATGAATTTTCTAAAAACTCTAAATAAACTTGTAGATAACTTTTGTAAGCTGGAAAATAAATTAAATCTTTCAAATATATATGATGACCTAAAATTATCAATGGCAAAAATATGTAAAACAATTGATGAATGCGAAGCAAACGGTGTTAAAAGAGAATCTATTATTAGTATAATTGAACCAATAAAAAAAATTTTTCGCACGTCTCCTTTTTTAAATCGAATGCAAGAATGGCCTAGAGGTTATCATGGAGATTTTGAAACTTTAGAATATCTTGTTTCAGGTATTAATAAAGCTAAAGTTAATACTTTTTCATACCAATGTGAAAAATATGCCTTAGAATCACCAATTTGTGAACAACATAGAAATAAAATTAAACATCAATCTCAGCTTATAATTGATACAATCAATAATTATAATGAGCCTTCTATTCTTTCGATTGCAAGTGGAGGCTCAATTGATATTAGAAGATCATTGAATTTTATCAATAATAGAAAAGCAAAATTTGTAATCAATGATATAGATAAAGATGCTATTGAATTTTCAAGCACAAAGCTTTTGTCTTATCCATCAAATTGTGAGTTTAATTTTATACCTGGAAATGTTTTTAGACTGGTTACCAGAAAAGTAAAATCTCATGATCCCTTTGATTTAGTAGTTACTGGAGGACTTTTTGATTATTTACCTGACAACGCCATTGTATATATAATTCAAGGGGTTTTACATAATTTACTTAAACCAGGCGGCAAAATGTTTTTTACAAATATAGCTTGCGATAATCCTTACAATTCATGGCTTATATATCTTTTCAACTGGGCACTGATAGAAAGAAATGAAGACCATATACAAAAATTAATTAATGACGCTGGCAGCAAAACTAATTTTAGTTCACGAGTATGGCGTGATGAAACAGGCATTACCTGTCTTGCTGAAATTACTAAAAAAAATTAGTATTATCGATCAACTTTGGTTTTTAGGACTGACACAGACAAGCACAGACGTGCGTATCCAATGGATGGAGGGAAATCTTTTGAATTAAGAATTGGAGTCCCAAATCTTTAGATTTGGGCGTGAAATAATAACAAGAAAATATGTATTATCGTCCAACTTTGGTTTTTCCAATTATCTTAAGTGTAAGCCTGTGTTTGTCCGTGTTTGTCCGTGTCAGTCCGAAAAACCAAAGTTGGACGATAATATTCATATTAATTATGCACGCCCAAATCTCAAGATTTGGGACTCCAATTAAATAAAATCACTTCCTGTTATGGACTACCAAAAAGATAATAAGATGAATAAAAAACAATTTGCAATAAAAACACTTGTGCCCGATGAAATATACACAGATCGAAAAGAATTTTTAGACCTTTTTTGCAATGAAGCATTAAAAGCTGCAACACGAAGAAGTGTATCAATGGTTTTACTTGGTCAAAGGCGTATGGGGAAAACCGAAATTTTCAAAAGAGTGGTTAATCGTTTATTTTTTGAACAAGATCATAAAGCTCCCAATTCAGTTGTTCCAGTTTATTACAAATTTTCAGATCATATAACTGATCCCTGGAAATTTTCCATTGAATATGTTGAAAATTTTATCAAATGGTACTGCGCATTTCGTATGAGAAATCCAAAAATTATAATAAATAGCGATTATGTAAAAACAAGAGATATTCCTGAATTTGTTAAATCCAATATTGAAATTACAGAAGGTTTTGAAAGCACTTTAAATTTGCTTGAAGCACTTCTTGAAAGAGATGGTGTATATCCTGAAAAAAGAGCAGTAAATTTACCAAGAACAGTTTCTGATATGGATGACAGTACGATTGTAATGTTTCTTGATGAAATACAAAATATTCATTTGCCGCAGCACGGTTTTCGAGTAGTGGGTTACATGCAGGACGCGGTTGAATCCCCAACATGCCCTCATTTTGTTACAGGGTCTGCCATGACAATTTTAAACGATATACTTGGAAAAGGCTCATTATATGGAAGATTTGATTCAGAACCAATCAAGCCATTTACTGATTTTTATGGCGCAGAACTTGCTGCTAAGGCATCTTTATTTTGTAAAGCTGATATACCTGAAATCATGAGACCTGTAATATCAGAAAGATGTGGTGGAAATCCTTTTTATATTAACGCAGTTGTGCGAAGATCTGCTAAGTTGAATGAGCCCTTAAATAATGAAGAGGCAATAAACAAAATTTTAGCTATTGATCTTTCATCTGGGTTTATTTATCAAGAATTAAGGGATCAGGTTATAAAATGGATTGAGAGGCTGAATGATAATAATATTACAAAATGGATACTCTATCTTGCAGCATTGGAACAAGATGAAAAAATTGATCCTGAGAGAATAAAAAAAGAAATAAAAGAGCGCGAAGGCACTGATGTTGAAATAAAAAAGATAATAAACATTATGATCAAGCTGTCTCAAGGCGATTTAATTGATTACAAAAGTTTTGGAGGCTATTTTACTCATATAAATGATCCTGTATTACAAGATTTTCTAAGAGCATGGGGAAAAGTAGAAGTTGAAGGAAAAAGACAGTCTCATGTTGTAGGAGATATTGTTCTGCAATATGAGTCATTAAAAAGAAAATACAAGAACTATCAGGGTTATCTTGCAGAAGTTTTTATGATTCAGATATTGTGGAATAATCAAAAAAACACAATTAATGGTAAATTTTTTAATTATCCTGAAGCAATAAAAATTCCAAATTTTATATATATTGATCAACGCTACAGATTGGGATCAGGAAAAGGTAAAGAGATAGATGTTTTTGCATCAGCAGGACGCGATTTTTGGATTGCAGAAAGCAAATGGCATAAAAATTTAGTTGATGAAAAGGTTATTGAAAACCTGATTATGCAAGGAAAGCTTGTAAAAAAAAAATTTGGTAAAAATTTAAGGAAATTAACTTTATGGCTTTTTGCAAGCAGTGGAGTTACAGAAAATGCAAAAAAACTATTAGAAAAAAATAAAATTTTATGGTCAAAAAAAGATGATCTAAATGCCTTGCTCGAAGAATCAGGTTTAAGAAAACTGCCTGAAATTGATTAAAAAATTAATGTTTACGAGGAAAGACTTGCCATAAAAGAATCTCTTTTGTTCCAAATGTTTATTTTTACAAAATTTTTTTCACAAATTTTTTTAGTACATAATTCAACTTTGATTTTTTCCAATCATCTAAAGTGTGAGTCTGTGTTTGTCCGTGTCAGTCCATACGAAATTCAAAAAACATAGTTGGATTATAATAATAAGGAGATTGAATTTTTTATGAGTATATGGAAACCTTTCAGAATCATTTATATAAAACGACAAATTTAACACATGGTTATCAGGGAAAAAATTCTTCTAAATTAAACAATTTTTATCGAATATGGTCTAAGTTCTATGATATGTCAATAGGTCTTGATCCAGCCTATCAAAGAGAATTAAACAATATGATCGAATCTGTGGTATTTCAAAACGACTTCACTGCTGATTTGGGATGTGGGACAGGATTAAGCTCAATTCATGCTGCTTTATTTTCAAAAAATGTAATTGCAATTGACCCCAGTTTAGACATGACAAATAAACTAAAAGAAAAAATTCAAAAAAATAAAATTGAAAATATTGAGGTTAGAAATGGTTATTTCCCAGATGTTATAATATCAGATGAAATCTTCGATAGTATAATAAGCTCTTTCATGTTTGCTCATTTAACCAATGATATGAAGTTTAGAATTCTTAGTGATGTACATAAAAGACTTAAAAATTGTGGGCGTATTGGGCTGTTTTCCGCACAAGGTGAAATTGCATCTTCTTTTGAAACAAAAGACGAAATTCGAAGACTTCTTGTAAATACAGGTTTTGAACATATAAAAATCAGAGAAGTTTCAGATATTTATCGAATTACTACTGCAAATAAAAATTGACAGCTAATAAAATCATGCTATTCATGTCCTTTCGGTAAGCATAGGGAGAGCAATGCTATTGAATTAATGAATTGGAGTCCCAAATCTTTAAATTTGGGCGTGCATATTACAAATTAATCTATAAATACATATTTTCTTGTTATTATTTCACGCCCAAATCTAAAGATTTGGGACTCCAATTCTTAATTCAAAAGTATTGCCCCATCCATTGGATACGCCCTAAGCAAAGGTTCTTTTTAGTTTTATCTGTTTAATTGATAAAAAAAATATTATTAAATTCAAAACATGCAATATTTTCAGGCAACAATATTGTTACCTTTAATTAATCCATAACTATAATTACTTCTGCATGTTTTAAAAAACCATTTTTTATTAATTTTGAAACTTGCGCTGCTGATTTTTCACTCAAGACAATTTCTGTTCTATACTTACCATAGGTTCTTAATGCTTTGACAACAAGGGGTTTATTTCCAACACGAGGATGATTTTGAGCCAGAATTAGATCATTCATAAAAAGAGATATTAATCTGCCATTTTTTTGGAAATCTTCTTTTATATTTCCAGGATATATTACCTGCCCTTTTATTTTTCTAACTCTGGGATGAAGTGAAGGTATAAAATTTGATCCTCGGGCATCAATAATCAGGCCCGACACTTCATTTTCTTTAACTGTTACAGCTTCAACAGGTTTTGTTTTTATATTAATAATTCTTTCTAATCTATCTATTCTTTTAATTATATCATCAATTTTTTGATTATATTTTAAATAATTAAAGTTTTCCTTTGCATATGCAGAGTCAATTAACGAAAAAAATCCAAATATTTTATCTTTAAAATTCAAAAATGCATTCTTATCTGACTGCTTAATTTCTTTATATAATGACATGGCAAGAGGACCTGAAAGAGGCGCTTGTATAGTCACCTGACATGAGCCATCATCATTAATTATTCTTTCTTTTATTATTGCACCTCTAACAACACCTTCAACTGAAGATTTTATAAAATCATTTTTAACATAAATATTGTCAACAAGAGTATTGCCTTGTACACGAACTCCTTTTATTATTTCAAGCAAATTACGCCTTGCAATTGTTAAAGCTGCTCTGCAAGCCATAGCTTTTGATATGTTATTATTACCCTTTATTTTTGTATTTATACCACCAATTCCTTCTGCAATAACAGTCCCTTTTGTCCAGTTAATTCCGCCATTAACACCAATCCATTCTACAACTTCTCCATCTGATGCATATGTATTGCCTTGAAAAGATATAAAAATAATTGATATAATTATAATTTTAATTTTAATTTTAAAAAATAATATTCTTATAAATTGTTTTTTCATTTATTGTTTCCTTTTAACTATTTTAAATCTCTATAATTTATATAATTTAATATTCAATATTTCCAAGAATTGTTCTTTTTGAAGCTTGCGGCTTCCATTTATTTCCTTTTGCATTGATAAGATATGGAGATGAGCTTTGTATATGAAATGGGATGTTTGAAATAAATTTATTGTTTTCAAATACAGGAATAGCATTATCCATTATAATAATTCCTCCTGAATTACTCCCTTTTATTAAAGAATTTTTTATAAGGGGTCTGGCAGATCCTTTTATTTCGATTGCACTATATCTGCTATTAATAATTTTACAATTAATAATTTGAGGTGATGAATCTATAATAACAACAGGAATTTCTCCATTTTTAATAATAGTATCTTTAATAATGACTGGTTTTGTGGAATTTATAACCAGAGCATATTTATAAAAGCTGTTATTATTTGAAATAATTTGAACAGGATTTTTTGGGCTGCCATATAATTGTAACTCACCTTTTATCTTAAAATGTGCATTTTTATAAATTTGTATTATAGTGCCTGATTCAACAATAAGACTTCCAGATTCAGAAATATCACAAATTTGTGATAGCTTATATGGACTTTTTTTTGATTTCATCATAAATAATTCATTTATTTCTGATGGTATTTGAGATGGAAGAATTTTTGCACTTTGGAATCGTTCATCAGGAAAAGGGCATCCTGAAATACTAAAATTTTGTCCATGATTTCGAGCCTTATCAATTGCATGAATTTTATAATAAGCAGTTTCAAAATTATTCAGATTACTATGAATAAATGAATTTTTAAAAGATTCATTTATTATTGTATAAGGCCCTTGGATTGTATTGGCATAAAGAATTTGAAATTTATCAATATCATTATTCTCTGGAGGTTGAAATTCAAGCCAAATTTCATTATTTTTTGGAATTAGTTTTACATTTTTTACTTTATCTGGTGGTTTATTATCAATATTTAATAAACCAATAGGTGAGGTAAAAGTTGTTTTGCCTCCATAATTATTCTGTAAAATTCCATTTACTTGTGCATCTTTAATATTCATATCTGGGTTTATTGGAATTTTTGTGTCATATACCCCTTTTTGAGATTCATTAAGATCAAAAAGGCCTATTTGAGGTATGTAAACTGATGCTTTCATTCCTGAATCGCCTTCAATAGCAATATTTAAAAAATCTCCATATTTTAATATTCTATTTACACCATCATGAACAACTTGGTGAATTTTTGGAAATTTTTTTCCAGCATAATACTCAGGCTCTGGAATATCATTCATTAAAGACCTTCCTAATTCATCTGCTGCTCTAAAAAGATTAATTTCTCTTACATGCATTGCTGCAGCTACTGTTTGCATAATTAAACCAACCGGAGTTGTAGAAACACCACCTTCATGTTTTCTTACAACTTTTTCAGCATTCCAGACCATATCACAATTATTGTTAATTAACTTTAATCTAACACCAACCGCCACCTGAGCATAAACCCCCAAAAAAGTCCTGTTATAATGAGTAATTTCACCAGACAATAAACCATCAACTTTAAGTATATTGAGTAATTGCCTGCAGTCAAAATCATCAAGTTGTTCAGGTTTAATAATTGAGACTGCTTTTAACCTCTGATCTACTTCATTTATATGTAAAGTTTGATAATTTTTTGCAGCAAAATGGCTAAAAATTGTTTTTCTTACAATATCAAAAGCCTGATCATTTTTTGTTCTGTTTATAAATGGCAAAATAGCAATATTTTTTGGTAAAGGTACATTTTGATTTATGCTTGTTGAATTTGATTGGGTTGTAACAGGCTGTGTTGTAATGATTGTATTTTTTGTTGCATTTATACATGAACTTAGAATAAATATTGATAGTAATTGCAAACAAAAAATGGATATTTTCAAATACACATATTTTTTCATTATAAAATCCTATTATATTATAATTAATTAATTATATGTTATTTAAGACCGTTCTGTGTGGTTCAATAAAATTAACATTTATTGAAGCAACTTCTTCAAATTTTTTATAAAGATCATTTTTCCATTTACCAATAGTCCAATCCCCTTTTATTTCATCTATTAATTGTAATTCTTTATAAGTTACTGTTCCATCAATAATAAAAGTAAATAACGAAGTCTCCATTAGTTTTATCTGGTCTTCATCATTTTGAACATGTTCCTGGATTATTTTTAATAAATTAGCTTTAGATTTGAGTATTGTTTTTTCACCAATATTTTCAATCTTCAAATGTTCTTTTATTGCTGCCTTTTGTTGATCATCAATGTTATCTAAATTAAATCGAATTTGCATACTTTGCATAATACAAAATTCAAGGGCTTTAATATGACCATCACAAAACGCAGCTATAACAAAATAAATATAATGATAGACTTTTATTAAAAAAAATTCAGATCGATTTTTATGATGGTTCTTATTTATATAATCATTTAAATTTTGAATAAAATACTGTATTAAAACGCCTCTAGTTTGTCCTGTGATTTTACTTGCAACAGAAGAATCATCATTAAATGCATTAATACAAAGCATAAGCTTATCTATGGCAATTAAAATATCATCTTTTATACCAAAATGTTGAATCAATTTTGAAATACTATTAGAAAGTTCTCTTTTTTGATTTCCATTTACCTGTTCTTCTAAAATATCCATTGCCATTTTATAATTTTTGCTATTTAAAGCTTTTTGAAGATTTGATCTTTTAAAATAATTAAATATTTTTTCTGATAAAAGAGTAAGCAAAGAGCCAAACCATACTCCAATAACTAACATCAAAATTTTAGATGTAACATCTTTTCCAAAAGCCTTAAGCTCTGCAATTTCACGACTTTCCATTAATTTTTCAGTACTTCTAATATCTTCAATTCTTTGTTTTGCCTGTTCATTATATGGATTTTCATCAAGCACCTTTCTAAACTGATCCTCAGCTTCTTTTAATTTATGAGTGCGAAATAATACTTCTCCATAAAGGCTTAAAATAATTTCTGAATTTGCATATTTTTTTAATGCTGTCTCAAGAAATGTAAGGGCGTCATCATAATTTCCAGCATCTAATAATTCAGCACCTTTTGCCCAACATTTTGTTTCAGAAGAAAAATAATCAAGACTTTCACTCTGCCTGTCTTCATCAAAAGATTCACTGTCAGCTATTAAATAAGAGGAGCTTGCAAACAAAATCAGTAAGATTGATATGAAGCATAAACTATATTTTATCATTTTTGGATTCCTTTATAGCATTATTATAATTATTTAAAAAATACAGACAAGTTCTAATACAGACACAACCCGCATTTTATTTAACAAAACAAATTTGGGATAATAATTTTTTGTTGATATTTTTATTTAGTAACAATAACAATCCGACATTTTTTTAATACATTACCTCCATTAGCCATTAATAATATTGCTTTTGCATTTTCGTCTGAAATAATAAGATCAGATCGCTGTTGTTTATAAATATCTTCTGCCTTAATAATAATAGGATTATGAGTTACTCTTTTAGTTCCTTTTGCTTCTTCGAGATTATCATTCCAGCTATAAAATAATGATGATGACGCACTTCTTTTCTTTACCAGATTACCGGGATAAACAACTTTACCATTTTTTTGCCTGAGTCTTGCACATAATGCAGGCCTAAAACCGCTTATACCTAAAGCATTTATTACTACACCAGAATAATCATCAAATTTATCAAATCCTAATAATAATGTATTTAATTTTTCAATTCCTTTTTCATAGCCATTTATTTCAAATAATTTTATTATTTTCTTAATAGTATTTTTTTCATCAGGCTTAAAGTCATAATCATGATTCTGGGCTGCAAAGGCTTCTGATATTGGAAAAAAATTTGAAAACATAATTGGAATAATGTCTGACCAATTTTTAGTATTTAGCATCTTATCTTCTATAACAGTATCCATAAATTTTCCTGAAAAAGGCATTTTCATAGTTATATACAGAATACCTTCCTCTTTATCATAATTTTCTTTGACAACTTCAGCATTTTTAATAATACCAGAAATAGTTGTCTGAACAGTATCTTTTTCTATCATTAAATTACGAACCAAAGTTGTAGAGGTAACTCTAACACCTTTAACAAGCTCCAATAAATTCCTTTGACAATCTACAACAGCGATTCTTCGTGCAATTAATTTTCCCCTTGGATTATTGGCCATTGCAGGGTCTATTGGCCCCATTCCTTTAGCATAAACAATACCTTCTGTCCAATTAATAGAACCATTTACGCCGGATTCAACTAATTCGCCACCATTCGCTATTGTTGACAGTATACAAATTATAATAGTAAAAATAAAATTATTAAGCATATAAAGCCTCCAAAAAAATGTTTTTCATAATCATAAAATACATATATTAAAGTATAAATATTTTGTAAATTCAAGCCTTTAAACTATATAAGTGATTTTATGAATAAAAATTTTTTCCAAAATAAAAAAAAACTTAGATACGTAGCATGCTACGTCTTTCAATTATCAATTAACAATGAATTAACTTTTTTATCTTATTAAAAATTTCGGGGTAACTCAGCGCTGAAAGCTCGAATTATTATAGCCCAGGGCGCCCCCCAATGCTGTTGACTTAAGGAATGGCGTCCCAAATCTTTAGATTTGGGTATGTAATAATACTGACTATTATATAAACAAATACATATTTTGGTATATATTTTCACACCCAAATCTAAAGATTTGGGACTCCAACTCTTAAGTCAACAGCATTGGGCGAAACCCCGGGTTATACAGATTTAGTTATAAAGATTTTGGACTGTGTTCATGTATTGGAAAAACAAAATGGTTTTATAACCAATTGATTATAATATATTAATTATTAATTCCGATTCCGCCTAAAGGCGGAACTACATACA
>Ga0272440_1001745_pt1 | contig 17473 bp, 4 predicted proteins | sample SSMMMBAug17_FD_192440 | JGI IMG/M metagenome (GOLD analysis project Ga0272440, IMG submission 192440) | Marine sediment archaeal communities from Little Sippewissett salt marsh, Falmouth, MA, United States - SSM-MMB-Aug17 | ecosystem: Environmental > Aquatic > Marine > Wetlands > Sediment ... | reverse complement strand
AGCCCGCCTATTCTATGCAGCTGAATAGGATTATTTTTGGATATATTTTTCATTAATCATGTAGTTCCTTATTAAATTCGATATTTATTAACGATATCAAAAGTGAATCAAAAACAGTTATTTATTCCAAGTCATAATGATTGTAATTAGTGTTTGAACGAAAAAGGAATTTTTCGTCAAGAACAAGGAAGACAAAAAAAATAACCGGAGGAATATATTAAATATTTTGAGGATTATTTTTTTTGTCTGACGCAGTTATTGGCGAAAAAGGCCTTTTTCGTTCAGACACTAATTATCAAATATTGATTTTTTCTACAAGGGCTTTATTATGATATGCCGCAAATTGTACTATTGACTTAATAATATTTTAAATGTATTATGTTAAGATTATTTTTTATTTATATTATACTACAACTTTGATTATCTAAGGCATGAATTTTGCCTGTTAGCATTATCCGGATATTGATAATTATAAATAAATATTATCAAAATAATATTTTTGTTTAATATCTTAGGTGATTTCCGAAAAAGAATATACCAAGGATTCAATTCAGTTTGTAGTTCCGCCTTCAGGAAGTTCTTTTAAAGTCCCAGGGCACATTAATAATTAATAAAAGAACCGCCTAAAGGCGCAACTACAAACTGGATGCCCCTTGATTATTTGGTATATTCTTTTTCGGAAATCACCTTAAAACTACAAAATAAAACAATAGAAAATATTTTTTATATTATAAGATATTGTAATAATTAAATCAAAATAATGATCTAATTGTTATAAAAAATTTACTTATTATTTCTATTTTGGCATACTGAAATTTAACCAATTGAAATTACAACAAATATTGATTTTATAGATTTTTATGTATTTTAAATCAAATCAATATGTTATCTTTTAATTTGCCAAAGTAGAATTATAAACCAAATTTTATCTTGCATTATTCAGAATAATTTAAGGTGATAAAAAAATGAAACAAAAAAATAAAATATTAATTGTTGATGATGATCCTGCAAATTTAGCCATACTTCATTCAATACTTAAAGATGATTATATAATAAGCGTTTCAAAATCTGGTGAAAAAGCGCTTGAAATAATACCTAAATTCCGTCCAGATCTGGTTTTACTTGATATTGTTATGCCGGGTCTCAGCGGTTATGATGTATGTAAAAAAATCAGGGAAAATAAATCATTTAGTTTTATCAAAATAATTCTTGTCTCTGGTAAAGCAAAGGTTGAAGAAAGACTGGCAGGTTATGAAGCTGGTGCTGATGATTATATTACAAAGCCTTTTGTTAGAGAAGAGCTTGTTGCAAAAGTGCGTATATTTCTTAGACTTAAAAGAACTGAAGAAGTTGATCAGATAAAAGATGATATATTATCGTTGTTTACTCATGAAACCAGAACCCCATTAAACGCAATTATGGGACCTACTCAGTTAATATTAATGGATAATTCAGTAAGTGACGAAATAAAAAATTATGCATCTATGATTCAAGAAGGAAGTGCATGGTTAATGTCTCTTGTTAACAAAACAACAATTTTATGCAAGCTCAAACAAGAAAATGAGATAATTAAGCATCCAAATAGTGTTCTTATGTACATGAAAACTATAAGAAGAAAACTTGATCAAAATGCAAAGAAAAAAAATGTAAAGGTTGAACTGGATACAGATCAAGATATAATCCTAAATGCTGATTGGAAGCATATGGTTCTTGTTTTTGAGTATATATTGGATAATGCAATTAAGTATTCTCCAGAGGGAGGTACTGTTAAAGTGTTTGTTAATCTTAATGATAATAAACAGATGATAAATATCATGGATAATGGCCCTGGAATTGATCATGAAAGAATAGATCAAATTTTTGATGAATTTGCTATACAAAATATCATGCACCACAAAAAAGGTCTTGGTGTCAGTATGGCAATATCAAAAATAATCATGGAACAACATGGCGGGTCAATAAATGTAAAATGCAATCCAGAACAAAAAGAAACTGTATTTACTCTTAGTTTTCCACAAGAAAATGATGAAGAATAATTTAACAGGTCTTTGATATTAAGGACTTTCTTTCAAAGGAGAAAAAAATGAAATTTAATAAAATTCTTTTTTGTTATTTGCAATTTTTTTTAATTCTTTTTCTAGCTAATAATGCCATTTCAGCAATTAGTGTTTATTATGATAATTCTCCAACAAATACAATTCCTGAAAATTCAACACAAAATACAACTGTTGCATATCTAACCAGCGACCAGGGAACAATTGAAACAGGTGTATTTAATGATTCAAATTTTTATCTCAACAGCACACCTTTAATTTATGATGGAAAAACAGCTTATAGCCTTAAAATAAGTTCAAATTTTAATATCGATTATGAAACTACGAATACTTATAGTATCACTGTTAGAGATGCTCAAGGTGATCATGCAATAGGCCTTAATATTGGAGATGTTAATGAAAAGCCTGTTATAAACAACCAATCATTTTCTTTTAATGAAAATATTTCAACTGGAACAATAATTTATTCAGTTAATGCTGACGATCCAGAAAATGATTCAATTGAATATACTATTACTGCTGGAAATATTGATAATCTTTTTAGTATATCTCGAACAACAGGAAATATTGAGTTAATTAATCAAGCAGATTATGAAATACAGCAAACATATGATTTAGTTATTCTAATAAGTGATAGCCAATATACTGATACAGCAATTGTAAGTGTTAATATTAATAATGTTAATGATAATGCTCCAGTAATAGAAAATCAGGCTTTTTCAATTGCAAAGGATGTTCCAGTTGGAACCTATGTTATGCCATCTCCTGGGAAAGTAGTCGCTTCTGATGCTGATGGAAATACAATAAGTTTCATGATTACAAGCGGCAATACAAATAATGCATTTGTAATTGATTCAAATACAGGTCTTATAACAGTTAATAATCCAGGTGAAATTTTAAATACTTCAGCTACAAAGTATAATCTAACTGTTCAGGCAAGTGATGGAATCTATTTATCAGTAGCTGATGTTAGAATTGACATAATAACTGATAATTATCACCCTCAAATAGATAATATTCCAAATAAGCACACTGTTGTTAATAAGCCTATTACATTTAATTTTTCAGTATCTGATTCAACAGGGGAATCGCTTGTTATAACCGCCGAATCATCTAATAATAATTTAGTCCCAAATGATAATGATCATATTAAAATCGCAGGAAATGGAGCAACGCATAATCTTACTGTTTTATCAGGAAGTGCTGATATCTCGATTACACTCATTCCTAGTTATACAAGTGGAACTGCAGTTATTACAATAATGGTAAAAGATAGATCAGGCAGCGGTCTTAGTTCAAATGAATCTTTTGATTTTATAATTACAGATGGGGAGAATACACCTCAAATATCTGCTATTAACGATCAGATATTTGTTGAAAATTCATCTTCAAATGCTGTAAGCTTTACAGTAAATGATGCAGACTGGGGAAGCCTCACAGTTGTTGCATCTTCTGATAATCAAACCTTAATACAATCTTCTGGAAAAAATTTGAGCTTTATTGGATCATCTGATAATTATACAAATACGACAATCACATCGGATTTAGGAAAAACAATAATATTATATATTACCCCTGAACAAACCAAAAGCGGCAGTGCAACTATTGATTTAGAAGTGTCTGATGCAAAAGATTATAAAGCAAATACATCTTTTACAGTTACTATTACTCCCGGTCAAAACACACCTGATATTCTGCCAATTAGTGCTCATTTGATAAATTCAAATACAGTCAGCAATCCAATAAATATTTCAGTATCAGATGCAGATGGCGGCGGCCTTTCTATTACTGTTAATTCAAGCAATCAAGCTGTTATTGCTGATACAGGGATTATTTGTGAGGGTTCAACTTCAAATCTTACTTCAACATATTTAAATCTTGGAGAAACAAAAAATATTACAATAAGTTTAACTCCAGTTCTTGAGCAGTATGGAAATACAACAATTTCAGTAATAGCTTTTGATAAAACAGGAAAAATGGCATCAGAATCATTTGATATAACAGTTAATGCTGTTCCTAAATTAACAGGGGGCGGGACAATTACAACATATATTGAAAATGAAAAAAAACAGATAATTAGTAATATTGGCATTATTGATGCTGATTCCAATGAACAGGATAAAAATATACAATCTGCCTCAATAAAAATAATATCTGGTTATCAACCAGATGAAGATATATTAATATTAGATACTTCTACAAGCATTACTTCTTTATGGTCAAAGGAAAATGGCTCTCTAACACTAAATGGAGCTGACACGATCAATAAATACCTGACTGCTCTCAGCTCTGTAAAATATTCAAATACAAGTAATGAACCTCAAATGATAGACAGAATAATTAGTTTTGAAATATCTGACATGACATCGACCAGTCAAGCAATAACCCAAACAATTGAAATTGTATCAGTAAACGATAAGCCATATATTGCAAAAACTTCAGATTTAACTAATTTTACTGAAGGTACCCCCCAAAAAATATTTTCAAATATAAGTGTAATAGACCTTGATGGAGAAACACTTAACAGTGCAAAAATATCAATAACAAATGAATATGAATCTGGAAAAGATATTTTAAATTACACAGATATGTTGAGTATTTCAGGAAATTGGAATCAAGTTCAGGGCTTGCTGACGCTTTCAGGAAATAACAGCCTTGCAAATTACAAACTGGCAATTGAGTCAATAATTTTTAATAATACTAGCGATGACCCTACTGCTTCAGATAGAGAAATCACAGTTATTTTAAATGATGGAATTGATGAAGGCAATCCTATAACTCATACTGTCAGGGTTATAGCTGTAGATGATGCTCCTGTTTTATATGGAGGTGATGATACAATTATATATATTGAAAATAATCCGCCTGTTACAATTACTGATAGTATTCCAATTACTCTTGCTGATGTTGATAATTCTGGAAGTCAAGCTATTGAAACAGCTACTATAGCAATTTCTTCAAATTATAAAGCTGATCAGGATAAACTTCTTTATACAACAAAATATGGAACAATAACTTCTACCTGGAACAATGCAGGATTTCTCGTTTTATCTAATTGGGATTCAAAAACCAACTATGAAGGTGCATTAAATGCAATAGGATATATAAATTCAAGCGATAATCCTGACACAAATCCAAGAACAATAACTTTTTCAATTTCTGATGGTGAAAAAACCAGCAATGAAATAACTTATACAATAAATATAACTCCTATAAACGATCCCCCTGTTCTTACAGGTGGAAATGAAACATTAGATTACACAGAAAATAGTGAATTTGCTTTTGCAAAATCCATTACTCTTGTTGATGTTGATGATACTCAAATTGAAAAAGCCATTTTTTCAATATCAGGAGGATACAGCCCAAATGAAGATATTCTTTCTTATACTGGAAGCATTCCCTATACATGGTCATCAGAAAGTGGTGTTTTAACTTTTACTGGAGCAGATACTTTATCTAATTATCAGGAAGCAATAAGAGAAGTAAAATATATAAATTTAAGCAATAATCCTGAAACCCACTCAAGAACTTTTAATTTAACTGTTTTTGATGCAGATTCTCAAAGTAATGTAATAACTCAAACTCTAAATATAATAAGAGTAAATGATGCCCCAATACTTTCCGGCGCAGGAGTAATTTCATATACTGAAAATTCAGGTTCAGTAAAGATTGCAAGTTCTATTACCATTATTGACTATGATTCTAAAACTTTACGATTATTGACTGCAAAAATATCTTCAGGTTATTCAAAGGTGAAAGACATTCTTTCATATGATGGCACAGAAACGATAAGCACACAATGGTACGAAGATGAAGGTACTTTAGTATTAAATGGAATTGATACAATAGAAAATTATATGACAGCCTTAAATAATATCAGCTTTAAAAACACAAATGAAGATCCATTAAATACACCAAAATACATTACTATAAACGCTGATGATGGATTCTCATCAAGCCTTCCTCTCACTCAAACAATAATAATAATCCCTGTCAACGATCCACCAGAACTTGCCGGAGGAGGAGGAACTACATCTTATACAGAAAATTATACAGTAACAGTTGCTAACAATATTTCTCTATTTGACCCTGATAACAAAAATATTTCATATGCAACTATAAGTATTGTAAGCGGCTATACTGGAAATGAAGATGAATTGAAATTTATAGATACTGAAAATATAGTATCATTATGGTCTCAAGAAACAAAGACCTTAACCTTAACAGGTATGGATGCACAAAGTAATTATCAAAATGCATTAAGATCAATTCTCTATAGAAATACCAGTGATAATCCATCAACAACTCAAAGGACTATATCATTTCAAATTTTTGATTATACCAGTTCAAGTAACATTATAAATCAAATAATCACCATAAAACCTGTTAATGACCCATCTGTGATAACAGGCGTTGAAATGACACTTTCATACACAGAAAATAATAATAATTTTTATGTCGCAGAAAATATTTCAATTATTGATGCTGACAGCCCTTCACTTTTAACAGCTTGTATCAGTATTGTAAGTGGATTTAATCTTAATGAGGATAATTTAGAAATCGAAAATCAAGGCAATATTAATATTGACAGATCTGAATGGGACTCAGGGAAAATTGTTTTATATGGAATTGAATCTAAAAATTTATATGAACAAGCATTAAAATCAATTAAATACTATAATTCAAGTGATATGCCCGATACAAATAATCGAATATTTGAATTTTTTGTATATGATGCGTTATCACAGAGCAATACAGCAAGCCAGACAATTACAGTTTTGCCAGTTGATGATCCGCCAATTTTGACACTTGCAAAAAGTCCTGTGGTATATACTGAAAATAATACAGCATTTTGTTTTGCATCAGGTATTTCAATAACTGATGCTGATAATACTATTGCTGATAAAGCAATTATTAAAATCAGCAATGGATTTATAATTGAAGAAGATTCACTTATATATAATCAAGTATCTAATATAAATGGTCAATTCTCTCAAGAAACTGGTCTTCTAGAACTTACTGGTATAGATTCGCTGACAAATTACCAACAGGCAATAAACAAAGTTAATTATTATAATTCAAGTGATGACCCTTCTGTAGAAGACAGATATATTAGCCTTATACTTTCAAATGAAGGAGTTGAAAGCATAGAAATAACACAAACTGTAAAAATTGCACCAGTAAATGACAGCCCAATAGTTTCAGGTCTTGGAAAAACCATTATTTACAATGAAAACAGCCCTCCTTTAAATTTTGCAACACAAATTGATATTGTTGATTATGATGATGAGGAAATTAAAAATGCTACTATAATTATATCTCCATATTTCGAGGAAGATGTTTTAGCCCTGTCTGCTGACGAACAAATTGGAAATATTACTGCATCATGGCAGCCAGGCTCAAGTCTTCTTATCTTAAGTGAAAAAGACTCTATTGATCAATATATAAGTGCATTAAAATCAGTAACTTATTATAATACAAGCAATAATCCTTCAACAATTACCAGAACAATTAAAATAATAATAAATGATGGAAAAGACAGCAGCAAAACTCAAGTTCAATATATATCAATCAATCCTTCAAATGATCCCCCTAAGGTTGGTGTAAATACTGGTATGAATGTAAGAGAAGGCACTACAAAGACAATCTCAAATATTTATCTTTTTGCTGATGACCCTGATGAAACATATTCTAATACAGTTTTTACCCTGACTAAAACCCCAGTCAATGGAATACTTGCAAATAATGAAATTTCTCTTTTAACAGGCTCAACTTTTACAAATCTCGATATTTTTAACAATAAATTGGCTTACAGTCATGATGGAACTGAAACCCAATATGACAGCTTCAGCTTTATAATAAATGATAGTTTTAATGCACAGTCTGCTGAGGCAAGTTTTTCAATAACAATAACAGGCGTTAATATTGGTCCCAAAATTACATCAGAGCCAATAATAACTGCTACAGAAGATATTGAATACAGATATACATTAACTGTTTATGATCCAGATGATTTAAACAATGGTCTTGAAATTGGCTACAATCTTATTAATGAACCAGATTCAATGACAATTTCAAATAAAGGAGTTATTATATGGACTCCTCTTGAGGGTGTATTAAATTCAGGAATGCTCACTGTTACAGTTTTTGATGGTGGTGAAGATGACGCTATGCCTGACTATCAGTCATTTTCAATAAATGTAATACCTGTTAATGATTTGCCATATATAGTTAATAACAATATTATGACTATAACTGAAACAACTGCTAATACTATTTCATATACTTATCTTAATTCCTTTGATATTGAATCTGATAACAGCGGTCTATTCTATGTTTTAACAAAATTACCTGATTATGGAACAATTTTTAAGGCAGATATCCCTCTTGGTTTAAGTGATTCTTTTTCTCAGGCTGATATAAATACAGAAAACGTAAAATATATTCATGATGGAAGTGAAGAAATATCTGATTTTTTTACCTTTGTTCTTCAAGATGAAGAAAATGGTAAATTAAATCCTGCACATTTTATATTTAATGTAATTCTTGTTAATGATCCTCCATTAATAATAGGTTCTTCTGAGCCTACAAATTATTCTGAAACTTTAACTCCATTAAATATCGCAGTTCCAGTAGCAAAAGACCTTACAATAATAGATATGGACAGTAATTTTGTAACAGGCGGTATTGTAAAGATCATTTCTGGATATGAGCCTGAAGAAGATGTTTTGTCATTTAAAAATCAATCTAATATTACTGGAGTATGGAATAAAAATACTGCAACACTCACATTAAGCGGCGAAGACAGTGCAAAAGCTTATGAGCTTGCCTTAGAATCTATATCATACAGTAAAATTAAAAATGTAAATACATCAAACAGAATTGTATCATTTATTTTAAGTGATGATTATTCTCAGGGATTTGCTTTTAACAAGGTAATAAAAGTTTTGCCTGTTGATGAAGCACCTATTTTAAGCAGTATTAATGATCAAAACATATATGGTGATTCAAGCACTGGATCAATCAGCTTTTCAGTTTCAGACCCGGAAGGCGGACTTATTAAAATAAATATAGAATCATCAAATTTAATATTAGTGCCTGAACAAAAAATTGATATTTTAAACAATGCTTCTTCAATAACAATTACTGCAGATCCAGGCGAAACTATCGACCTTGCCTTTTATATAACTCCAACAGCAGGTCAATATGGAAATTCAAATATAGATATTATTGCAATTGATAATACAGGGCTGATTACAAAAGAATCCTTTATTTTAAATGTTAATAAATACATTATTTCATCAGTACCAATGCAAAATGGCACAATTCAACCATCAGGTGAAATAAAAGTAAAAAACAAAGAACCATTTGTTGTCTTTAGAATAATTCCAGATCCAGGCTATGAAATTGATAATGTAGTTGTTGATAGTAAATCCTTAGGAAATATTTCAGATTTTACTTTTTGGTCTGTTACAGATAATCACACTATTGAAGCCAGTTTTAAAGAAGTCAGTTCATATAATATCAATGCACAATATTCCAGTGGCGGCAAAATTGAACCTTCAGGAAATATTATTACAAAAGCACTAACAGATCAATCCTTTGAAATTATTCCAGATCAGGGTGCAAGAGTTAGAGATATTAAAATAGACGGCATTTCAATAGGTAAATTAAATAGTTACACCTTTGAAAAAATAAATCAAAATCATACAATTTTCGTAAGCTTTGAATATGCCGCAATACCTGCTGCTGATTTTTCAGCAAATATTACAAAGGGAATGGCAGTATTAGATGTTGCCTTTAACGACCTTTCAACTGGAGATATTTTAACATGGATCTGGGACTTTGGCGATGGTATCAAAAGTTCCATGCAAAATCCAAAGCATTCATATAATAATCCTGGAATTTATAATGTATCACTTACTGTCAAAGGAAATGGCAATGAAAATAAAGTTGTAAAATCTGGCTATATTGAAGTCATGGAAAAAGTCCTTGATTTTAAAGCTAATATAAATAATGGACCTGCTCCTTTAAATGTAAATCTTTCATTAATTAACTTGAATCAAGAAATTCAGGATATTATCTGGGATTTTGGTGATGGCACTAAATCCATTGATGAAAGCCCATCTCATTTATATGAAACAGCAGGTGTTTATTCAATTTGTCTAACAGCAACAGTTTCAGACACTGAGCTGATTATTAGAAAATCAGATTATATTAAAGTCTCAGGCAGACAAATATCAGGAAAGATTATTGATAAAGACACAGGAGCTTTACTTTCAAATATTAAAGTTGAAATATTCAAGCCTGACAGTTTAATATCTTCAAGCGCAATAACAAATGCAAATGGAACTTATACAATTGTTGACCTACCTGCATCTGAAGGCTTAATTGCATATGCATGGCCAGTTGATACAAATTCTTATTACTATCAATATTATAATCAAGCAGATTCAATATTTAAGGCTAAAACTCTATCTACATTAAACAACAGCCTTTCAGGTATTAATTTTTCTATGGAAAAAGCCTCAAATATTGGAATAAAAGGAAGTGTTATTAATAAAATATCAGGAGCTGAGGCAAAAAAATATTCTATTGATGTTTATTCTGAAAAAACTCAATTTGGCTTAACTACATCAACTGATGAATCAGGCAGCTATACAATTATTGGCTTGAAACCATCAGATGATTATAAAATCTGGCTCTGGTATGAAACAGGAACAAGCTATTATTATTATATTTCAGAAAATGAAACTCCGGGTGTATCTATTCCTGAAACCAGCACAACTTCATGGTCAAGTGCAGCATTAATAAGCCCTTGTTATCCTTTACTTGAAAATATTGATATTATAATCGAAGATAAGGACAGCATTTCAGGGATTATAACTTATAATGAAAACCCAATTGAAAATATCTGGGTAAATGCAAGGAATGATAAATATGGTATTTCTAATGGAAGTTTTACTGATGAAACAGGCAAATACACAATTAATGGCCTTGCAAGCCAGATAGATGGTCTTAGTATTACCTATATTATAGAAATTGCATCACCTGATTATAATTATCAAAGCCTTGAAAGCCAGATAAATGCAGGAACAAATAATATTGACTTTTCTTTAAGCTCAAATTCAACAATAACTGGTAATGTTTCAGATAAAAATGGAATTGCAGTGCCATATGTCGATATTTATGCATGGTCGGATAATCTGTCAAAATATTATCAATCAATTTCAGATTCAAATGGAAATTATACTATATCAGCTCTTTCAGCATCTGATGATTACAAAATCGGTGCATTTCCTATTTATTACCCTTCAACATATTATAATAATAAAGATAATGTGTTAGATGCTGATTACATAGCTGTAAATCAAGATAATATTCAAAATATAAATTTTATTTTAAATCAGGGCGGAGTAATTAAAGGAACAGTCTTTATTAATGATTTAGATCATAGAGCAGATTCAGGAGTTTGGGTTAATATTTATTCATATAAAACATCTACAGGAGGCGAGGTTCCAACTGATTCAAATGGTAATTACGAAATAACAGGCCTTGATCCTGATGCTGATGATTACGTAGTTTCAGTTATTTTAAAAGATTATATCCCTGCATATTATTCACAAAATGCGACTGTTCCCTTTTGGCAAGAAGCTGAAAAAATAAAACCATCAGATTTTGCTGATAGAAATATCCTGCTTCAAAAAGGCTTTAGTATTTCAGGAAAAATTACTTATAATGGAAAACCTGTTCCCGGAGTGAATATAATTGCTGATTCTCAATTCACTGAAGTATGGGGAGAGGCTGTAAGTAATGAAATTTTAACAAATGGTGCTAATTATCTGATAACAGGACTTCCAAAAGGAACATACCAGATATCAGTTCAAAGCAAATTATTTGCAGATAAAACAATAGAAAATGTAGGAGTGAGCGCTGATATTTCTAATGTAGATATTACATTAAATGATCCATCACTTAATATCAGTGGAATTGTATATGGTATTGGCAACAACCACGATGTTCAAATAAGTGCATGGTCTCAGGAAGTTAATTGTGGAAAAATTATTTCAATTGCCACGCCTGAAATTGCTTATTATACTCTTACAGGTTTAAAATCTGCAAAAGACTACAGAATAGAATTAAGGTCTCTAAATTATCCCTATCAGGTATATGATGGCCAGTCTGACTGGAATAATGCTAAACTTGTTGATATCACTAAAGGAAGTGTTTCAGGAATTAATTTTAATCTTGCAGCTACTGGTTCAGGCAATTTAAGCGGCTATATTACCTTTCCTGACAATGCTCAAAAAGGAGAATCTGTCTGGATAGATGCATTTTCTAATAAATCAAATTTTGGAGCAAGTGCATCTGCAACATATAATGGAGAATACGCAGTAGAATATTCTATAAACAATTTAGTCAAATCAGATGATTATATTGTTTCAGTATGGTCAGATAAATACATGTTAAAATATTTTAATAATGCATTAACTGAAGAATACGCAACCCTGATTGATATTATTGATTCAGATCCTCAAAATATTAATTTTTCACTTGAACAGGGTAATGAAATTTCTGGAAAAATAATTAATAATGGAACTGGTGCTTCAAATGTTATTGTTTCTGCATGGTCTTATAAAACCGGTTCAATTGGAGAAACCAGATCAGATGAATCTGGATTATACCATATAATTGGACTTTCATCTGCTGATGATTTTATTATTAAAGCAGTTTATAATAATACTGCTCCTTTCTATTATAATGATAATAATGAAATATTAAGAGATAGTAAAATAGCAAGCATGCTAAATACTGAATCTGGAAATCTTGAAAATATTAATATATTGATTTTTGAAGGGGAAAGTATTTCAGGAATTGTAAAAAATCAATCAGGACAACCAGTAAATGAAGCTTTAGTAAATGCATGGTCTGAAATGACTAAATCTGGAGCAAGTGTTAAAACTGATAAAAATGGATATTATACAGTATCAGGTCTTAATTCTGCCCAGGATTATAAAATATTAATAAGTCATAATTCTTATGTTAAACAGCAAAAAATAAACATTTCTTCAAATAGCACTGATATTAATTTTATACTTAAATCAGGATTTAAAATCTCAGGAACAATAAATGATAATTCTGGAAATCCTGTTAATAAAGCACAAATAAGACTTTCATCAAATAATGAAGATATGTCTTTATGGGCTGAACCTGATATTAATGGATACTATGAAATCCTGCAAATTCCAGATGTGTCATATTACAATATACATGCAAATTCTACTTCCTCAAACTATTTGCCATATATATATGAAAATATATTCATAGATTCAAATTCACAAATAAATATTATATTAAATCCAGCACTTTCAATAGATGGATTTGTAAAAGACATTAATAATGAAGCAATATCTGATGTCCTGGTAACTGCTTTTTCAGAAAGCCAAAAAAATATTTTTTCAAATGCCATTACTGATGTTAATGGATATTATAAAATTAATATGCTTGCAGACTTATCTGATTATGTAATCTCAGCCAGCCATAAAGACTATGTAATTACAACATTATTAGATCAAAAATCAGACACTCAAGTTGATATGATGCTTACAAAAGGCTCATCTATTTCAGGCTATGTTAGAGATATAAGTGGTAAAGGAATTGCCTATGTTAAAGTTTTTGCATTCTCACAAAGTTTGAATTATGGAAATTCAGTTATTTCAGATATCAATGGCTTTTATAAAATAAACAGCTTGATAAAAAGCTCATTAAATGACTATGTTGTTACCGCTGATGCGAAAGATCAAGGTTATCCATTACAAAATAAGGGTCAGGTGAATGTTGACAGCAATGTAAATTTTATTTTAATGAATAATAAATTAAATGAAATTTCAGGTATTGTCATGGATTCAGACACCAAGATTCCTCCACAGGGTATAACTGTATTAATAAGGCTTTATGATGAAAATGGAATATTTATTGATAAAGTAATGGCTGATGAAAATGGTTCTTACAAATTTTTTGGTCTTGATCCAGATACAAATTACATTTTAAAATTTAGAGCAATGAACTCTAATTTTGAATATGAAACTCAGTGGGCTGGACAAAATGGAATAGGTGTTAATTCGTTAGATAAAGCATTTAAATATAAGCCAAATACTATATTAAATTTTAGATTTAATGAAATGTGGCCATAAAGGATTATCTTCATTTAATAAACAATTCAATTAAATATATTTGTACTTAATTACATTCTAAATTTTTATCAATCACATATTATCAGGAGTAAATTATGTTCTTATTATCAAAAAAGTTTTATATTGCTCTTTTAGTTTTCTTATTATTTAATAATTTCACATTTGCAGAAAATAATAAAACAGATGCTATTTTAACTTTATATGAAGATAATGATCTGTCTTTGTTAAATCTTTATATGGATTTTGCTAATGCCGCTAATAACAGTAGTTATTGCATATCTTTTAACAATAAGGAATATATAACTGATGAAAATCAATCTAATGATGAATTAACAACATTTAAAGAAAAATTACTTAATTTTTATAATATTGGAATTTCTTCAAATAAATTTTTTTGGGAAAAAATAATTTCTAATATAAAAGATAATCATAAAAAATATTTAAATATATCTGATAAAAACCAAAAAAAACTTCTTTTAATTTATGTTAATAAATTTAAGGATTTAAATACATACAAAGCCTTTATTAATAAAAATCAAGAAGAAAAAGATAGAATATTTCCAGTTCATTATATCTATAATTCATTATGGAATGAATCAGATAATTTTTTAGCTGAGTATAAAAATATTATGAAAACTCAGTCTGATTTTGTAAATAGTCAATATGATAAATTATTTCTTTTTGCCAGATCATCTATTGAAAATAATAATTTAAAAAAAAGTAATAAAAATAATGAAAATTCTTTCAATATTTCATATTTATTTTATGTGTTAGTCATCTTATTAATATTAATATTATTATTATTTATTTGTTTATTATTGACTTATTTAAAGCTAAATAATCATCTTTATGAAAATTCTGATAATATTAAAAATCATTTTAATGACAAATTTACTACAATTAAGAATTTAAAAGATAAACAAGAAAAAGTATATTCAGAAACATCAGAAATACAAAAGCAAATAAATAAATCGCAAAATGAAATAAATGCCATAAAACATATTTTAGAAAATCAAAATAATAGTATTCAAGGGCTTGATTCGAAAATTGAAAACCTGATACATGAATTCAATGATAATTTAAAAATTGGCAAAGAGTCATCTTCAACAATAATTGTCGAAAAATTAAATAATCTTTTTAAAATTATTCAAAAAGCCAATAATTCAAAACAAGAAAATATTGATAAGAAAAATAATGATAATCAAGAAGAAAAAAACTGGAATGATCTTTTTTAAATTTATGGAGCAATATTATGGAAAATCAAATTAAACCTGTTGAAGATATTGGTATTTATGATATCAAAATAGTACCATACAATAATAATAAAAAAGAAATAGAAATAACATTTCAAGTAGATATGAAAAAAATGTATAGGATTTTTCATTGTGAAGATATTAAATATCAATTAATGATATTGTGTAAACATCGCAATATAAAAGGAACAGAATGGAATCCTATTAAAAGCGATAATTTTGAAAGAATGAGTTTAAATACAGTTTACGCATATTACAACCTTGATGACTGTAATATATACATAAATATTATATCTGATAATCAACAAAATCAATTTTTTTTTTACAATCTTAGCGAAACACTTATATCAAAAGATATCAAAAAAATTATACAACAAAATAATGTGAATAATAATAATAAAAAAAGAATGACAAATATTCCTAACACAAAAACACAATCTCATGACAAAAATATAGATAATTATAACTACGATATAAATGTGAATAATAAAGAACATATCAGTTATAGTGATTTATTAAAAAAATTTAATGAACTTGAAACTAAAATAAATACATTTATTAAAGCAAATCCAAATATTCATTTATTAAATGATATAAATCAATTAAAGTCATATTTGGATATCATTACTTCACAGGAAACAAAACATATAATTCATGAATCGGTAAATAATCATGATATAAATATAAAAAAAAAATATAATGAGCTATTGGATAGATTAGATGAAAAATTGTCCTTATATGAACAGCAAATCAATGAATTAAATCAACAAATAACAAATATTTGTAAGACTATCCATGAAAATCAAACTCAAAATAATGAAAATATATTTAATATAAAAGAAGAATTAGAAATAAATAAAACTTATGCTGTCAATTTAAAAGATAGAATAGAAAAATCTCCTGGATTAGATAAGCCATTAACAGTATTGTGCAAAAATTTTTATGAAATAAATATTAAATCATTGAAAGAATTTATTGAAAATAATAAAGAAATCTCGCAAGATTATTTGATTAATAATAAATATAGAAAAATAATTGAATCAATGATGGGCATTCCTGAAATATTCGATAATTTCTACCCCCAAAATGCAATGAAAAATGAAAGACAATTTATTTACAATGAAATAAAAGAAATATTAAATCAATTAAAAAAAATTGAATTGATAATTTTTGGTATGAATTTTGATCAATTTATAAATAATAACATTAAAATTGATAATTTTTCAGAATTTTGCAGCAAAGCTGTTAAATTTGCAATAAAAGAGCAGAATATTGAAAATAATGATAATTGGAAACCTGTTGATCCTGTTAATATTATTAGCAGTAAAATTCAACAGCATTTTCAAAATGCTTATTTAAAGTATATTGAAGAAAATAATAAAATTAAAAATATTCAGAAATTGAATGACTTTGACATTAAAAAAATTTTAGAAGAAATTATTGAATATTATATCTTTCCTTTTATTGATACAAAAATTAAAGATATTGAAGATTTTCATATGAAAATTGATGAACAAAGAAGGCGTGGTATAGATGAAATTTATCATATTAAAGACAATATAATGAATCTATGCGGTATTGAAAAAATTCATATTGATACAAATTATACTTTATTTGATGATAATTTACATGAAGAATATGATAAAATTAATGATACTTCTTTAAATAATGGTGTTATTACTGATGAATCTTATGAGGGATATATTATAAACTGGTCTAAAAAAGTCCTGAGAAAAGCTGGTGTTACTGTAAATTATTGCTATTAAATTGATTTTGAAAATTTTCTTTAATTCTACTTTGGCAGATTATGAAACACCGAATTTTAGGGAGGGGCTTGCCCCACTCATTTCAGGGATAAATTTTGTATCATGAAAATTTTTCATTAGTGCTATTAATTTGGTGGGGCAAGCCCCACCCTCAATACTGTTGAATTAAGGATAAATTATTGAATATTTATGAAATTTATTCAAGA
>Ga0272440_1001744_pt1 | contig 17477 bp, 12 predicted proteins | sample SSMMMBAug17_FD_192440 | JGI IMG/M metagenome (GOLD analysis project Ga0272440, IMG submission 192440) | Marine sediment archaeal communities from Little Sippewissett salt marsh, Falmouth, MA, United States - SSM-MMB-Aug17 | ecosystem: Environmental > Aquatic > Marine > Wetlands > Sediment ... | reverse complement strand
AACTAATAGAGATTGTAACTGATCTAATTACTCAAATACCTGAAACTGGAGGTATTGATTATGTACAAGTATTTGTAAATTATATTAATGATAAGCATGAATATGCAATAATTTTAGAATTTATAAGACTGGTGATGATATATTCACCAGAGTTAGGAGAAAAGATGAGAAGTGCAACACAAGATTTTAAACTAATTAGGACAATGGAAATTGTTGAAAATATGTTAAAAGAAGGTCTTAGTTGGGATATTATTACTAAAGTAGCCAATGTTACTCAGGACAAATTCAATGAATTTAAACAAAGGGTAAAAGAATTAACTTCATTACAAACTCAATTAGGAGTGTAAGAAATCGCCTTATTTAGTGTCTATTTTATCATTCAAATAGAATGATAAAATCACACAATAATCATAGGCTTCAATCTTGAGGATAATCCACCCTCTTTTTTAATTCTTTTCCACATTTAAAGAATGGCATTTTCTTTGCTGGAACCTGTACAGGCTCACCTGTCTTTGGATTTTTACTCATATGAGCAGGATATTCTTTTATATCAAAACTACATAATCCACGTATTTCAATCCTATCCCCTTTTTCTAAAGCATCAGTCATAGAATTGAAAAAGAGAGAGGTAATTGGGGTTATTTGAGCAGCCCCCCGAAATTGTTACTTTTGGTTTAGAATATCTTTAGTTATCGAGTAATGCCAAAAAGATAGAGGTAATTGTACTGCCTTGCTTTAATTGCTCAAGAGATAGAGGTAATAATATTAGCCATCATAGATTGAAAGAAAAAAGGTGAAAATAGATGCGGCAGCCAGCAGTTATATCTAATCTGATGAATCAATCTAATGCAAAAGGCTATCTTACAACCAAGACATTTTGCTTAGGCTGCCACATCTATTTTGCCATCCCAATAATATAATCCTTTATAAATCGTACATAGAACCTCGGATTATTGATATAGTGTAATCTAATTGTCAAAAAGAGAGAGGTAATTGTACAAGCTGTTTTCAATTGCTCAGGAGATAGAGGTAATAAGATTAGCCATCATAGATTGAAAGAAAAAGATAGAGGTAATTGTATTACCTTTTTTCAATTGTTCAAGAGATAGAGGCAATAATATTAGCCATCATAGATTGAAAAAAAAAAGGTAAAATAGATGCGGCAGCCAGCAGTTATATCTAATCTGATGAATCAATCTAATGCAATAGGCTATCTTACAACCAAGACATTTTGCTTAGGCTGCCACATCTATTTTGCCATCCCAATAATATAATCCTTTATAAATCGTACATAGAACCTCGGATTATTGATATAGTGTAATCTAATTGTCAAAAAGATAGAGGCAATAATATTAGCTTTTTTCAATTGCTCAGGAGACAGAGGCAATAATATAAGCCATCATAAATCGTACATAGAATCTCGGATTATATCAAGCATCCCCCTGATCATACTGACCAGTTAATGATTCAAAGTCAAACGCTTATCAACCAAATGCTATCCATTGCAAAGGCCTTAAATCATCCACAACTATTATCCTATGGCTTTGGGTTTTATGGCCATTATGATGCATATCAAAATAATAATTTAAAACAAGCTATCCAGTACACCAAAAAAGCCATTTATATTGCGCAACAAAAAATACAATTATTAGTATTCTTATTATGGTTTGTTTTGCTTTTATAATATCAAATTCAGCTTATGCTGGTGATGACCATGGAAATACTTGTTTAGAAGCAACTGAAATCAATTTGAATTCAACAACATATGGTGTAATTGAAGAAATCGGAGATATAGATGTTTTTCAATTTAATGTTCCATATAATATAGGATTAATTACTATCTCATCAACTGGAAAGAGTGATTTATATGCTATTTTGTATAATTCAGATTGCCAATCTATTATTGAAGATGATGATTCCGGAATTATGTTTAACTTTCAAATTGGACCTAAATATATTCCTAAGGGAATATATTTTATTGCTGTCAAACATTACAGCAATAATGGAAAAGGTGATTATGAACTAAAAATTGTTGCAGAACAAAGTTTAGATGATATCACCTTTAAATATTCAACTAATTTGTCATGGATGGATTATCAATACGAAAGGAGACAAGTGGGGGGGAGTTGTAGAACTAAACCATGGCCTAATTGTAAAGAACGTAGTTTTTCTGTTGAAAAAACAATTGAAATGCCTTTTAAGCAAGAAATCGTTTTAAATGGAGATCATAGTGGTGGAAATGTGTGTCGAAAAAAAATAAAAAGATATAAAATTGATAATGGAGATTGGGTTGATTTTTCTGGTGAGAAAAAAGCTAATGATAAAATCGAATTGTATGTTTATGGTAAAACATATGGGGGATGGAACTGGTGCAATAAAAAATGTTCTATAAGTATTACTTACGATATGTATCATGAAATGCCAGATTCAAAGTAAGAAATAGTAAGCAAAGATATCAGTTCATCTATTAATCTAAATGATACCGCTTTAGTATTGAAAAAGATTCCTGTTCCTGAGACACAGTTTAATAAAGGGATTATAAAATATTTATCATGCTCTGCCAGTTCAGATAATCCCAATGTAAAAGTCAAGTGTGTTTTAGAAGATAATGAATATGTAATTTATGCATCTGCTAATAATTCATTTAAGCAAACAACTCATTCACCATTAAATATCATCAATACAAAAAATAGTCGTTCAAATGAAAATTTAGCATTGATTTCGTTTGATACTATTCCAGCATGTGGGGATAGAATAAAAAATATTATTGGAACAGTATCAAATATCGAATCATTATCAGAATATGGTATAATTGTTCTAATCTTTAATGATCAATGGAGAATTAAACCTCATAACAATAATCCTATAACACCAATACAACATGATGGATCATGGCGTACTGATATTACAACTAATGTTGGAGATCATTTAGCAAATAAGATTGCAGCTTTTATAGTGCCAAATGATTTTCAGATTAGTAATGATGACTTATTGTTAGATAATATTGCAAAAGCTGCCATTGCAAAAAAAATTGTTACACGATATTGTAAATAATAAATCCTGCATAATTAATTATATGATGAACTTGTAAAAAGTTATAACTCAAAATTTGAACCACATTCTCTTGATTAATTGAAATTCAAAAAAATACAAAATATATTATTGTCAAAAAAATGCGAAGACTTTTTACGAGTTCATCAATTATGAAAGTCAAAAAACACCTTTGGCAACAATTAATTCTGAAGGTGTAATAACTTTCTAATATTCGATAAGAAGGAGTCAATACTCAAGTTGGTATGCAGACACACAGCATGGTATGTTCACCTATTTTTTTTTAAATGTTATTCAAAGCAAACATGCAGATATGAACAAGGATCATCAAATTACAATCAAGGAATTATTTCAGTATGTATCTGATCGATCCAATGGAGTGCCTTATTATTCGATGAGAGTAAATCATATAGAACAACCCCCTACAATGAGTGGTCAAGGAATAAGTCATGTATTTGTTATCATTGGTGAATGGCAATAAAGCACTCCTCGATGAAAATGTTGGGACTTCTGCCTTAATATAATAAAACAAATTATCCCTTCGGTAAGCATGCTTGCCGAAGGGACAACAAAAGTAATAACTCAAATAATCAAATGATAAATCCTGATTTTCAAATCAGGATTTGAATTTTAGTGAATTGCTTTTTTCAATCATCTTACCTTCACGAAAAATTAATTTATCTCTACAGCAATACTCCTTCAGTAATTTTTTCAATACGCTTTCCTTTTTTTTAAAATATTCTCACAAATTTTATTCAATCAGTAGTCTTATTAAATTAGAAAACAGGCAACAATAAGAATTATCCATTATTATTTAAATTCATAAAAAAAAAGGAGGTTATTATGTCAGCAATAATTAAACAAATGAGAATTATAGTATGTATTTTTATTATAACAGGTGGCTATGGGTGCATTAGTACCAGCCAATTATTAGAAATGCAATCGCGTATTACAGAACAACAACAAAAGATTGATGCGTTAAATAAAAAATCACTTCAGAATGAGAGAAATCATAGTCAAAATTCATATGAGGTAAAACAACAGAAAATTCAACAGGGATGTGAATTATTATATGATTACTATCAAAAGGGATATGTATATGGCCTTTCAACAGGAAGAAATCAATCAGCATGTTCACAAGTAGGTGAGGCTCTGTTTGAAGAAATTAGTCAAACTTCATATTCAACTTCTGTTGGTGCAGCAATCGCAATTGTTACTGCAGCTGGTTGTAATCAAAGTGCCAGTTATCAAAATATTATTTCATTTGAATCCTTTGAACAAGTTTTGTGCAGATAGATACAAAGTAACAGTTTCTGATCTATAAAATTATTGTAGGGTCCAACATAGTTGAGATTATCATGTCCCCTACAATATTTAATCATAAATAATAATTAAAATAAGGAGATTGTATAATGAAAAGACTATTTAAAAAAAATTTCATCAATATATTGATAGGTTTCTTTATTATCTGTCATTCAACTGCCGCTTTTTCAGCAGCACCAGCAATAGTAAATCTTGTGTTTGATGCAAGCGGTTCGGTTTCAGAAACAGATTTTCATCTTGCTAACCAGATTGCGTCGGAATTCGCAGAATTACTTTATCAAAGATCTCAAGTAAGAATTGGCGAACGTTCAGATTGGTTATCTGTTAATTGGTTTGGTGGCGCGAAAAATAATCAGGATTATGAAATTTACCCTTTTTTCAATTGTTCAGACAGATCACGATTAGTCTATCTTTCAAACACACTTCAAGAAAAACAACACCCAAAATATGGACAAACTGCAATCTATAACGCCATTCTAATAGGGTCAGCTCATGTAGCACAACAATCGTTCATGCTTCCAGGTGATTATCTCAAAGTGGTAATTCTTGTAACTGATGGAGAAGATAATGATTCAAGTATATATGATAAAAATAGTGTGAAACAATTATTTCCAAATGATCAGATTTTCTTATTCGTTGTCGGTGTGGGCAATGGTGCAAAAGTAGATGCATTTAAACCATACGCTATTAGTGTATCACAAATAGATTCTTTTAATGAACTACTGGCAACTTTAACAATATTTTTGGAATTCATCCCATAAATCAATAAAAACCAGAAAGGAGAACTTTTTATTATGAAAGAGCCATAACTTAATTAAAATAAACAAGCATTAAAATTTAAGATAAAAATTGATTTGTTATTGATTAACGTCACTTATGTATAAAAAGTTTAAACCATTATAATTAATCTCGAGAGTTGTAAGTTATATGTATATGTAGTTTGTTGTGTGTTGTAAGGAGTATATATGACATACAACTCTTGAGAATATATCAAGAAAGGAAAAAGAAAATGAAAAAGATAATAAATCCAATATTAACAATACAACTTACAATCATTTTAGCCATTTTTGTTCATTGTAGTGTGTTAACAGGTTTTGCAGAAACCATTGGTAACCCAGGAGGTAACCTAAAACCTGGTTGTTTTGAAATGGGCATTGGTGTTGATTATGGAAAACGAAATATTGAAATTGATAGTGATGGATATAAATCTGATGGTGATTATGACTGGAATGCACAATATTTGAGAGGTTCCTATAGCTTTTCTAATAATTTTAGAGTAATGGCACAAATTGGAATGGCTGAATTAACAAATGATGATCAGATGCCCAATTATTTTGGAGATGGTGAAGGTACATCATCAGATTTTGATCGTAATATATTCTATGGAATAGGTTTTGATGCGGTTGTTTTTCAGCAGGATAAATTCAAAATGGGTATTCAATTTCAGATTAATCAATTTGATACTGATATGACAGTTGATAATTATTATTCAATATTTTCTGACGATCCAGATATTAATGTTAATTGGTCTAATAATATGAATCTGTCGTTTTTACATTATTATCTATCAGTTGGGGCAAGTTATCACTATAATGAAAAATTTATTCCTTATGCTGGCCTAAGTGTGGTTAAATCTGATGGCGATATGGATGTTGACATAGTACCAGATAGAGATACATTCACTTTAAACTATACACTATATAGAACAAAGACAATCAGTTCATCGGTTGCATTTGATGATACAGATTTAAATATCTATGGCGGTTTTGATTACTATGTAAATCCGAAAATGAAGGCAAATATGGAAATAAGACTTGTTGGAGAGACTGCGGTATCATTAAATTTATCATATGAGTTCTAAGAATAATTGCATTACTTGTTTTTGAGAGAAGAACCTCAAAGAATGAATTCACTCAAAAGTGAATTCATTCTTTGAAACATTTTAATAAACATAGCAATGTGATAGATGGTATATAACTATTATCGTCCAATTTTAGTTTGTCCGACTGTGAGTCCCAAATTTTAAGATTAGGGACTCCAGTCGGACAAACTAAAATTGGACGATAATAGTTTGATTCTTGGGATAATATTTACTTCCAGTCTCCAATTAAAATAAAAGGCGACCAATACGATGGATGTGAAAATTGTTTAGAGTTAATCATTTGCATTTGCGCTTCTTGAAGACTTTTTGCTTTTTGGCCATTATTATTTTTCAATGCGTGATAAAATGATATCATAATTTCAGAAGCTGCTTTATCTTCAACTTGCCATAAACTGGCAATAGCTGTTTTAGCACCTGTTTTGACTGCAACCCCTCCTAATCCCAAAATGGCACGTTCATCGCCTCTTGCTGTGTCACAGGCACTAAGTGTGAGTAAATCAATTGGTTGTTTTCGGTAATTACATAATGCAATAATTTTGTTTAATTCATCTAAATATATTGGTTTATTAAATGTATTGAGTTGGATTAATTCTGGATGGCTTCCAAAAGTACCATGAGTACAAAAATGTAAAATATTATATGGTTTTTTATTCAATTCATTTTGAATATCATTTAGGGTAAAGGTTTCCTCTTGTAAAATTGTTCCTCCCATTATTTGTTGAATGGTTTTTATCTCTTCACTTACATTGGGAAGATTTGAAACATCATGTGTTGACTGAGATAAACCACCCAATAACATCATGGGGGCTTTGTAGTCTGATTGTTTTTGAGTTAATGACAATGCTGGTAAAGTTACAACTGCAAATGTTTCACAAAGATATTTTTCATTTTCTGAATCATATAAAGCTGCATAAGGTATTAGACGCAGCACATCATCAGAAACAAATATGAGAGTTTTGATATTTCCATTTAAATGTTTTTTTAATGGCTTGATTAATGTTTCATATAACTGAGCACCTAAAAAATTAATTCTTGATGGCTTTCCAAATTGAGTTAATCGGTTATAAAAATTACGTGCAATATTTTTAATTTGGGATACATTCGTATGCATTGGAATTATTTTAGAACCTTCCTCAAATAATGCAATAATCACTGGCGGATCAGTCAGTAATGGATAAATGACAACAGACTGATTTTGAGTATCATTTGATGATAATGTTTTCAGATAACTTAATAATTCTTTTGATCCTTTTTGTTCTTCAATACATTCATCTTTATAAAAATTTTGCAGCTCTGCAATTTTTATCTGTTCAATAATATTCACTATACTAAGCGTATCGGGTTCATCGGAATTTGCTTTTAATTCTCGCATTTTTAAACTTATTAAATCATTATATAATGGCTGAATGGATTTTTTAAAACTATCCGATTTGTATCGTCCGGCGTAGTAAAACTGATGACTGATTGGCTTTACAATTTGAATTGCAGACAGATACGCTTTTTTAGCATCTTCACTCATACCCTTTTTGGTCAAAAGTTTTGCCAGGTTCCATTTCCAAATATATGATATTTCAGGTAAATTATTTTCATTAGCTACAAAAAACGCTTTTTGAGTATATTGGATTGCCAGGTCTAATTGATTTTGCATCATTAGATAATCTCCATACAAACCATATCCATAGGATGTTAGTAAAGGATGATCTAAATATTTGGCGATGTTCAGACATTGATCAATAAAAAGATTGATTTGGTTTGAAAAATATACAGCGTGATCAGGAAAATTGATTATATATTGGCGAATAAGATCATACAATGAAACCAAATAAAATCCTTTATACCAATGGTCATCCAATTGTTGAACAGCATGTATTGCTTGTAATATGGCATTTTGGGATTTATTTGAATTAAACGATGATGCCAGATGTTGATTAAATTGAATACGTGCCAGATTAATTAATATAACAGCCCTGGAAATCAAATAATTTTTATGACTTTTATTTAAATAGTCAAGCGCTTTTTTGTAGTAATTATGTGCAAAGTCAAAACTGTTGAACGATCTTCCTAAAGCAGCATAGTAGTTTGCCAAATGATTCATTGATGCTGCCATTAATTGTGGTTTTTGAGTCAATGTTGCATATTGAGCACTTGTTGTAAAATTGAAAGATACCTCACTTAAAGGGTTGCTTAAAGATAATGCAATGTCACCAGATGTTGCATAGAATAATGCTTTTTGATCAAAAGAATCGTTTGATTCGACATGTTTTTTCATTTGATTCACAATTGATTGTGCTTTTGTTTTAAAGCCCAGGTTTAAGTACGTAGTTGCTAAAATCATTTGAGCGAGTATATCATTTTGGGGCAAGACCTGATTGGTCAAATCCGATTCTATGATTTGAATGACATGTCTATAAAACCCTTTTAGAATGAATGGTTTGATTTTTTGGACAAGGGGTGATTCAGGCAATAAAACAATGATGGGGATAGTCAATAAATCATCGGGTGATTGAGGCAAGGCCTCCCTCGCCCTGATAATAAAGCTACTGAGGTCATCACTTCTTAATTCACAAGGCTTATTAAGCCAATGAGTGGCATCCATGAATGTTGAGTTTAATGCACTTAATTCAGTACTTAAGTCTAATTCTGGAGATTGAATCATGATATTGCCATGAATTCCTAATTGTGAAGATGCATTAATCATGCTATTCGATGATTGAACAAGTTGATCTGAGATAATTGTAATATTACCGCCATTTCCTTCATAGGCATTTGCAATGATTTGGCTTTTGTTAAGGACAGCATATTCTGAATCGACTAATATATTTCCTCCATTTCCAAGTCCACCTTCAACTGATGTTGAAATCTGACTTTCTTTCATCATCAGACGATTTCCAGCTTGAATATCAATATTGCCACCATCGGATTCCTTTGAATGCGTGCTAATGAACCCATTAATCAGGTTTAGATGATTGATAGTATTGATTTTAATATTGCCAGCATCCCCTGAGCCATATCCTTCAGCGACAATTCTACCATTACCAAATATATTGAATTGATCTGCCTGAATATCAATATTTAGGCCATTGCCTGATTGAAAAGATGAAATATTAATTTCCCCATTGTCATAAAGATGTAATTGTGAAGTCATAATCGAGATATTACCTGAATGGCCATTATTTTTACTGCGACTTTGAATACCACTTTTGAATTTTTTTGTACTGGCCAAACCTGATATAGAAATCATGTCTGTTGCATTAATTTGAATAGAGCCTCCATGTCCATCGCTTGCGCTGGTAGCATTAATTTGTCCACCGCTTTTCAGAGAAAGTCGATCAATATTTAGACAAATAGTTCCAGCATCTCCGCCTTGATTGTCAGAAACAGTTGTAGAATCAATTAATCCTTCTATTACAGAAAGCTCAGATGTATTGATTTCAATGTATCCTCCATTTCCTATCCCGGTAGTACCCGTAGAAATAGATGCATTTAATCCTGAAATATTGACTGATTGGGTCGCATTGATTTCAACTTTTCCCCCATTGCCCCGTCCTTCACCAGGATGGCCTGAGTCAATAATAATTCCCCATTCTTCTAATCCAATTTTATAATTATCCCAAAAAATCAAACCAAGAACATCTGATGATATTTCACTATCATTTTCTAAACGTATTTGTTTTGTATGAATTGTGATATCACCTGCTTTGCCATCATTGACTGTATTTGATGAAATAAGTCCATTTTCTACAAACATCGTGTCAGCATAAATTAAAATATCCCCAGCATCACCTGAACCAACAACTCTATTTGAAATAGTGGCTTCATCAGACATATAAAGGAAAGGTGTTTTTATTGTAATAGATGATGAATTGTTTTCCCCAAATGAATCAGCGCTTATTTGACTATTTGTTAATAACTTTGATTCTAATAAAAAAGAGCCTTTCATAACGATTGATTCATTTGCTTCAATTGAAATAGGTTTACCAATACCATTTTTACTCATATTTGAATTAGATATTAAGCCACCATCTAATTCAAGTCTATCTGTTTTAATATCAATCAGTCCCCCATTTCCTTGATTGCCAAACACACCAGAAATACACCCGCCGTCAAGCAAGATAATTTGTGGTGCATTAATATAGATATCTCCAGCTGTTCCAGTATCATGAGCCTGGTTTTCAATAGAACTTCTGATTCCATTTTCTGCCCTTGAGATAAGAATTGATTCTTGAGCAATAATATGAATGTCTCTTCCTGTGTTACTTCCTTTCATTGAAGATGATGTAATCATTCCACCATTTATTAATTCTATCGTCTTTGCTTTAATAGTTAATGATTCCTGATCAACTGTATCCCCAAAAGAATAACCATAAATAGCACTTCCAATATAGCCATTGTCAGTTTGACTGGTTCCCTCAAATGATATTAAGTCTTGAACATCCAAGTCAAATAGTCCTCTTTTGGATTGATCGAATTGATGCACACTTAAATAACCACCATTTCGTATATTAAAATTTTTTAGCTTGAGTTTCATATCAACGGCTTTACTATCTCCTCGGCATTCATTTATTAAAAAGCCTTTATCAATATAAAGGTTTTCTGATTCAATAATGATGCTTTCTCCACGAGCATTATCCGTTGTTATAAAATTGATAGCCCCATCATTTGAAATATTAATAGTGTTGATTTCCATCAATAGATTTGAACCATGTGATTGATCCATCAAATTATAAACCAATTTGCCCTCGTTTTTGACTTCAAAATTTGAACTTGTGATTTTAATATCGCCTACTGTTGAATTATTAAACCCTTTTAAGCTTACAATACCATTATTATCAAGTATTATTGAATTATTTGACTGAATAATCATTTTACCAGATATGGCATCACCAACTGAAAAATTATTTAACTCTGCATTATCAGAAATCGTGAATTGTGATGCATTGATTTGTATATCAGTACCTTGTGCGTTATCTCCTGCATATAAACTTACACTGCCATAATTAGAAATAGTTAATGAAGGCGTGTTAATGACTATTTTTCCACCAATCGATTCATTAATTGCGTAAGAATTAATACCTAGACGCTCACCACTTTGGTCGGAAATATGTATTGAATCAGTCGCATTGATATGAATATCCATGCCTTTGCCATTTTGTTCAGCGAGATTATAGATTAAACCGCTATCAAGATTTAACAAGTTGGTTTGAATATTAAAATTGTTTGTTTGATTATTCTGTGTTGTTATACATATTTGTGCGCCATTTGAAAATTTTAGTTCATTAGAGGATATTTGAATATCCCCCAATAAACTCTTATCCAAAGCTTTAACTATAATACCACTATTTGCACCATCACTAATGATTGATTCATTCATTTGAATATCAATATTTCCGCTTTTAGAATCATCATATGATAAGCACCCAATGATACCATTTTGTAATAATAATGAACTCGCTTTTATAGAGATATCAGCCCCCTGGTCATCTCCTTGACTAAAACTAATGATATAAGCATTATTACTAATTATTTGATCTGATAATTCAATATTAATCATACCGCCATTACCAGAATTGGCTTGAATCAAAGATTCATTTATTTGTGATGAATGGCCATAAATATTTATATTGCCACCATTATTGCCAATCATTTCAATTTTTGAATTATTTTTAATCATTATATGATTCATTGTTTTAAATGACGATACATCGATATGAGATTCCTGTTGTGTATTAACAATCCCCTCAGAACCAATACTAACAATATTAACATTTCCATCAGGTGCTTTAATCGTTGCGTGATCGATTTCTATACCATTACTAATAAATGTTGCTGTTTTACCTTCTGAAATATTCATTTCACAATCTTGAATAATGATTTTAGGAATAGTTTCTGGCGATGAATCCAAAAAACCAAACGCTTGAACTGGCGCGGCAGTCAAAATGTCTTTTTCAGGATTATTAGCGTCAAACCGACCTTTTTCACCTACTTCTAAGTAATCAGCGCTGGACACATGAAAAGAACCAGCTATATCCAATGAAGCATTGGGACCAAACATCCAGCCATTTGGATTAATTAAATATAAATTTTCAGCATGAGAGGATAATTGGCCATTAATCCATGAATACTGATTACCTGTCACCTTACCTATTGTATTTTGAATGCCTGCATCATGAAAACGCGCACTTTCTCCAGAATGAATATTAAACCGACCAAAACTGTGGAACAAGTTATTACCTTTTTGAATTCCTCCAGTAATATCAAATTGATTGTTATTTGATTTAACAATTGTATTTAAACCGCTTGATGTTATTCCATGGGGATGAGGTTGTCCATTTGAATTATTATCCAAAGCATTTACTGATGTGCTGCTTTGAGCTAAGCTAACAATAAATATTAGCCATATTACATTGCTAATCATAGTGTGTCCTTTTGTTTTATAATACTCTAAATTCATGTTTATACAGATTTAGTCATAAAGATTTTGGTAAGGCGCCAGATCAAAATTATCCGCAGGCGTACAAATAGTACGTTGAGGACGAATTTTTATCTGGGAACGAAGTCCAAAATCTTTATGACTAAATCTGTAGTTTATGCCATTTGAGTATATTTTTCTTTAAGGTTTTCAACTTAATAAATATGCCCGTTAACACTTTTCGTGTAAAATATGTCTTATGTATTTCATTATCATTTCCTTAATGTTTTATTGATTAGGAAATTTGGGCATATAGTTTTATTTAATCTCATTTATTTCTTCTCTTTTTGGTGTTGATTATAAAAAAGGTTGAGATTAAAATCAAGTGCATATATATATGGTCTGAAATTCGTATCATAATCCAGGATTACACAATAATTATTTTAAGACATAATATATTTTCCTGTTCCTGGATATCATCTATTTTTGTTTCGTTTTTTGATTTTTAAATAGAAAGGATTTTACGCTAATGCATGATCCTGATTTTTGGAATCAGTATTTGAGTGAAAATAGTGAAACACTCAAAAACCTTGTTCGTGAATCATATCCCAATAAAGAATTCAATGATGTTTTTCATTATGTTTGCGACCGATTAATCCTTCGATTGGTTGAAGCTGATACAAAATATAAAACAACTGATGGTACTTTGGGCTTAAGTGATGAGAACAACGATCATTCTAATATTAATAACTATTTTAAATGTCAAGCACAAATTATTATTCAATCTTATTTTTGGAGTGTTTTTATCGTTAAAAATTATGAAAAGATGACGTCAATTATTAAAAAGAAATGCTGGCCTGAAGAAAGAAAAGATGTTAGCTCATTTTTGAATTCCAAAATTATTCATAATGATTATAGACGATTAAGAACCAAAAAAGATAAATATACACCAGACCAACATTTTTCATATGTTGTAAATAAAAATATTGATGGTTTTTTTTATACAAATTGTAATATTCCAGAATGGATCGAAAAACTTAATAACAAATTATTTAGGAAAGTGTATCAACTTCTGTGTTGCCGCAAGAGAACCCAAGATGAAGTTATTGACAAGCTAATTAAACAGAAGCATAAATATTCAATTATCAAAGATGCTATTGATAAAGTTCAATTAAAAAATCCTGACTGTGGGATTGATGAAATAATGATACCTATTGACGAAATTATCATTATTGACACCACTTCACAATCAGTTGATCCTGAAACAATTTCACTTAAAAGAATATTGAATGTCATTTTTTATGAGTCTTATGAAAATCATCCCGACGATACTTTAATCATTAAACGTCTAAAAAAAGATCTCAAGAAATTGAAAATAGGACCTAAACTAAAAGTTATGCTTCATCTATTTTTTTGTGAAGAATATACGTATCAAGAAATAGCAGATAAAATGGATATGCGATTGAATCAAGTAACTGGTCAAATTCAGCATATTAAGCGAAGATTAAAAGAGATTCTCAAAAAATATTTAAAATAATTTCACAAATTCTATGTTGATTGCAGTCTTATTAAATAAAGAGATATTAAAATATAAGATAAATAAAGGTGTATTATGAAAACAATCCATAATGATAGTGAAGCAATCAAGGATCGACTTCGATTTCATATTGCATCAGCTCTTCAGGAAAAAGAGGAAAATAGTGGTGAGTGCTTATATCCTGAAGAATTAACGCAATTGGTTGAGGGTAAGCTCAGTAAAAAAAACGCAAATGCTATGTGGGCTCATATTCATGCTTGCCCCGCATGTTATGATGAATGGCTGGCGATGCCTTCACCTAAACGAAAAAAGTCATTTGCAATGGATTTTCAGAATGCTTTATCAGATATTTGTTTTTTTGTTTCTGATTTTTTTCATTCATTACTTATCCCTAAATATGGTATCCCTGCTTTTGCAGTTGTCATGACCTGTTTTATAATGGTGTATATTCATGTTATTCGACTGTCTCCTTTTGAAAGCTATTTAAACAATAGTTATCAAGTTGTTATTGAAAAAAATGTCCAAGACTATTTTGTTATGCCTTGGGAAGACCATACGCAAAAAGCGTTAATCGGGCAGGGAACATTGTCGATGCATCAAAAGGCATTTGCACTTGGTCTGTATCATGGACGTAGTGAACTGATGCATAAGGCAAAAGATCATTTATTTTCAGATCAGGACGCTGTGTCTATCACAAAAAATGAAACCTATCGTTTGTTTTATATTACTGGCAAGTGGATAGTTTTACTACAGTCTGCAAAAATTATGGAATATGAGTACTCAGATCAGTTTTGGCAAGAAAATGAAGGCTTACTTCGTTATTTATTAGAGACATTAAACAACCTGGAAACTAAAACACAGGAGTGTCAGTATCTGTATGATAAATTAGTTCAATTAGAAGAGGTCTGGCAAAAAAAATTATCCATTGGAATTATGGCATGGCAATGTCAAATAGGAAAAATATGCAATTTGATACTTCAGCAATTTAGTCCTACATATATTTCTAACCTTAAAGGAGATTAATCATGTATAAATTAATGATCATTTTAAATTTTGTTTGGATTTTTCTTTTTATTCAATTTGCATATGGCAGCCAATTATCAGAAAAGGATTTTCCTCAACACTATGTTGAGACATATCATGCCTTAACACCAAAAGACAATCCACTTGTGTCAAGGGCTTATGATGTTTTCAAACAGGTAAAAAATGCAGCCGATAAAAGTTATCTAACCCCGCCAAATGTTGTTATACTGAAAAAAGGCGCAGTTCCACCCACTGTACTTAAAGTCGGCACAATCCTGATCACTCAAAAAACGCTTGAACTATGTTATCGTGGTACGAAGCAGTCTGTTGGTGATGCGCGTTTATCTTTTATTTTTGGACATGAATTAGCTCATTTGGCTCAAAATGATTCTTGGATAGATGAAATCAGAGATCAATTTATATCGAATTATGAACTTCAATCGATAAAAAAAAAGAGTACTAATGAAGATCTTCAGAATGAGTTAAAAGCAGATGCGTTTGGCATGCTTTACGCTTCGATGGCTGGCTATGATCCCAATTTACTCATGAATAAAGATAATGATCAGATTTTTTTTCATGATTGGCCTCATGAGCCAGATGATTCCCATCCTTCACCACAGGCCCGCGCGATTCAGCTAAAACAAAACATACAATCCATTAATTCTTTGATCCATTTATTTCACTTAGGGCTCAGGTTGTATCAAATAGGAAAATATGATGACGCTTTACCCTTATTACTTGCCTTTCAAACAAAGTTTCCATGTCGGGAAGTTTCAAATATTATTGGTTTGATTTACTTTCAGCAGGCTATGGATGCGTTAACAGAATTTGATAAACCAAAAGCATTGCAATTTAAATTAGCAGTTGTTCTTGATATGCAAACCCGTGCAGAACATTTTCGGTCTACCCAAAAAGTATTCCATGAAAAAATTGATAGTGCCATTTGGCATTTTAAAATGGCTTGTGAAAAAGATTTACAGTATGTACCGGCAAGAGTTAATTTATCAGCAGCATATATATTACAAGGAAGAATTAATGGTGCCATTGATATTATAGATGAAGCCTTAAAAATAAAGCCAAATGATCCCTGTGCATTAAATAATAAAGGGATTGCCATTTATTTAATGGGTCCAACAGTTGCGGTAAATATGTTTCAACAGGCGGTTAATATATTTCAGCAAGTCATTCAAGAACATCCTGAATTTCCTGATGCATATTATAATCTGGCTCAAATCATGTATGAGCGTAAACGAGATACATCATGTGAGATATATTTCCAACACTATTTAGAATGTGAACCCTATGGCCATTTTGCCAGACGTGCACAAACACTTTTAGGTAAAATCAATGAGAACCAACCCTCACAATCTGTGTGTTATCAAAATAATATTTCCAACATTCCTATTAAACCAGGACATTATAATACAGTTGTCAAACAAAAAATAAACAATCTTAACTTAAAAGAACATGTGTTACCAATGGGGGTATATTCTGGGAAATACTATACAGGCAATGGGTATTATATTTTAATATTAGAAGGTACTGTGGAACTTGTAGAGGTTCCATTGCAAATTAAACCAGACTATTCAACCCAATGCCATCCATTGAAACAATTTAATGATTTGAATAGTGGAAAAATTACAGTTGTTTTTGAGAATTGTGCTGTTGATATTCAAAATAATAAGATTGACAAACAAATTCTATATTAGGATATGTTAGCATTGGTTTACAGCTTTTAAGGAAAAGATTTTGGGGGCAGACCTTGATTCGTGCAGAAATCCCGCAACTGGTGAAGCTATGATGCTTAGAGCAAGGCGTATTGTTACTTTTAAACCATCAGGTAACTTACGTCAAAAGACAAATGGCACTTATAAATATTGGTGGCAAAAAGAGGAATATCAGATAAGATAAATTAATATGCCAGTAAAACAACCATACAGCAATAAGATAAAATTAATTGCAACCAAAAATATTGATCCTTCTCCTTTTCAGAAACGCAAATATTTTGATGAGGAAAAGCTAAAAGAATTGGCTTTAAGTATAGAGAGCGATGGTTTAATTGAGCCTATTATCACACGTCCAAAAGGGAAACGCTATGAACTTATTGCTGGTGAACGTAGATTATGGGCAGTAAAGAAATACACAAAGCTAAAAGATATTCAGGCTAAAATTATTATTGTTGATGACTTAAAAGCCAGACGAATATCAGCAGCAGAAAATTTACAAAGAGAAGGCTTTTCTGCTGTAGAAAC
>Ga0272440_1001743_pt1 | contig 17478 bp, 14 predicted proteins | sample SSMMMBAug17_FD_192440 | JGI IMG/M metagenome (GOLD analysis project Ga0272440, IMG submission 192440) | Marine sediment archaeal communities from Little Sippewissett salt marsh, Falmouth, MA, United States - SSM-MMB-Aug17 | ecosystem: Environmental > Aquatic > Marine > Wetlands > Sediment ... | reverse complement strand
TCAATAACTCTCGGAATTACATCTTCTGCAAGCTTAGCATGATTTGTATTTCTATTTTTAGTTACACGAATATTTTTAATACGATGGGATTGAATATCTGTTTCAACTTCATAGGTGAAATCATATCCTAAAAAACCATATGTGAAATCACCTTTGTAAGTCCCATCCTGAAGCTGAGATAAATCTATATCATTGATTGGCATCTCACGAACCTGTCTTAATTGGGCACAAGCCATTAAGCCTGAAAAAAGCACACAAATAATAAAAATTTGAAACCCTTGTTTCATTACTGTTCTCCTTCAATTTCAACACTTTGTGCAATCATAGCGTTGACAATTTTTTTAGTTTTTTTGGTACAAAAAATTTTTCGAAGACGTTCAATGTAATCGGGCTCTGATTTAATAATTATTGGATCATTGTTATCATTTCCTAATTCACGTGCAATCATTTTATCTGTTTCAATAACAATGGGATAAAGTTCAATTTCATGAGAAATGGTAAACAAACTATATTGATAATCTTGTAAACCTGGTGCAATAAGCAAAAATTCATATAAAAAATTTCCACTTTCCTTTTGTAACTGAGATTCACTTAGTATGCGCCTAACCTTAGCATGTAAAATACCATTGGTTTTTTGCTGCAAGAGAATTGCCTGTTCCTTAAGAATAGTAATTGGCGCTCTCATTCTGGAATTTATAATGTCTGTAGGCCATAAATCCAACATACAACACCTCCATAAACAATTAACTGACAATGAACAATTAATAAACAGTGGACAATTTTATATTTCTACTGAGAATGCAATTGTCCCGAAACTTAACGCATTTAAAATAAAATGCCGCAAGAATCATGCCATTTTTTTTTAAAGAGAACCATCCAGCTCGTCTGTTACGACATGTTTGCAGACCCTGCATTTTTGAGCACCACGAAAAAGTGGAGCACCACATGAAGAACAATGATAACGTTCACATTCTGAACGAGCCCACTCAATACTGCCATTTTCATCACCTTTTTCAGCTACACATTTTCGCCAGATTGGGATAGTTCGTTTCATTACATCTAAACCTGTTTTTAAACCAAAACTTTCAATATGATCACAAGGCCATTGATCACACTGATGGCAAGAATATAATGTTTTTGATTTTACACAATCACGAATTTTACAAAGTTTGCAATAAGAATATAATTTTTCATGCGGTTCTTTTTGCATACATCCGATACATTCAGTTTCTTCAGGTGGTGTACCATACAAATTTCCAAGAGCTTTTTTAAATTTATCATTATTATCTCGTGTAGCAATATAGACACCACATACTCCGCAATATAGACCACAAGGGGCCATCAATTTTTTATCTTTTATTTCTTCTTCTGTCCATCCATCCATTAATTTTCTCCTATCATTATTTTATAATTTAAACAAAAGATCATCAAAAGCTTTCATCGGTAAACATTCTGCATAAAGATTAATATAAGATGCTAACTTTAATTTAATCTTAGATTGTATATAAGGATTGTTCAATGAAAAAAAACGAATATTTTGATTTGCTTGCCAATAAATATTTTCAAAAATTTCTAAATAGCTTAATCTTAACAAAAAAATAAATATTTCATCTGATGTTTCTAAAATAGATAGTATTTTTTCTTTTGATTGATTTTCTTTTAGTAATAAACGTCTGGTATTTATATCAGGACAAATGCTAACAAGTTCTTCAACATCTGAAATAATGCATAGACGATCAGGATCACAAGAAACAGGAAAATGTTCACTGTCTGGATTCTCAAGAAAAACCTCTCTCATCATTTGATAACTGGCTTGAACACTTTCTGATTTCCTTATAATATTTAATGGATAATTATTCTGTTTCAAAAGATTTTTTCGTAAGCTAAGTATTCTTTTAATTGATTGATCTAGATGATCTGTAGAAATAATTTGATCCTGAACTGCCTTTAGTAATGCTTTGTAAATCTCATCAACAGAAACATCCTGGGTTAAATTTTCAGATATGATTAACATATCGCATCCAGCATTTATCATTTTTATAGCAAGATCTGTAATTTCACCGCAATGTCTAAGAGCTTTCATCTCTAAATCATCACTTATTATAACCCCATCATACCCCATATCATTGCGTAATAGTTCTGTTAAAATTAAAGGTGAAAGAGTTGCTGGATAATTGCTATCAATTTTTGGATATGAAATATGAGCTGTCATAATCATTGGAACAGACTCAGAAATACTAGCTTTAAAAGGCAAGAGTTCAACCTTTTGTAATTCCTCAAGAGATTTTTCACTTACAGGTAAATCTATATGGCTATCAATTGCAACATCCCCATGGCCAGGAAAATGTTTTGCTGAACAAATAACTCCAGCATCTTTATATCCTTTCACAGACTGTCGAACCATCTCCGAAACGCGAACTGGATTTTCTCCAAAACTTCTTGTACCAATAATTGGATTTTTCGGGTTGGTGTTTATATCAGCAACAGGGGCAAAATTTATATTAATACCAAGGGCTCGAAGCTCTCGCCCAGCAATGTAACTGGCATTGTAGACGTATTGTGGATTATTCAGGCGACCAAGGCCATATGATGCAGGTAGTCTCGTAATTCCTTTTTTAATTCTACTTACACGACCATGTTCCTGATCTATTGCAATCAAAAGAGGGGGAAGTCCTAATTTATCTGCCATATTTTGAAGTTCATTTGTTAATGAGATAGTTGTTTCTATGTCTGGTGTATTTTTTTGAAATAGAATATAGGAAGCTATATGCTGGTTTTCCATTCTTTTGTATATTGTTTTATCTGGGAAATGCCCAGAAATACCTACCATTAAAGTCATTCCAATTTTTTGTTCAATGCTTAGCTCATCAATTTCAGTAAACAAATCTTGATGGTTTTTTTTCAAAATATTATCCTTTCAAATGCTAAAAAATTATTACCGCCTGACTTTAATCAATCTTTTTCGGAAAAAAATATACCCTGAATTAGCTTAATTTATATCACTCATAGTTTAATAAGTCACGATTAAATATATTTTGGCCTTGATCATCGTTTCGGCCATTTCTTTTGGAGTCCACATCTTTAGATGTGGGAGTGACGTCCAAATTTAAAGATTTGGACTCCAGTTATTCAAATAGCAATCGCAAAAAAATGGCCGAAACAATGATCAAGGCCTATATTTTAGACGAAATTTGAAGCATTAAATGAATTTAGATAAAATAGAGACTATTAAAAAAAAAATTATACTGGAAATAAATTTAAAATGTAATGTTTACAATTATATATTAGCTTGCTTTTGAAAAATTTTAATTTAATTTGAATTTTATCTTGACAATTTTTATGAGGCGTGAAATTAATTACACAACCTAACGGTCGGTCGGTAGATTGGGTTGATAATTTTAAAAATCTTTTGGAAGATATAATACAGCCTGTATTATTCATGGCTCGACAGATCATAGAAATTTTAGTTTTCTGATAAGGAGATTGATTATAATGGCAAAAATGAAAGAAAAAATTAAAACTGTCTCAATTGATCTGTTTTTTAAAAAAGGTTATTTTGCTACCAGTATAAGTGAAATAGCACAAGGTTGTGGAATTCAAAAAGCCAGCATTTATTATCATTACCCAAGTAAAGAAGAAATACTGTTTAGCATTCTTGAGTCAACTATGAATGACCTTACTGAATATTTAAAAAATAATATTTCTGATATTAAAAATGTGGAAAAACAAATGAGAATAGCTGTTCATAGCCATGTAAGCTTTCATCTTGAGAGACAGAAAGAAAATTTTATTGCTAACAGTGAATTGAGAGGTTTGACAGAAGAGCATTATCAATCAATTGTCAAAAAGCGTAATGAATATGAATGTATCTTTCAAGATATTATTAAAAATGGCAGTGAAAAAAATATTTTTGCAAAGGGAGACGTAAAAATTCTATCGTATGCAATTTTGACACTATGTACTGCTGGAGCTTCATGGTTTAATCCAGGTGGAAGGTTAACAGTAGATGAGATTGCTGTTATTTATGAGAATTTTATTATACATGGTCTCAAGCAAGGGGCAATATAGAGCTAAATTGCATATTTTTGCAAAATAACCTTGACTTTATCTGAGTCATGAAATAATAGGCTTAGAGGCCTAACGACCGGTCGGTCAATTAATTTTTTTATTCTCCATTTTTGAAAGGAGGCAGCATTGAATTTTGATTTAACAAGAGAACAGGAAATGATTCGTAAAGAGGTCCGCAAATTTGCTAAGACCGAAATTGCTCCCATAGCTCAGGAACTGGATGAAAAAGAAGAGTTTTCTGTGGATCTTACTAAAAAAATGGGAGATATAGGCCTGTTTGGCATGTTTGTGTCTGAAAAATATGGCGGACAGGAGATGGATTATCTTTCATATATTATTGCAGTTGAAGAAATAGCAAGGGTCGATGGATCACAGGCTGCAACAGTTGCAGCAGGGAACTCCCTTGGTATAGGACCTTTGTACTATTTTGGAACTGAAGAACAGAAAAAAAAATATTTGCCATCACTTTGTCAGGGTGACACTCTTTGGGGATTTGGACTTACAGAACCAACAGCAGGTTCCGATGCAGGAGGTAGTAAAACTACAGCTGTAAAAGATGGGAATGAGTGGGTTTTGAATGGTTCAAAAATTTTTATAACTAATGCTGCCTGTGAAATGACTTTGGGAGTTACTGTTCAGGCAGTAACAGGTACCAGGCCAAATGGCAAACCAGAATATACATGTTTTATAGTTGAGAATGGTATGAAAGGCTTTAAAGCTGTTCCTATGCATAAAAAAATGATGTGGCGTGCCTCAAATACAGCTGAGCTTTATTTTGATGATGTTCGTATTCCTGAATCGAATATTCTTGGAAAACCCGGAGATGGTTTTCATCAGATGTTAAAAACACTTGATGGTGGCCGACTTTCCATCGGAGCCATGGGATTGGGAGGAGCTCAGGGAGCTTATGAGATGGCTCTTAAATATGCAAAAAACAGAGAACAATTTGGCCAGCCTATTAGTAAATTTCAGGCCATAGCTTTTAAATTGGCAGACTGTGCTGTTGAAATAGAATGTGGCAGAAATTTAATGTATAAAGCTTGCTGGCTAAGAGATAATAAAAGACCTTTTGAAAAAGAAGCAGCCATGGGTAAACTATATTGTTCTGAGCTGATGGGTAGAGTTGTCAATCACGCAGTTCAAATTCATGGAGGCTATGGTTTGATGAAAGACTATAATGTAGAAAGGTTTTATAGAGATCAAAAACTACTTGATATTGGCGAAGGCACATCTGAAGTTCAGCGAATCGTAATTTCAAGATATATTGGATGCTGATGTCAAATAATTATGTAAGCAAAAAGGGGGGATACGATGAGCGTCAATAAAAATTTTTGGATAAATGAAGAAAAAAAACTGGAAGATAGAGTTAATGATGCAACTATGCCTGGCGGTCAAAAAGCAATTGATCGGTTAAAAAAGCAAGGGAAACGTCCTGTCAGGGAGTTAATTCAAGAACTTATTGACCCAGGTACAAATTTCTTTGAATTGAGCCGCATTGCTGGTTTTGGAGTAAACTATCAAGGTGGAATTGAAGATGTGCCATGTGCTGGAGTGGTTACTGGTATTGGAAAAATTCATGGAAATTGGACTATGATTTTTGGCAATGATAGCAGAGTCAAGGCAGGTACATATTTTCCAATTACTTTAAAAAAACATGTTCGTGCCCAGGCAATTGCTGAAAGATGTGGCCTTAACTGCGTCTATATTGCGGATTCAGGAGGTGCATTTTTGCCAATGCAAGCTGATGTATTTCCAGATGATGGTCACTTTGGGACTATGTTTTACAACATGGCTCGAATGTCTGCAAAGGGTATAAAACAGATTACAATGAGTACTGGTGGCAATACAGCAGGAGGTGCTTATATAGTTTTTATGGCCTGTCAATCTGTTATGATAGACAAGATGTCTTATTCTTTTTTAGGAGGTCCGCCTTTAGTAAAAATGGCAACAGGTGAAGAGATCTCTGCTGAAGATTTAGGTGGAGCAAGAGTTCACACTCATATATCTGGTGGAGCTGACCATTTTTGTGCCGATCAATCAGAAGCTGTCTCAAGAGTTCGTGAAATACTCTCTTTGGAACCTCCACAAAAAATATTTTCTCATCGATATGAAGAAGCATCCCCATCAGTTCCTTCAGATGCGATATACGATCTTATGCCATCTGTAATTCATCAAGGTATAAATGGTAGAAAAGTCCTTGAAGCTATTGCAGATGACAGTTACTTTATAGAATATAAAAAACATTACTCTCCTGGACGAGGAGATAATATTTTAGCCGGTAAAATTAGAATAAAAGGAATTCCTGTAGGTGTAATAGCATCAAATTCTGTTGGCATAATTTTTGCCGAAGCTGCACGTAAAGCCGCTGAATGGATTGTCAGGTGTTCACAGGAAAAAATTCCTCTTCTTTTTGTTCAAAATGCTCCAGGTTATATGGTTGGTTCTGAATCTGAACATCAGGGAATTGGAAAATATGGATCTGATATGGTTCGAGCAGTATCTTGTGCTCAGGTTCCTCGTATTCAACTGGTAATTGGTCCTGATAATGGAGCTGCAAATTATGGTATGTGTGGTCGTGCTTATAAACCCCATTTTTTGTTTACTACTATGAGAGCACGTACAGGTGTTATGAGTGGAAGAAGCGCTGCTGGAGTACTTTTGTCAATCGAAGAAAAAAAGCGAAAAATAAAAGGAAAGCCTATGACAGAAGACGAAAAAGAGGCTTTTCGTGAAAAAATGATTGATAAATATGATGGAGAAGCACACCCTTTTTACTGTGGTTCACGACTTTTGAATGACCGCGTATTAAAATTTTCTGAAATCAGAGAGTGGTTAGCAATGGCCTTTGAGGTGAGTTTGTTGCAACCAATCGGTGAACCATCATTTGGAAACGTAAGATTTTAATATATTATTGTATATAAAAACTACTATTTTTATAATATAGAAAGAAAGGAGATTTTATAATGACTGAATATGATTATTGGAAAATATTTCCACGCATGCCCAAAAAAGTTACTATTGGTGATATAACCATTCGTGATGGTTTTCAGCATGAAGAAAAATTTATATCTACTGAAGCTAAGAAATTTTATCTTGAAGAACTTATTTTTGCTGGCTGTCGTGATATAGAAGTTAGCAATCTTGGAAATCCATATATTATGCCTCAATTTAGTGACGCTGAAGAACTTCTTGCTCACTTACGAGGAGATCGATTCAAGAAAAAGTGTGAGAGAAAAGGAATTAATTACGATGATATCTGTTTGACCTGTATTACGATACGTGAAAAATCAGTTGACAGAGCCATTGCATTGAAAGAAAGAGGTGTTGGCCCTGACAGAGTTTTAATGATGGTTTCTACTGAAGAAGAACACCATTTTGCAAATTCAGGACTAACATTACCAGAATATTGGAAAGAGTGCGAAAGAGCTATTAAGAAATGTACAGATGCTGGTATCAAGATGTGTGGGACAGTCAGTACCATTTGGGGAAGCCCTATTGGTGGAGCAACAGACTTAAAAGATGCAGTTGAATTTACTAAAAGATGGTTGGAAATTGGTGCATCTGATATTGAACATGCAGACCATGATGGCAGTGCTTCTGCTCCTGATGTTTACCGATATTTTGCTATGATTTTAGATGAAATCCCAGATACAGATCTTCATATTGCACATTTTCATGAGACAAAGAGAGTGGCATCGGCTTCTGTTCTTGCTGCACTTCATGCTGGAATAACTAAATTTGAGGCCACTTTAGGTGGACTTGGTGGACAACCAGCTAACTTTATAGATGATCGTCCAATAAAAGGGACTGGCGAATACTATTACAAAGACCATAGATATGTAGGTCTTGTTACTTTAGAAGACACCCTGGTTCAAATTGATGAAATGGGAATTGAACATGGCTGGGATATTGACAGGGTTTTATGGCTTGGGAAACAGATTGAAAGGACTATTGGGCGAAGACTACGTTCTGAAGCTATCTACAATGGAAGAACTTTAAAAGAAGGTCATCCCAAATTCGCAAGGCCAGGTCTTTCAAAACTTAAAGAAAAGTTTGGTGAAGATCCAGGTCAACTTCTGCCAAAAGAATGGGGGGAAAATGCCAGGTTACCTGATAAATTTAAGTCTTAGTAAAAAAAGATAAACTGTGTACTGGATCCCATTAACAAGAATATCATTATAATGGAGATAGTAATATGGAAATAAAAGACCATAAACCCCATATAAATGTTGACTATTTTGAAGATTTGACAGGAAATATTTCGCCTTCAGGAAATGCTGGTGTGGATGAAATAGGGCAGCGAATAAAAAAATTAAGAGAAGAAAAAGGATTGTCTTTGGATGAGCTTTCAGGCAAAACAGGTTTTGATGCTGATTTGTTAAAGAAAATCGAAAATCAAGAGGTTTATCCACAGTTAGGTACAGTAATAAAACTTTCAAAATCTCTTGATTCAGCTTTTGGTCAACTTATATGCGGTGCAGGAGAGAAGCCTTATGCAATAACTCGTCTAAAAGACCAAAAGAATGTATCCAGATCAACATCTCAAAAAGGAAGCGAAGATGTTTATTCATACAAAGGGCTTGCATCTGAAGTCAAAGGCCGAAGTATGGAGCCATTAATAGTACAACTAAAGGAAACCTCTCAAAAAGAAATTTCCATCCATGATGGAGAAGAATTTATTTATGTACTAAGTGGAGAAGTTTTGCTTTCCCTAGGGGATGACAATTTTGAGTTAGAGCCCGGTGACAGTGCATATTATTTATCAAATACACCTCACTGGATTGCTTCAAAAAAAGACAATGCGACAATTTTGGCAATTATATATGGAAAATAGTTCCTAAAAATCAGGAGGATAAATTATGGCGAAATTATTGTGGAAACCATCAGAAGAACAGATACAAAATACCAATATGTATAGATTCATGCTTAGAGTGAATCAAAAATACAAAAAAAATTTTACAGAATATAAAGAACTCTGGCAATGGTCTGTAGATAATATTTCTGAATTCTGGACAGAAATGTGGGATTTCGCCGAAATCAAATCAACAAAGCCTTTTACTCAAGTTATTGATGATGTTAAAAAAATGCCAGGAACTAAATGGTTCAAAGATGCAAGGCTAAATTTTGCAGAAAACTTGCTTCGCTATAGAGATGATGAAATCGCTCTGGTTTTCCGAGGAGAAAATCAGGTAAATAGGAAACTAACTTATAAAGAGTTATATGATGAAGTTGCTCGTGTTGCAAAATCTCTTAGAGAATCTGGAGTAGAAGCTAATGACAGAGTAGTTGGATTTATGCCCAATATGCCAGAATCTATTATAGCTATGCTTGCTGCATCAAGTATTGGTGCTACGTGGTCGTCATGTTCTCCTGATTTTGGAATAAAAGGTGTTTTAGATCGATTTGGCCAGATTAAGCCAAAAGTTTTATTTACCGCTAATGGTTATTTTTTCAAAGGAAAAAAATTAGATATCCTCCAACGCATTTCTGATATTCTAAAAAAAATTGATACTGTGGAAAAAGTAGTTGTTGTTCCTTATACTGATAAAGATCCAGATATCAGTAATGTTCCAAATTCAGTTATGTATGAACAATTTAAATCTTCTGAATCAGGCCTGGAAATTGATTTTAATCAAATGCCTTTTGATCATCCATTGTATATAATGTATTCTTCTGGAACAACTGGTTTGCCAAAATGTATGGTTCAAAGTGCAGGAGGAATCCTGATTCATCAGATGAAAGAACATCTGCTTCATACAGATCTTAAGCGAGAGGATAATATTTTCTATTTTACAACATGCGGTTGGATGATGTGGAACTGGTTAGTTTGTGGACTTTCTGTTGGTGCGACTCTTATATTATATGATGGAAATCCATTTCATCCAAATCCAGAAGCTTTATGGCAAATGGCACAAGATGAAAAAATTTCAGTGTTTGGAACAAGTGCAGGATACATTGCAGCTCTTATGAACACCGGGCTTAAACCAGGTAAAAAATTTGACCTTTCTTCTCTCAGAGCTCTGCTATCTACAGGTTCTCCTCTTTCAAATGAAGGTTTTGATTTTATCTATCAAGAAATAAAAAAGGATTTACAACTGGCCTCTATTTCTGGAGGTACTGATATAAATGGATGCTTTGCCTTAGGTAATCCAATGATGCCAGTCTATGCTGGAGAACTCCAATGTCGTGGCTTAGGTATGAAAGTAGAAGCCTTTGATGAAAATGGAAAACCTGTATTAAATCAACAAGGAGAACTCGTATGCTCTGCTCCCTCTCCATCAATGCCAATTTATTTTTGGGATGATTCTGATGGCAAAAAATACAAATCAGCTTATTTTGATGTATACCCTGGTGTATGGCGTCATGGTGATTATATTGAAATAAATGATAGAGGAGGGGTTACTATTTTCGGTCGTTCAGATGCAACATTGAATCCTGGTGGGGTCCGAATAGGTACTGCAGAAATCTATCGTCAAGTAGAAATGCTTGAGGAAATTGAAGATAGCCTTGTTGTTGGACAGAATTGGAAAAATGATGTTCGAGTAATATTATTTGTTAAATTAATGACAAATAAAGAATTAAATGATGAGCTTAAAAATAAAATCAAACAGACTATCAAAAATAATGCATCACCTCGTCATGTGCCAGCAAAAATTCTTGAAGTTCCAGATATTCCATATACACTAAATATGAAAAAAGTTGAATTAGCTGTTAAGAAAACAATTCAAGGCGAGGCGGTACTGAATAAAGATGCATTGAAAAATCCTGAGGTTTTGGATTATTATTCAGGTCTGGATGAACTTCAGGAGGATTAGATTTTTTTACAGTCTCACATTATGGAGTCGAACTTAATGCAGAAAGAGATAAAAGTTATGTAAGAATTTTTTCTTCTTGACAAGTCTTTCAGCATTTTTTAAAAACAAAAATTAATTTTATAATATTAAATTTTAATTTGGATTTTATTATGAACCTGATAACAAACTCGACCAAATACTTTTATTTTTTCTATTTTAACAGGTCGGGTCTGTTCATGGGTTAAGTTTAACAAAAAATTATATTCCAAGCCGTGAACAGACAAAGTGTTCACGGCTTTTTTTATATAGGCTGTGAACAAATTTTGTCACGGCCTTTTTTTTTGATTCCATTAAAAGGAGAAACATTATGATAGGAAAAGCAATTCGGTTGGAAAGAATAATAAACCGAAACACAGGCCGCTGTTTAATTGTACCCATGGATCATGGAGTGAGTGTTGGCCCCATCTTTGGTATTACTGACATGAAGTCTGCAATGGCTCAGGTTGCTGATGGTGGAGCTAATGCTGTTGTTGTTCATAAAGGTATCGTGGGGTCTGGACATAGACAGTCTGGACCTGATATGGGCTTGATTGTACATCTGTCTGCAAGTACATCCCTTGCTGTTGAACCAAATTCTAAAACTCTTGTTTGCTCTGTTGAGGAAGCCATTAAGATAGGAGCTGACGCTGTTTCAGTTCATATAAATATTGGAGACAACAATGAAAAACAGATGCTTAAAGATGTTGGAGATATCTCATATAAAGCTTCAGATTGGGGAATTCCTCTTTTAGCAATGGTTTACCCTCGAGGTTCTAAAATTAAAGATGAATATGATCCAAAAGTAGTTTGCCATGCCGCTCGTTTGGGAGCAGAATTAGGAGCAGATGTTGTTAAGGTTTCATACACTGGAGATCCTGATTCTTTTAAAAATGTTGTGGATGGTTGTCATGTTCCTGTCGTAATTGCTGGTGGACCTAAAATGGAATCAGATAAGGCTATTTTAGAAATGGTTAAAGGTGCAATAGATTCAGGTGCTGTAGGAACTTCCATTGGTAGAAATGTATTTCAGCATAAAAATCCCTCACTAATGGTTCAGGCAATGTCTCATATAGTTCATAAAAATGCTTCTGTGGAGGAAGCTCTTGCAATTTTACAATAACATGCAACAAATGGAGGAACAGTGAAACCTGGTTCAACTTCAGAAACAGATAGTCCATTGATACCCTGTAGAGATAAGATAGATGAAATTGATAAAAAAATTTTATCTTTACTTGTTGATAGACAGGAAGTAGCCTATAAAGTAGGTCAAATAAAAAAAGAAATGGGATTAGGTGTATTTAATATGGCTCGAGAAGAACAAGTTTTTCGCCATTTAAAATCCAAAAGTGAGGGACATCTTAATCCAGAAGCTATCCACCATATTTTTTCTGAAATTATATCTGCTGCCAGGGCTGTACAGCAACCAATAAATGTTGCATATTTAGGACCTGAAGCTACTTTTAGCCACCAGGCTGCAATATATTTATATGGCAATTCAACTACTTTTAGAGCTGTAGAAACAATTGAGGATGTTTTTAGTTTTGTAGAAAAAGGTATGTGCCAGCATGGTATTGTTCCCATTGAAAATTCATATGAAGGTTCTGTAAATGTTACTATGGATTTATTTTATAAATATGATCTTAAAATTTGTGCTGAAATTTTTCTACGTATACGTCATAACCTTTTAAGTAAAGCTGATTCAATGGAACCTGTAGAATATATATATTCACACCCCATGCCGATTGCTCAATGTCGTTCCTGGCTTCGTTCAAATTATCCTCAAGTACCAACGCGAAAGGTAGAAAGTACCTCAACAGCAGCAATAATTGCTCAAAACGATTCAAAAGCAGCAGCCATTGGTAGTCGGCTTGCTGCAATGACTTATAAGCTGAATATGTTATCAGAAAATATTGAAGATCAGCCTGATAATGTAACCCGGTTTTTAATAGTTTCAAAAGATCATGCTGAATCAACAGGTAAAGATAAGACTTCTTTACTTTTTTTCTTGAACCACAAGCCTGGAGCCTTATATTCTGCATTAAAGCCATTGTCTGACCATAATATAAATATGACTCGCATTGAATCTCGTCCAATGAAAGTCAGAAATTGGGAGTATCTATTTTTTGCAGACATTGAGGGCCATGTTTCAGAATCTCATGTTCAGTCGGCACTTAAGGAAATGGAAAAACATTGTGCAATTCTTAAACGATTAGGGTCTTATCCAGAGGGAGGTATGGTATGGGATTGATGTTTTCCAAAATCGGCATATTAGGTGGTACCCGGGGAATGGGAGCCTGGTTTGCGGATTTTCTTGAGAAACAAGGCTATGATGTATATCCTGTTGGGCGGTCCACAACTTTGACTCCAGAAATGATGGCACGTCTATGTGATGTTGTGGTTATTGCCGTTCCAATCCCAGTGACAATTCAAATAATTAAAGAAATTGGTCCCATTGTTTCTGATAGCAGGCTTTTAATGGATTTAACTTCTATAAAACAAAAACCACTTGAAGCCATGCTTAAATATTCAAATGCTGAAGTTGTTGGTGTCCATCCATTGTTTGGTCCTGTAGAAGATGCAGAAGGACTTCGTGTCGCAATATGCAATGGTCGAGGCCGATTGGGATTTAAATGGGTAAAAGATGTCTTTAAAAAAGGAAAATTATTAATATCTGAAATGGATCCTATTGAACATGATCGTTTGATGGGACTGATTCAGGGGGTAAATCATTTTTCCACTTTGGGATTGGCTCATTGCATCAAGTCTTCTGGGTTTTCAATTGAAGATATTGAAAAATGCAGTACAATAACATTTAAACGTAGATTGGATCGCATTTACCGATTGTTGGACCAACCAGGTGAATTATTTGCATCTCTTTTAATTGATAATTCTGAATCACTAAATTATATAAGACTGTATAGAGATGTGCTTAATGAAATGATCCCAATTATCGAAAATAAAGACCATAATGCATTTCAAGAATTGTTTTCTTCTTTAAAAATGCCTGTAAAGGAATGATTATTCTTTTGTTGTGCAGAATAAAAAAAATAACCAGGGAGAGATTCATACAATTGTGTCTCTCCTTTTCTGCATTTTTAGGATTTTATCCTCCAGAAATATGAAACTTTTCAGGTTTGTTCCTTCGTCCTATGATATCAGTGTTACTCAGATATCATTTTCGTGTTTCTTAAATTTCCGCACAGAAAGTGTTTTCAATGGATATCGGCATGTTTTCTTGAAATTTGGTTGATGTCAGAGATATATTAAAAAAGAAAAACTATCAACAGTTTCAACAGCTTATGACCGAACGACACCTTTATTATCTGCCGAATCTGATCAACTTGAAATGCAAGAGATTTATCAGTTTTCAGCTTTTTCTTGAATCTTTCTATGATTGTACTGACCGTGCTATAATTATTAATTAAACATAATTATTTTCATTAAATAAATCATCATAAGTGATCACATAATCAAAGTAGTCTCTGGCGGATTGAACTTTATTCAAGCCTTCTGTAGTAATCAATGCTTTTTCAAATGTATAATTTTTGTATTTTTTGTTATACTCTTTGAAGTTCAATCAGCTCGGTTTTACCAACACGACGTCTGCCATAAATAACAATAATTGAAGCTTCATTTTTAGCATCAATTTCTTGCAAACGTTGCCACCAATAATTGCGACCTACAAAATGATGATTCTTTTCTACTTGATAATATTTCATATTAAGCCTTTTATCAATGATTAGCTTAAAACTATAATATATTTATTGGCTAAATACAATGATAAAGATGTTAATTAGCCAATATATTTTTTTTTACATGGCTGATTGAGCTAAAATATATTTCAAGAAGCAAGTATTCTGATTAGTTGAAGAAGATTGTGTATGATTTATAGAATTTACCTTGCAATTTAAAGTATAGTTTTTTATATTATTTTCAATAAAGCCCCTTCAAAATTTTAAGCTAAAGGAAAGGGTCATGCAATTAAATACTCAAAAACGACTTCCATTAAATCGACTCTGAAGTATTAAATTCACAAGAAAAAAAGCAATTCCCAAAAGGTGAAAGTGAACCTTTGCCCAAATATTGAAAATAATTTTGAGGACTGTGGATTAATCAAGACCATGAAACAATAAATAACGTTAAGGAATATATAAAATAATGAAACCCAAACAAGCCATACAAAGCCTTATTCCTGATGAAATTTACACAGATAGACAAGAATTTATCGACTACTTATACAATGCCGCAATTGATGCAGTCAGAAGACGAACCACATCATTGGTTTTACTCGGACAACGTCGTATGGGAAAAACAGAGATTTTTAAGCGGGTAATCAACAAATTGTTTTTTAAACAGGATCAGAACAAATCTGAGTTTGTTGTGCCTGTTTATTATAGTTTTAAAGAAGACAGGCTTGATCGATGGGATTTTGCAACTCATTATGCAGAAAACTTTTTAAGATGGTATGTCGCATATTTTCTGAAAGATACCTATATTCTCTCCAATGCTGTTTCAAATGAAGATTTGATTGATTTCATCCAAAACAGCGCGATGAACAAAACACAAAGCCTTGATATTGCAATCAACACATATAAAAATATTAAAGACAAAGTAGTAACAATCCCTGAAATGGTAGCATTGACACTACCAAGAACCATATCAGATTGGGATGATTCAACCATCGTAATGTTTCTGGATGAATTCCAAAACGTTCATTTACCTCAGCACAATTTTAGAGTCGCAGGCTTTATGCAAGAAGCAGTAGAGTCTCCAACCTGTCCTCATTTTGTAACAGGTTCTGCAATGCATATGTTAAGTCATGAAATCCTGGGTCGTGGCAGTTTGTTCGGACGATTCAGGAGTAAACCCATTGGACCTTTTACAGAATATTATGGAACAGAACTGGCCATTAAAGCTGCATCATATCGCAATGTTAAAATTTCTCTTGGAATGGCCACATATCTTTCAAAAAAATGTGGAGGGAATCCATTTTATATTAATTCAGTTGTTCAGCAAGCAGCAGAGCAGAACAATGAGTTGAGCAACGAAGAAACTCTTAATAAAGTGTTGTCAGTTGATTTAAGCTCAGGATTTATCTGGGGAGAACTTCATGATCAGGTCTCGCGCTGGGTTGAAAGAATTAACGAAAGTGGCATCACCAAATGGATTTTATATCTTTCTGCAATGGAAGAAGATGAAAGAATAAGCCTGGATAGAATAAAGCAGCAATTGATGGAAAAGGAGGGTAAGGATATATCCACTAAGCAGATAAAAGACATTTTGGTAAAACTTTCACGTGGTGACTTGCTGGAATATCAGGAGTTTGGAGATTGGTTCAAAAAGATTGACGATCCTATTCTACTGGATTTTCTTAAAGTTTGGGGAAAATCAGAAGTTGAAGGTATAAACAGAGATCAGGTCACATCCGACATGATTATAAAATACAACCGATTGAAACTCCAAATAAAAGATCATATCGCTTATATAGCCGAAATATACATGTCCCAGGTTTTATGGAACAGCAAGCATAAAAAACTCCCTGGCAAATATTTTCATAGCAAAGAATACCAGATAGCAATACCATCATATTTTGTGTACATTCATCATCGCGTTAGACTCGGCGCTTCTTCAGATAGAGAAGTTGATGTGTATGCCTCAGCTGGAGACGAATTTTGGATCTGCGAGAGCAAATATTGGAAAGGTAAAAAAGTTGGTATCAAACAAGTTGAAAGACTTTTAAAACTGGCAGATTGTGTGAAAGATTTTGAAGGTCGGGCGTATTTCGAAGGTGAAGAACCATTAACCTTACGCTTATGGTTATATGCACATGATGGGGTTACGAAATCAGCTTTGAATTTAATGAAAAAACATGACATTTTTTGGTCAGATAAAAATGATCTTGATGCATTGCTTAAAGAAGTTGGCTTGCGAAAGTTGTCTGCTTTGTTTTTTTCTTAATTCTGAAAATAAACACCTCCAAATCAACCTGTACTGCATGTTAAAGGGCAAACAATCCAAAGCCTATGATATTGACGAAGATAACAATGTTTTCACAGATTACACAAACAAAACAGTATCATTAAACTCGTATCACACTTTTTGAATTTTTCTTATCAATAATTACAGTTTATGTTATTATTTATTAAATTGATTGATTATGAAATGATAATATTATTTTAACAATAAACTTAACAGTCAAAAGAATCCAATTTTTTTGGATATTGTTCAAAAAAGAGATTCCATTATATTGGATGATGGTTCATTGCTTTCTATATTGACTGTTCAGCCCTCAATAAGAAGTCGCAAAATAATTATAGAATTTCATTTTTTAATAACATCTTTCAACGAAAAAATTTATGAAACATCAACTTAAACCTATCACATCTTTTAGCATCAAATATTCAGTATAAATAGTTGAAAAGCTACAGAATCCAACATGAACAACAATTCTACCAGGACTTAAAAGCTGCCTGGGGAGCCAACAAACTTCTTTGATCTTTGAAGGAAACTGAGATATATTTTTATTTTCGTACTTTTCTCGGGCATCTAAAAAAAAAAAGGAAAATTTTTGTGTTAA